>Ga0209979_1005121_pt1 | contig 10468 bp, 9 predicted proteins | sample AnhtaG_FD_183114 | JGI IMG/M metagenome (GOLD analysis project Ga0209979, IMG submission 183114) | Deep subsurface microbial communities from Anholt, Denmark to uncover new lineages of life (NeLLi) - Anholt_01485 metaG (SPAdes) (version 2) | ecosystem: Environmental > Aquatic > Marine > Oceanic >...
TAGGATATAGGGGAAGATGTAGCCGAAGAAATGCCACGCCTCGTTGGTGTTGCTGTGTGGGTGGGCGGTCGTGGGGGCGGCAGGTTGTCCAGCCATAACTAATCCTCCAGGTTGTTGATGTTCGTGTGGCGGGATGCCACGCTACCCCTCATTATATCATATTGCCACGCTTTGTCAAGCGTGCTAGAATGGCCTGGTTCAAGGTTTTTGCTGGGGTGGCGGAATTGGTATACGCACGTGCCTTAGGAGCACGCGGGGCAACCCATGGAGGTTCAAGTCCTCTCCCCAGCACAAAAAGAAAATGCCGCTTTTGCGGCCTTTTCTTTTTGTTACTAGGAGGACTTGAAGGCCGGAAAGAAAGCCCTGGGAGGGCTTTCTTGAGGCGGGGTCGCGGGGCTTGCCGCCGAGGCAAGAACCTGTGACCAAGTCCTCTCCCCAGCACACATCAGACAGAAAACCTGCCCTGCGGCAGGTTTTCTGCTTTGTGTGAAGCGGAGTGTTGTTTTGCACTTGCAAAACCGTGAGCTGGGGATGAAAAGCAAACTGCTTTGCTTTTCATCCGGTGCCGAAGGCAAGCGCCGTTGTCGCTTGCGACAGGTGCTAGGTGGACGCGGCGTTTTTGCGACGGCCAAACTCGACTCGTGACCATGCTCTCTCCAGCAAATTCAACTTGTGACCAAGCCCTCCCCAGCACTAAGGAGCAAGGAGTATTGCGGCAGTCGCAAGAAAAAATATAGCTACGCCCATGGCGCCAATGGGCCAAACAAATAGGCGAGCGGTCGGGGTCAGGGATTTATAAAATGTGTTCATTGTGGGGCCTAGATGCCCGTTATAACCCCGCAGTCCTAAAGGTAGGGTGAAGGGGTTTTGTGGTCACAACGAGTCTGTGGTCAGGCGTTCAAAAACTGCCGTCGCAGTTTTTGCCGCACGACCCTGCCTCGCCGTCCCGCAATTGCGGGACACGGCTCCGGCTCGCACAAAAGCACAAAACCTCCCGCAGGGGAGGTGTTTGTGTCTTTTGTGCGCCCACAAGGATTCGAACCTTGGACCATCTCCTTAAGAGGGAGTTGCTCTACCAACTGAGCTATGGGCGCGAGTGAGGTTGGCAACAAAAATTTATTTTTGATTGCCCCGAACGAGCGTCCCATATGTACTCATATGGGCGCAAGAGAATTTATAGCATACTTTAGGCTTGCTGAAAAGGCCTAGATGATTCTCTTCGAATATCCACTCGTCGTGCTCATCAAAGAGTTCTTTTGGCGTATCTAAATATTCAGGTCGCTGGTATACGTTAAAAAATAGGTGGCCGTTGGGGGCGAGACGCTTAGCAAGCGCTCTTACAAAGTTCTCATGAGTAGAGAGTGGTGAAGGTTCCGGCCCATTAAAGAGATCAACAATAATCAGATCATACGTGTCAGTAAGTGTCGGTACAACCTCGGCCGCGTCACCAAACAGTATGTTTGGGGGACTGAATGGTTTATAAAAGCCAAGCTCATGTGTTAGCTTTACCATCTCTTCGTCGTACTCGATGACGGTAATGGTACAATTAGGGAAGGTTGTGTTGAGGAGTTTAATCTCGCCGCCAGCACCAAGCCCAAGCATCAATACTTTCTGCACCTGATCGGGATCTATCTTTTGCAAAAGACGTTTATATGCTCCAATCCACATGCGGTGTGTGTAACTGGTTGTTTGGCCGGTGCCCTTGACCGATATGTACCATTTGCCCAACTCACGTACGATAGTAATCGTTCCGTTTTTCTTTGAAGGGCGAGTATATTTCTCAAAGAACCATTTCATATATTAAAAAAGTTTGCCCGGAGCAAAGCGAAGCAGGACAGGTGGGTGAGCAATATATTGCAGCCCAAATTTAGATTTAAAGAGGGAGAATCCCTTCCAACTTTTTGGTTTGCCCGGTATCCAAAACTCGCCAAAATGCAGAAAGCGAATACCGCATTCCTGACTCTCCTTAAACCAGCGGTCCATGAGGGCTATCATAGCAGGGACATCGGCATGTTCGGGGTTGTAAAAGCCGGTAACGTAGTATGATGCTTTGTGTGTTGGAGAATTGAGTACGCACATCGCGGCCGCTATTTGTCCGGTCTTTGTGTGCTTTACAGCATGAAATTCATAATACCGCTTGGTGTTGCCTTGAGACTGTCTGCTTATCTGGTCTGCGAAAAAACTTTTTATAGTCTTCGAGACAAGGCTGTGGGCATGCGCCGCTCTAAATTCATCGTAGCCAATGGGTTCTATGTGATAAGTTTTGCCGCTATGGTCGCGCAGCCATTTGTTTCGGTAGCGCTTTGCCGATTCATCCCAATGAGAACAGTAGGGCAAATCGGTGATTTCGGCGAACCCCTCGAGTTTCGAAATTTTATGTCCAATACGGTGCCAACCCTTTGGCACATCGGTGCGGACAAGTGTACGCCACATGACAACGCGGTTGCGTGCATGACGTGTTGGGTCTGACCGCGACATGTTAGGTTCAGTATCACCTACGTACTCTTCGAACATGAGAGGCCAAAAACCCCACCGTATGCCGCGAAACTCAGCGTCGATTAGTTCTGGGTTAAATGTTGGCAGTGGGAGATGAGCAAGGTCATACTCGGGCCATTGCTGCAAAGGCACGAATCCATGAGGTAGTTCGGTGATAATCTTGCCGTACATTGTGCCGGGGGTGGGAATCGAACCCACACGAAGTTTTTAAGCCTTCTCTGGATTTTAAGTCCAGTACGTCTACCAATTCCGTCACCCCGGCGCTGCTTCTTTATATCACATTGGAGGCTCGGGCGGGACTCGAACCCGCGCGTAGCGGTTTTGCAGACCGCCGTGTTACCCCTTCACCACCGAGCCGTTTTAATATTCGCTGTATTTCTCGTGTCGCCGCAGCTGGTCGTCGTTTGAAATACCTATCAAATATAGCGTATTTCCTAAACATGTATAGTTCTTGCCTGCTAACGCTTCTATAAAAATAGACGAAAATCCTAGTGCTGTCTTTGGTAAAGAACCATAGTTGCTTTGCGCGCGTACCGTTGTATATGTTGCCGGCGTCGAGTGCCGCAGCCTCTCTCAAGACTTGCAGAAGTGTCTTAAGGAATGTATCACTGCCACTAGTAAATACAACACCCAAGCGCTTAATGATGAGTTGACCGCGGATTCCTTTTCCTTGTTGAAGGAAGACACAACCATCGCCATCGAAATACCCTCGTATAAAAGAGTCCAAGTACTTTTTAGGCACTTTTGGAAATGTCATAGTAAGGGATTTGTGTGGCGTTAATCCGTGCCTAACCAGAGCATTAAATAGGGCTGCATTGCCGATACGCAGTAAATAGCGAGGCTTTCGGTTTCCTTCAGGTCGTTCGGTTACGATAGTGTGCGCAGATTCAAGAAGTGATTGTATGGCCTCCACACGATCTTTATCGGTGCTGGTTACTCGTATATACCTTCCTCGTATCCTTGGTGAGTTCTCCAGACTTCCGTCGGCATACCAATATCCGAGTACGTATGCCATTTCTTCGCTCCATCTGTCGAAGAACCTTTCATTTACAGAATAGCGTACTCCCATTGCTATAGTATAGGTAGCAATGTTATGTACTGCAAGTTTTTAGGATGTAAGCTCGTCTAACCGACGGCGGTTCTTTTCGCCCAAGTCGATAACAAACTCGACATGCGGCACCTGCATACCGCGTACACGCTTTTCAAAAAATTTGCTGAACTCGGTACGGTTGCGGTTGGCAAAATGTACCGCCGACTCCTCGGCCGAGTCGGGGAAGACGGTAATGTAGATAACGCCGTGCTTGCGGTCGTCGCTAAGCTCGGCGCGCGTGACCGTTATCATCGACTGTCGGCCCGCCTCGCGGTTTAGAAACTCGGCTGCGGCGTGGTACAGGGCCTCGGTGTCTCGCTCGTGCATGCTTGTGGTGAGTTAATCGAACCAGCTACTTGTGCTCAATAATAAACACTTCGAGTCGGTCGCCAGGTGCGGGCTCGACGTCGGTCTTAACTTGCGCACCAAACTCGGCGCCGGCTTCTACCTCTTTGACCTCGCGCTTTTGAGCTTGGAGCGAGGTTATCTTGCCGGTACCAAGCTCCAAGTCGCGGCGCATAATGCGCACCTCGGCACCGTCTTTAAGCACGCCGCTCTCGACGCGCCCACCCAACACCACGCGGCCCTTGGCTGCGCTAAAGAACTTGAGCACTTTGGCCTCACCCAACACGGTGGTCGTTGCGACACGCGGGCGGCGCACCTCGAGCTCGGTTGTAAGCCACTCGGCGAGTTTATAGATGATGTCAAAGGTCTGGATAGTGACGCCCTGGCGCTCGGCCAAGTCGCGCGCCGATGCATCGACGCCAACATTAAAGCCCACAATGATGCCCGGCATTTTGCTGCCGGCCATGAGTTTGACGTCGGCCTCGCTAATAGTGCCGACAGCGCGGTTAACCACGCGTACCTCGAGTCGCTCGTCCTTGGGCACTTTCTCGAGCTCGTGGATGACCGCCTCGCCGGTACCAGCAACGTCGGTCTTAATAATGAGCGGCAGCACGGTGCGCTCTTCGTCGCCCGAGTTTGCCACAGCGCTAGCGGCACGCGCGGCTCCTGCAGCTTCTGCCACATCGGCCTCGGCCTCTTTTTTGCTCTCGACTGTTTTAAACGACATGCCGACTTGTGGCAGGGTGGTAAAGCCGACGATACCTATTGGCGTGCCAGGGCCTGCCGACTTAATAGGCTTACCCAAAAAGTTCTCCATGATGCGCACGGGTGCCAGACTTGCACCGCTCACCACAAACTCGCCCGACTCGACCGTGCCATCTTGGACGATGAGCGTTGCGGTGTTGCCACGGCGCTTGTCGAGATGTGCCTCGATAACGAGGCCGGTGCCAGGAGCCTCGGGGTTAGCGGTCAAACCCTCGAGCTCTGCGGCGAGCAAGATAAGGTCAAGGAGCTCGGGTATACCCTCGCCGGTCTTGCTCGACACGCCGACCCACGGCACTTCGCCGCCCAATCCTTCAAGAAACACCTGTGCTTCGAGCATCGAGTGTTTGGCGCGCTCGATATTGGCGCCCGGCTTGTCTATTTTTGTAAACGCGACGATGTAGGGGATTTGGGCCTCCTCTATTAACTTCAGCGCCTCTTTGGTCTGAGGTTTGACGCCATCTTCGGCCGAGACTATGAGTATCGCGACGTCAGCAACGCGAAGTCCGCGCGAGCGCATCGCGCCAAAGGCCTCGTGGCCCGGCGTATCGAGAAAGGTGATAAGGTGCTCGCCGGCCGCGTTTGTGTGGTGCGCTTGGTAGGCAGAAATATGCTGGGTGATGCCACCCGCCTCTTTGTCGACGACGTTAGTACTGCGGATATAGTCGAGCAGCGTCGATTTGCCGTGGTCGATGTGTCCGACCACGGTCACAATGGGCGGTCGCGCTTCTGTATTTCCGGCCGTTTGACGTCCGTGCGATTTGTCTGTTTTTGCTGCCATATAGTTGTGTAGTTAGCCAACGTGTTTGATTTTAGCGACGCGTTCTTTGGCTTTGTCTATAGCCTCTTTCTCCTCGGCAGTTAGCTCGTAGCTCGATGTGTGGGCCTCGACTGGCTTGGCATAGACCGCCACACGGTCGCGCGAGTAGAGAGTCGACAGTACCACGCCTTGGCCCGTTTCATCAATGAGGGCGATTGCGGAGCTTTGGTTGCCACCTTGGCCCACGCCGCCAAACGGGTTAAACCGCACGACACCAAGTCCCGACACCGACCCGCGCAACCGTGCCTCGGCGAGCTTCAAATACTTCTCGAGTTCGACGCGAAACCCCTGCAGCTCTTTAAGGTCGCGCATGATAATGGCGACCGACTCCTCAATCGAGCCGCTGCGGCCAAGTGCCAAACGTTTAAATCGGCGGCGCAGACTAATTTCAAAGATAACGGCAACAATAGCGAGCACAAATGCGGCAAGCGCCAAGTAGGGCGCAGCAGTAGTGAGATACGCGGCGAGGGTAGCCCACAAAGGGTTAGAGGATGCGAACGACATGAAAGTTAGTATACTGCACCTATGTGGTTTAGGGAAAAGCGATTGTATGCAGACGCAGCGGCATCAACGCCACTGTCGGCTCGTGCAAAAAATGAGTTGGTTCGGTTGTTGGAGTTGTATGGCAACCCGGGTGGGCTGCATAAAGAGGCCGTGGCTGCCAAGAAAGAACTTGATGCTGCTCGCGCTCGCGTCGCTCGCACGTTGGAGTGTCATGCAGACGAACTAGTCTTTACCGGGAGTGGCACCGAGGCCAACAACTTGGCGCTGATGGGCTTGTTGCCGAAGTTGGTGCGCGAACAGGGAGAGGTTAACGTGATAACGACTAGTATTGAGCACTCATCGATACTCGAGCCGCTACACGCGCTCGAGCACGAAGGGTTGTACGTGACCGCGCTTGGCGTGAACGGAGAGGGAAGGATAGACATGGAGGAACTCGCGAGCGCTATTAATGACGAGACCGTGCTCGTGACTATCCAGCTTATTAACAGCGAGATAGGCACTATCCAAGATATCCGCGAAGTATCGAAGCTGCTAAAGAAACAAAGCCGCAAAATTTATTTGCACTGCGATGCGTCGCAGGCTCCGCTGTGGCAAAACATTACGGTCGAGCGGTTGGGTGTGGACCTCATGACTATCGATGGTCAAAAGGTCATGGGCCCCAAAGGTGTCGGCGTTCTATATATAAGGAAGGGAACCCCTGTCGAGTCGGTGATATATGGCGGTGGGCAAGAGCATGGGCTCCGCGCCGGGACCGAGAACGTGCCGCTGGTCGGCAGCTTTGCTGTGGCTCTTGAAGACGCACAAAGGGGGGCGGCAGACAACACCAAGCGCACGAGCGAGGTGCGCGACTACCTGTGGCAACAAATACAAAAGGTGCTACCAGAGGCACGACTCAATGGGGCAACTGGCGAGCGGCGCGTCGCTAACAATATAAATGTATCGGTGCCCAGGCTCGATGCCGAGATGGGAGTCATTGCTATGGATGCGCTTGGTGTTGCAGTCTCGACGCGCAGCGCGTGCGACATTGGCGACGAGGAGCCGAGCCACGTTATCCGCGCCATAGGCACGCCAGCCGAACTCCAAAAAACCGCCATCCGCATAACACTTTTACCAACCGCAACCAAACAAGATTCGGACCAAATCGTGAAAGCGTTGGTCAAAGCGGCAGAGCGGTATCGCAAGTAGCGTTTAGGGCGAAAATCTTGTATATTTTAGCCAATGGACCTGGAGCAACTTACCAAGCATCAAATCGTCCTTTTAACGCTCTTGGTGAGCTTTGTCACGTCCATAGCAACGGGTATTGTCACGGTGAGCTTGATGAACCAGGCTCCGCCCGAGATATCTCGTACCATCAACCAAATAGTAGAGCGCACTGTGCAGACCGTCTCGGCACCCGCAGCAGCGGTCGTGTCGCAACCGACCACGGTCAAAACGGTCGTCGTCAACAATGACGACCTGGCTGCGCAGTCTATCGCCGCAGTACAAAAGTCGATGGTCCGCATTGTCGACACCAAAGACCCTAAGACTTTAGTGGCGCGCGGCGTTATCGTCGATAAGGGTGGCACTGTCATTACCGATCGCATAGCGCTCGCTGCATCTGGGGCAGACAGCTTTGCGGCACTGTTGCCAGACGGCACCATGGTGTCAGCAGCAGTTGTCAAAGGTCAGGCGACGTCGACCGACACGCTCCTGCTTAGCCTCGATGTTGGCACGACCACCGGATGGGCCGCAGCGCCAGTCGCCGACGTAAGTAAGGTCAAGCTCGGACAGTCCGTCATACGCATTGGTGGCACCGGTGCCGACAGCATAGCTATTGGTATCGTGTCTGCAGCACCTCATGATGGGCTCATCGAGTCGAGCGTATCATCTGCAACGCCGGGCGCTGTACTTATCACGCTCTTTGGAGAAGTGCTCGGTATTGTTACAGGAGCATCTAACGCCAACACGTATTCTGTCCCGGTCACTACAATCCCTAAACCGCCAGCAACCACACAGCCCGCAACCAATTCAGTCTAGGTCCCGTTGTAGGTTGTGAGTCGCTAGCCACAAAACACTATGCCTCCATTCAACCATTTCACTACCAAAGCTAAAGAAGCGGTCCGCCGCGCGCACGAGCTCGCGGTCGAACGCGGTCAAAACCAGGTCAGCCCAACACACTTGCTGGCCGCTTTGCTCTTGCAAGAAGAGTCGCTGGTCGCCACGGTGCTAGAGAAGCTCGACACCGACATCACGCTCCTCACTGACACCGTGCTCGAGGGGTTAGAGGGCGCCGCAAACGGCTCGGTCATGTCGCCGAGCTACCAGCTGTACCTTACGCCCGAGCTGGTGCAAGCACTTGAGCGAAGCGGCAAGGTTGCCACGGAGCTCCACGACGAGTTTGTCTCGACCGAGCACCTCTTGTTGGCGATACTCGATGTCCCGGGTGTTGCGCGCGATATTTTGGCGCGCTTCCGCATATCGCGCGAGGCAGTCACACGTACGCTCATGGAGCTGCGCGCCACCAAGGCCCCCGCACAAAACGAGCAGAAAAAGTTCCGCGCGCTGGCCAAGTACACGCGCTCGCTCACTAAACTTGCACAAGAGGGCAAGCTCGATCCGGTCATTGGCCGCGATGAAGAGATATCGCGCGTTATACAAATTTTGAGCCGCCGCACCAAGAACAACCCGATACTCATCGGCGAGGCAGGTGTTGGTAAGACCGCTATTGCCGAGGGCTTGGCCGCGCGCATCGCGTCGGGTGACTGCCCAGACAGCCTGCGCGACAAAGACTTGGTGAGCCTCGACCTCGGCTCAAAATCATACTCTTTATTGACGAGATCCATACGATGATAGGCGCTGGCGCCGCCGAGGGTGCGATGGACGCAAGCAACATGCTGAAACCCGCTCTAGCGCGTGGCGACTTGCACGTGGTTGGCGCGACTACGCTCCGCGAATATCAAAAGCACATCGAGCGTGACCCAGCGTTCCAGCGTCGCTTCCAACCCGTATACGTCTTGGAGCCTACTCTCGACGACGCAGTCGCGATACTCCGCGGGTTAAAAGAGAAGTACGAGCTCTTCCACGGTGTGCATATTACCGACGACGCCTTGACTGCGGCAGTACAACTTAGTGCGCGCTATATCCCGGACCGCTTTTTGCCCGACAAAGCTATCGACCTTGTCGACGAGGCGGCATCGAGCCTGCGCATCAGTCTAGAAAACAAGCCACCAGCGCTCGAGGACGCACACCGCAAGATTATGCGCCTGCAGGTAGAGAAAGAGGCTCTGCGCAAAGAAGCAGAGTCAGACGGCAGCGAGACTACCTCGAGCCGCAAGGCCAAGACGCGCGTCAAAGCTATCGAACGCGAAATAGCCGAGCTTAAAGAAAAGACCAGCGAGCTCGAGCAACGCTGGAAGAATGAAAAGCAGGTCCTGGGAGACATCAAGTCGATTAAGAAAGAGCTCGAGAGCTTGCGCTATGAAGCCGAGTCTGCAGAGGCATCGGTAGACCTGTCGCGTGCGGCCGAGATTCGCTACGGCGAGATACCAAGCCTTGAGCGCGAGTTAGAGGCCAAGCAAAAGCGACTCAAGAAGTTGCAGTCGACGCGCCGCATACTTAAAGAGGAGATCACCGAGGCAGACATCGCTGCCATAGTCGCCAAGTGGACCGGTGTCCCGGTGTCGCGCATGCTCGAAGAAGAGGCGGCAAAACTCATGCGTATTGAAGAGCAGCTGCAAGGTCGCGTTGTAGGTCAGCGCGAGGCAGTCGCTAAAGTGTCCGACGCTGTTAAGCGCAGCCGCGCTGGCATCGCCGACCCCAACCGACCTATCGCGTCGTTTATGTTCCTTGGCCCAACCGGTGTTGGCAAGACTGAACTCACGCGCGCACTTGCGGAGTTTATGTTTGACGACGATAAGGCGCTCATACGCGTCGACATGTCGGAGTACATGGAGAAGCACAGCGTCAGCAAGATAATTGGCGCGCCGCCAGGCTATGTCGGCCACGAAGAGGGAGGTGCGCTGACCGAGCTTGTTCGTCATCGCCCGTATGCGGTACTGCTGTTTGACGAGATAGAGAAGGCACACCCCGAGGTGTTTAACATCTTGCTCCAGGTCTTGGACAATGGTCAGCTCACTGACGCCAAGGGGCGCAAGGTCAACTTCCGCAACACGATTATTATCATGACCAGCAACATTGGCGCGCAATACATCGACAAGATGGAGCAGCTTGGCTTTGCCACGCGCGGCGACACGGCCGAGGCCAACTACATGATGGCTAAAGAGAAGGTCGAGCAGTCGCTCAAGGACCACTTCCGCCCCGAGTTCCTCAACCGTATCGACGAAATCATTATCTTCAACATCCTCTCACCAGAGGCTGTCCGCGAGATTGTTGGTATCCAGGTTAAGGAAGTTGTCGAGCGTCTGGCCGCCAAAGATATTACGCTCACGATTACCCCGGCAGTGTACGAGTAC
>Ga0209979_1005122_pt1 | contig 10466 bp, 5 predicted proteins | sample AnhtaG_FD_183114 | JGI IMG/M metagenome (GOLD analysis project Ga0209979, IMG submission 183114) | Deep subsurface microbial communities from Anholt, Denmark to uncover new lineages of life (NeLLi) - Anholt_01485 metaG (SPAdes) (version 2) | ecosystem: Environmental > Aquatic > Marine > Oceanic >...
TTTGTATCCGGTTCATGTCAGCGACCTTCAGCGTCGGGACTGGTCCGAGCAGCGTAACAGCGTGCTGGAATCAACCGTTGATAGTTATAAACGTAATAAGTCTTTACCAATATCATGAGGTAGTACCAAAAATTTCAATTTTTGTTTTTAGGTACCAACGCTTTTGGTCGAAAACTTGCGGATATTTTACCTATTTTAACGCACGAGACCGCCCTTCCACCACGCCTATCCTTGCTTACTTTTCAAGTAAGTATCAGCGGATATGATTGAAAAATAACCACAGATTTCACGGATTTCACTGTTTTCGGGCTTTCAGATTCCCGTCATTGCGAGGAGGCCCCCTTCTTGCTTTCACAAGAAAGCAGGGGGCCGACGTGACAATCTAAAAAAAATAGGTAGCTGTCTTCGAATAAAAGGTTCAAATATGAGTTTCAATAGGACGTAGTGTAAAAAATAGCTTATACGTAAAGCGCGTACGCGCTTTACGTATGACCAATTATGAATTTACAAAAAGCTAAATTCAAAACAAAAGACCCATAATAAAAAAAGTTATTTCTTGAAAATCCCACTGGAGTAGTGTAAATTGCTCATTAGCGAGCGAACGAGGACATCTTGGATTTATGTTACTCCAACTGGACGCATTATTCGGCAAATGTGCCAGAGGCTGGAACCTATATACTTAAACGATATAATGAGTAGTTAGCGATATTAAGGGTATGTGAGAAAAAATAAATTTAACTGGAAAATTGGCGTCGCATATTTTTCGCGCTAATCCCAAGAAAGGAGCGTAAAAATGAAACATGTCAAGGTGCTATTAATCTGTCTGATTGCAGTTGGGCTTGTTTGTCCCGGCTGTAAGAAAGAAACTCCACCGTCGCAAGAGCCAAATGCACCAGCGACATCGACACAGGAAAAGGCTGCAACCGCAGAGCCCAATGCACCACCGACAGCGACGAAGGATCCGGTTGCAAAGGAGACGGAATTTTTGTCAGATCCGGATGTCGTGACCTGCGAGCTTGAGAAAACCACAATCTCCAAGCTCGATCTTCCGAAGAACCGCCTGCCATCTTTTGTCCGCAGGATGGAGCGGGAAAACAAGGAAGAAGTCAAACAAGGCCGGATCACCCTCGTCAATCGCCCATTCATGATCCTTTTGGGAGAAAGGCCGGAACGTGAATTCTATCTGTTTGACGTCGAAAAGAAATTCGGTCCCTACTGGTGGGGCTCATGGAGCCTGCATTCGTATCACAATATCGACGATAAGTTTTTCGAATTCATGCTTATTGAGGAAGGCACCAAAATCGCCGCCCGGTCATACAAAGGTGAGCTCGGCGTGATCAAGGTCGGCAAAGGCGGTCGCGAATTGGAAAAGGTCGAATTCAACGGCTCAGTACATCAGCAGGGAAACGTCTCGGCACAGATCGGGACGATCAAAGAACACTGGACCGGTCCGGTGGCCGAATGCAAGATTCCTGTGGGTGATTATACGGCTTATATTATGAAAGTGACTTACGACAACCTGTCTATCGACATCTCCAACAACTACCACACGAATGCGCAGGGCCAGTCCAGCGGTAAGGAAACGGTCTATGGCATGCAGGTCCGCAAAGACAAGCCTTATGTGATAGATTTCTCGAACGAACCAATGGTTGTGTTTGATCAACCGCCCAAGAGTAAGACCTCTTTTTCGCGTGGAGAAGAGATCAAGTTCGCCGCTGTGCTAATCGATCCGAAGCTGGATATCATGATACGCGGACTGGATGACACATCTGTCAAAGTTGATAGAGAGTACAAAGATAGAGACGGCAAGGTGATTCATACTTCAAAAGTGCCCAAGTCGCTTGACCCGAAGGTGGTCATCGCTCGTGCCGACGGTGAAGTCATCGCCGAGGGCGTCATGCCCTTTGGCTGAGCAGGCACCTGCGGGTACACGTGGCGTGTACCGGACGATCTGGAACTGAAAGGCGATGAAGAGGAACTGACCGTAACAGTGACCTATGAAACGCAGAAGCTTTATGGCAAAGTAACTTCACAACGAAGAATTAAGATCCGCAAGTAAGCCTATATAGTAATTTGCTGCTCAAGCGGGAGATGTTCATCGAAATTGAGCGGAGCAGAGATGGATAAAGTGGAACGGATAGCCGTTTTAAGGAACGACGTTGAGGCGCAGCTTTTAGCCGGCGAACTCGCCGAGCTTGATATCCCCCACCTGATGAAAAGCTATTATGACGGCGCTTTCGATGGAGTTTACCAGTTCTCTAAAGGGTGGGGACATGTTGAAGCCCCATCCGAGTTCAGGGATAAAATACTGGAAATCCTTACCGGCATAAGGCAAGGGTCTCTAAATATAGAAGACGAATCTACAGAAGACTTCAATGATGACAGCGTCAGCTAACCAGCGGCTTCAACTTGGGAAAATGGAGACAGCCTTTCATGAATAGGGTGTGCAGGGCACACCTTTTTCATTTGATGGGAATAGCTTTTGTGGTTATATTAGTCTAATAATGGCTAATTATAAGCGAACATTTGAAGTGCTGATTCTGCTGTTGGTTTCATCGTTGGATTTTGCCGCGGAGCAGCCAGCACTGCAGCCCATAGTTGAAGCGGAAGAGGAGGTTTACCGTTATGCACCAGCCAACAATGGAGCCGGGCCAATGTGGTGCCGGGGCTCAACGTGTTTGGTGCGTATCGGCGAGGATGTTTTTGCGAGCGGCATCGAAACGCTTCAGGACTTTAAACCGCTGAACAATTGTCGCTGGATGCTCTTTCGGCGGGATGCCCGCGGCTGGCAGCAGGTGCAAGTCGATGAGGTGGGCCGTACTCGGGAGCCTTGTCCGCTCACGGGTTTTTCCGACGGACGCCTGTTTATGTCGGTTAATCCAACGCTCACGACCGACCCGAACGCCTACGGTGGTCCGGCGCAGCCGGAAATTCTGGAGTTCACCGCAACGGAACCCAAAGCGCCGTTCAAAACAATGCTGCCGGCCTGGGACGGCACGCCCTCGTTCACCGAGCACTCCTACCGCAACTTTGCTGCCGATGGCCCCGGCCGCGAGTTGATACTTTTCCAGAACGTCGGTTACACGCACGCCGAGTGGGCATTTCGAAACAGCGCAGGACGATGGGTGAGCAAGGGTAAACTTAAGTGGCCGTGGGGCGCGGAATACGACAAGCCGCAGCCGATTCGTGTCTGCTATCCCAACGTTGCGTTGAAGAACCGCGCGGTGCACTTCTGCGGGGTGAGCGATATCGTCGAGCCTTATCTAAAGTGGCGCGCGTTCAAGCAGAAACTCACCGGGCGCAAGTGGGATTATGATTTCCGCAGACTGTTCTACACGTGGTCGCCGGACATCCTGACGGGCCGGTTCAGCGATTGGGTCGAGATTGCCAGCCGTGACAAGACATGCGGGTGGATTACGCCGGGTGACCTTTGGGTGGCGCCTGATGGAGCGGCGCATATTGTCTGGACCGAGCGCGCCATCGACGAGCGGCTGCGAGAAAAATTCTTTCCCGACGCGGTGCAGAGCCACGCCTTAAACTATGCGATTGTCCTTGAGGGCAAAGTGGTGATGCGCCGGACTTTAGTGTTGGCTGAGGAGGGCAAGTCAAAGGAAATTCCTGCACTGCCCCGTTTCCAGGTTACGCCTGAGAATCGGCTGTTTGTTTTCTACTACATTAGCGGGGCCGACGTTACGGGAAAACCAGTTTCGCAGAACCGTATCATGGAGCTTCATAAGGATGGCTCCAATAGCCCGCCGCTCCGGGTGCCGCTGCGGTATCCGCTGAATAGCTACTTCACCGCGACGGTCCGCGGCGGATCGCCGCCGTCGAAAGTTCTCGACCTGCTGGGCACACGCATTGGGGAAAGGGGCATTAGCTATGCGAGGATCCGGCTCTACAAATAAATTTTTAAAAAAATCGCTTCTATAAACCAGGTAAACTAGGGACAGCCACCTATTAATGAATGGGACGAGTGATTTATGAAGACAGAAGAAAGACGACGGATGACAGAAGGCAGATCGGTGATTGTTGATTCTTATACGGAAACCATGTAATGAGAGTAATAACTATTGGCTCTTAGCTTTTAACATAAATTGGTGGGGCAAGCCCCACCCTACAAAAAAGTACAATGAGTAGTTGGCTTATTGAAAGTGGGCGGAGCAGTTATGGATAAAGTGGAACGTATAGCCGTTTTAAGGAATGAAATTGAGGCGCAGCTTTTAGCCGGCGAACTGGCCGAGCTTGATATCCCCCACCTGATGAAAAGCTATTATGACGGCGCTTTCGATGGAGTTTTCCAGTTCTCTAAAGGATGGGGACATGTCGAAGCCCCATCCGAGTTCAGGGATAAAATACTGGAAATCCTTGCCGGCATAAGGCAAGGGTCTCTAAATATAGAAGACGATTCTCCAGAAGACTTAAATGATGACAGCGTCAGCTAACCAACAGCTTGAACGGACAGTCCGATAGGATATTGGGTTCTTATATGGAAACTATATAATCAGTAGTTAGTTATAAAAGAGAATCTCATGAAGAAGCTGAGACACGATATTCTTCGGATACTTCTATCGCAATTTAGTATTCTAATCATCCTCGTGGGACTCATTGCTCTTGGGTCCTTATTCCGTGAGCCTGTGCTCATCACATATCACAGATTTGGCGTACGGTCAGCGCTCAAGGGAATGCGCCGCTACGCGAGACCCGAGTTGCGACCTGATGACTTCCATCATCATGAGGATCGGCTTAATCGTCACAGAAAAGCTTTGATACGTCTTGGATACCTTGAGGAGCGAACATTCCACCCGGAGTTCCTAAGTACGAATTCACCGCAAACGGAAAGCATGCTGGCAGAGTTTCGTCGCAGACATCCTGGTTGTTCGTATACTGTTGGTTGGGGTTCGGCGCTTACCATAACAGACCGCCCAGAAAGGATGCCTACTTGGGAGTCCTTGGTCCAAGAATATGACGTACCACCAAGTGAACCATGCCAACCAGATGCTCCAGGGGACGCCGCGGAGGCGCATCGCCTATAAATAAAACCCGCCGAGTGAATCGCCGGGCTAAATATGACGGTATATACCCCCAAGACAGGCTTGGGGGCTGAACAAGGGGTTTTTTAAACTTCGGCTTGACAATGGCCGACAATTATGGTAAGTATTAGTTACTATTTAACCATATTAAGGTTTGGGTATTATGAATAGAAACATAAACAATGCAATTGTTATAATTATTGCGGAGAAGCTCAAGCTGCCCTGAGAAAGCTATAACATTAGGTACCTAAAAGCCTTCCAGAGCAGCAAACTTTGGAGGGCTTTTTTTGTTGGGATTAAAAGAATTGTCATTCCGCACTTGATGCGGAATCCAGACATTCGTTGGATGTGGATTCCTGCTTCCGCAGGAATGACAAGTGCCACGGTTGATGTTGACAATGCTAATTAGAGCATTTACCATATGCCGTTTGGCTGTTTTAGACTTTTTAAGGATTTGTTAGATGTCTGATAAAAAGGAAAAAGGTTATCGAGACACACTGAATCTGCCGAAGACGGGCTTTTCAATGAAGGCCAATCTGGCTCAGCGTGAGCCGCAGTTGCGTAAAAAATGGGCGAAGGAGAATATTTACGCCCAAATCAGAAAGGCCCGTAAGGGAGCGCCTTTGTATATCCTGCACGATGGGCCGCCTTATGCCAACGGCGATATTCATATGGGTACCGTCATTAACAAGGTCCTTAAAGACCTTGTTGTTAAGTATAAGACTATGGCCGGCTTTGATGCTCCTTATGTGCCGGGCTGGGACTGTCACGGCCTGCCCATCGAATTGAAAGTGGTAACGGAGCTCGGAGAGAAGGTGCTTGGCAAAAGCAAATTAGATATCCGCAAGGACTGTTTCAAATATGCTCGCAAGTATGTCAAAGTGCAGAGCAGGCAGTTTCAGGAATTAGGGATATTCGGCGATTTTGAGAATCCATATCTTACGTTTAAACCAAGCTATGAGGCGGGGATTCTGGAAGTGTTCGCCGAGCTGGTGGATAAAGGATTGGTTTATAAACAATTGAAGCCGATACACTGGTCGATTGGGTGCGAGACGGCGTTAGCTGAAGCTGAGCTGGAATATAAGGATATTTCGTCACCGAGTATCTTTGTGAATTTTCCGGTTATTAGAGAAAGCGTTGAACGATTAGTCGAGCTTGGTATGGTTGAGCAAAGTGATGCCGAGAGTGCAAAGGTCTGCTTTATGATATGGACGACTACGCCCTGGACATTAGCGGCTAATCTGGCGATAGCGGTGCATCCTCACTTAGACTATAAGGCGTTAATTTACGAAAAAGACGGCGAAAAGTTTATCTCGTTAGTAGCAACTGACCGCGTTGAGGCTGTAGTTGCAGCAGGCGATTTTAAAGAAGGACAATACACTATCAGCAAAAAATCAATAAAAGGCAAGAATCTCGAAGGGTTACGGTACCTGCATCCGTTTGTGGAAAATAATCCGACGGACAAGGATGCCTTTATGGTCATACTTGCCGAATACGTTACGATTGAAGATGGAACAGGACTTGTTCATAGCGCGCCGGGGCATGGGCTTGAGGATTATATGTCGGGGCAAAAGTATGACTTAGCTATATATTCGCCGGTGATGGACGATGGGCGATATGATGATACGGTGCCGGAGTGGCTGCGGGGACAAAACGTTCTGGAAATTGACAGTGTCGTAAACAATTATTTGAAGCAAGAGGGTCTGCTTTTCGCCCAGGGAGAAATTACGCACAGTTATCCGCATTGCTGGCGCAGCAAAGGGCCGGTTATCTTCAGGGCGACAGAGCAATGGTTCATCAGTGTCGATAAAGAGCTGCCTGATGTGGGTAAGAGTCTGCGCGATTTGGCGCTGGATAGCGTTAAAAATGTAAGATGGATTCCCGCATGGGGTCAAAAGCGCATCGCAGGGATGCTTGAATCGCGGCCGGACTGGTGTATCAGCAGACAGAGAAGCTGGGGCCTGTCTCTCCCTGTTTTTATCAACGGTGAAGGGCGAACTTTGTTGACAAAGGAATCGGTATTGGCTGTGGCTGAGCATATTGCTGAGCATGGGTCGGACAGTTGGTTTACCGACTCGCCACGCGAGATTTTAGGTAAGGATTTTGAACTGCCGGAAGGTTTTGTACTCGATGAGCTGCGGAAGGAAGAGAACATTTTCGATGTCTGGTTTGAATCGGGATGTAGCTGGTACAGCGTCTGTGTGAAAGAGGCGGGCTGGTCTGTGCCGGTGGATTTGTATCTTGAAGGCTCGGACCAGCATCGGGGATGGTTTCAACTGTCACTGCTGCCGGGGCTCGGAGCGACGGGCAAAGCGCCTTTCAAGGGCGTTTTGACACACGGCTTTACTGTTGATGAAAAGGGAATGAAGCAGTCGAAATCGTTGGGCAACTATGTTAATGCACAGGAAGAGGTGGCAAAATACGGTGCGGACATCTTGAGGCTGTGGGTCTCGAGTGTAAATTATCAGGAAGATATAAGGTGCAATGACGAGATAATAGGACGAACGCAGGATGCCTACAGGAAAATCAGAAATACGCTCAGATACTTGCTCGGCAATACCAACGATTTTGACCCGAATGTCAACAGTGTTGCCTACGATGAGATGTTCGAGATAGATAAGTGGGGAATGCAGCAGTTGCAAAAGCTGATTGCCGGTGTTACCGAGGCATACGATAACTTTGTCTTTCACAGAGTTTTTTCGCTTCTTTACAACTTCTGCACAGTCGAGATGAGCAGTATCTATATGGATGTGCTTAAGGACAGGATGTACTGCGATGCGGCGGACAGCTTGTCACGACGCAGTGCCCAGACAGCGATGCACAGTATATTGGATTGCCTGATTCGGATGCTGGCACCTGTATTAGTGCATACCGCGGAAGAGGCCTGGGAGGTAATGAATTCCGTGCCCCGTGGCCCGGGACCCGTGACCCGAGCGAGCGACGAGCAACGAGCAACGGGCAATGAAATCGAAAGTGTACACACAGCCGAGATGCCGAAGGTCGATGAGTCGATTGATTTTCGGGGTGCTGAGCCACGGTGGCAGAAGCTGATGGGGCTGCGCGATGAGGTTTTGCGGGTGCTGGAAGGTTTGAGACAAGAGAAAAAGATTGCAAGCAATCAGCAAGCGTGCGTAACCATCTGCTGTGATGAGGAAGATGCCGGGATTCTAAATGAGATCGGACTTGAGCAGTTTGCGGCACTTTGCATTGTCAGTGAGGTCAAAATCGTAAAAGCGACAGGCGAGACTACAGTTGCGGCAGAAAAGAGCAGTTATAATAAATGCCAGCGGTGCTGGAATTATTGGTCGAGCGTCGGAGCAGAGAGCGAATATCCTGATTTGTGTGAGCGATGTGTAAGCGTCGTGCGCGATGCGTGATGCGTATTGCGTAAAGACGGAAGACCGAAGACAGAGGACGGATGGCAGATGACAGCATAACATAGTATACCTTGCAGTGCGAGGTATGGCTTAATTATGCCCAGGAGTGTCTGGGTTGGGAAGTAATATAACAAGACACAAGACTCAAGATACAGGACGGATGGTGAATAGTGAGTGGTAAATAGTAAATGGTGACACAAGACTCAAGACTATAGACCCAAGACCCAAAACAGAAGTCAGATGACAGCATAATATATTATACCTCACGGTGCGAGGTATAGCTTGATTTTTCGGCTGGGTGTTGGGAGCGGACAGTAACGAGAGCTTTCTGATTGATCCCACCAAAAGACAGCGGATCTACGATATTGATAATGGTTCTGGAACGAGTTAGCCCTCCCTTACGGTTGGGCCTCTGTGGGTGACTGCGGGAAATTTAGACTCGTGCTTCGTAGTGATTCATCCTTCGTAGTAGATCTACTATGGAGAACGGAGCTACTTCGCAGAGTATCATTTCAAATTGTATTTGAAAGAAATTGTGGTTTTGGGTTTGCGGTTTTGGAGATTTGAGGTGTGTAAGCACAGAGTACCGTACCAATTTTGTGAATGTGAACATATTCACATAGTATGTTATGTATTGCCTCTTTTGTTGCGTAAGGTTTGGCATCAGATAGAAGACGGATGGCAGATGACGGATGACGGATGACAGATGACAGAAAAGGTCTGGTGGCTGTTTAGGGTTTTGGAAGTCGGCGCAGGAGGCCCCGCCGGGTTTATTTGAGGTTTTGGAGGTTGTTTCTCACCATTTTTGTATTCGGGTGGTCAGGGCCTAAACTATCTTCGAAGATTTTCAGTGCCTGGCGATACATCGGCTCGACCTCGGAAAGATGGTTTGTGGCCTTAGGTAACAATGCCAGATTGGTGAGTAGCAAGCCAAGACTCAAGACATCTATACCACTACTCCAAAAATGCTTAAAAGGCCTCCATCTCCATGAAATAAATTTTAACACGGTCGTTAATTGAATCGCGCAGGAGAAGAGTACGTAGTCCTTTTGATTAGTCAAAAGGACTACGTGCATATCACTCATTTTAGTAAAAGAATGTTTGTTTGGCTATTTTCGTTATTTGTTAGATGGATGGCAGATGACAGAAAAGGTCTGGTGGCTGTTTAGGGTTTTGGAAGTCGGCGCAGGAGGCCCCCCGGGGTTTATTTGAGGTTTTGGAGGTTGTTGCGGACGGTTTGTGTTTTGGGGTGTAAGGGTTGAGTAGTAATAAGTGGAAACAGTATAAAATGCTATACCTTGCAGTGCGAGGTATGACTTAATTATGTTTAGGGGTGTTGGGGTTGAGAAGTAATATAACAAGATCCAAGACTCAAGACCCAAGATTCAAGACGTAAGACTCAAGACAAAAGACAGAAGGCAGAGGGCAGAGGACTGATGACGGATGGCAGATGACAGCATAACATATTATACCTTGCAGTGCGAGGTATGGCTTAATATTTCGGCTGGGGGTTATTTGAGGATTTGGATGATTTGGAGGTTGCTGCAGACGGTTATAGTATCTGTGTGGTCAGGGCCTAAACTATCTTCGAGGATTTTCAGTGCCTGGCGATACATCGGCTCGACCTCTGAAAGACGGTTTGAAGCACGAAGCAATTCAGCCAGTTTATTGAGGGCATTTGCAACGTTTGGATGGTTATGACCTAACCCGGACGAGCTGGAACCAAAGAGGGTAGATAAAAGGCTGACGCCTTACCGAAACCGCCTTCTGTTGTTAAGCACCCATCTAAATCGCACGACCGCAATCTCCCTCCCCACCCTCTTTCGAGGGAGGGAGATTGCTTGTTCTGAAAACAAAAAGCTTCGCCTCTGCTGCAGGGTCGGTCAAACGCCATGCCAAATAAAAAACGATTTGGCATGTCGTTTGAAGCACCCCTCGGTTTATCGACTTCGAATCATCTATATGCTATCAAAGTTAATATTGTCTCCAATGACAAGCTGAACCGGCACCAAAAAAGTTCTTGAACATAATATTCCAACGCTATGAAAGAATGTTATAT
>Ga0209979_1005124_pt1 | contig 10461 bp, 8 predicted proteins | sample AnhtaG_FD_183114 | JGI IMG/M metagenome (GOLD analysis project Ga0209979, IMG submission 183114) | Deep subsurface microbial communities from Anholt, Denmark to uncover new lineages of life (NeLLi) - Anholt_01485 metaG (SPAdes) (version 2) | ecosystem: Environmental > Aquatic > Marine > Oceanic >...
GGTTTAGAGATCCTGTCGGCAAACGTGTACGGCCCCCAAGCGGATGGGACGGTGCGGTTCGTGCCGATCACCTGTCATCCGGCCACCCTGGAACGCGCGGTGGCTCTGGCCCGGAAACGTGGGGGGGCGTAGCTATAGTGATGATCCACGATTTCGACTTCACCGAGAGCGGCGATGAGAGGGCCGTAATGTCGCTCGAGGCCTTCTTCGCACTGCTGCGGAAGTGGGCGAATGATCCTACCGTGAGATTGGTGTCCGTCGCGGAGGCGGCCGCAGGCGGAGATTGGTCCGCGCGCCGGCTGTACTGGAACGGCGCATTGCAGAAGTGGCGCATGTTGAGGGCCATAGGCCACAAGTCGGACGCGCTCGTTTACCTCCCGACCGCCGAAGCCCGCTCAACATGCCTGCTCGTTGCAGGCCAGGTCTCGCTCATCCTCATCGCTCTCGTGAGTGCCACGGTTGGGTGTTCCGTCTGGCTGCGCGCGCGGATGCCACCAGTGCATTTGGCGCTTGCGGGAGTTGCAGTCGTATTGTGCACGGCATTCACCGTGGCGGCCGCGCGCAGGGGCGTGGGCTTCTCCGATCTTCGTACGCCACTCCTGTGTGCGCTGTTTTCGCTGCTGCTAGCGGTGTATGTGGCGGCCGGCTGGGACAAGCTGAGGCGGCGCCTTTCGCGACGAGCAACAGCCATGGCGGACCAACTCGATGATGGCATGCCGCTCGTGCGCAGACCCTCGGAACGGGAGAGGTGAAGCATCGATGTCTACACGGCCGGTGGTCCGCCCGACCCTGTTGGTGTGTGTCGTCCTGTTCGTCGCCGCAGTTGGGCCACGCATTGCTGCCAGCTTGCTTCTCTCCAGTACGACGACCTATGTCGACGAAAGGCGGTATCTGAGGTGGAGTAAGGACCTGGTCCAAGGTCGATCATCTTGGATGGACCACACCAAACCTCCGCTTTATGCGGGCTTTCTGGCTGCCGTCTCTGTGGGCTTCGGCGAAGGCGTAGTGCCTGCGAGAATAGCACAGTCGCTGGCAGCCGGGGCGGCGAGCATTCTCATCTTCTTCATTGGCACGCGCCTGTTCTCGCACACCGCGGGCCTCATCGCAAGCGCCATCTTTGCCTTGCACCCTGTCCAGATATACCTGACCACACTGCTGTACCCCCAGAGCCTGTTCACGCTGTTCGTGTGTGGAAGTGTCTTGCTCGCGCTGCAAACCATGCCGTCACTTAGTGCGCTTCGGGGGTTTGTGCTTGGCGTGGCAACTGGTGCGGGTACACTGTGTGTTGAAATACTCCTCGTTCTCTTGCCAACGGTCGCTCTGTGGATCTTACTCCGAAAGAATGGGGATCGCGGAGGCCTTAAAGCGCTGTTTCTCGTCAACATGCTCCTCGGTGCCACGTGTGCAATGGCACCGTGGGCGTACCGCAACTACCGGATGACGGGGAATCTGTTCCCGCACACCGCATTCGTTTTCGGCACCTTTTGGGAGACACATTCTCGAGGCACTACCGTAAAGATGATGACCTTCGGAGCCACGGATGAGTACGGAGCGGAACATAAGCGGGAGTGGCACACGGTGACCCGGAAGGCCGAGGCCCTATCCCCCTCTGATGCGACCGCGTTTTATCTACGCGAGGCCTGGAAGAACATGCGCAAGGAGCCCTTGCGGCTTGTGTACTTGACGGCGGGGAAGTTCGCCTACTTCTTCTGGCCGTACCCGGAGCCAGTGACGAACAGCAGATTCAACACGCCCAAGCACAGGGCCATTAGTGCTGCGCTATGCCTGCCCCTGCTGATCCTGGCCATCTACGGAGCTCTTGCGGCGTGGCGACGGGTACCAGACAGCCGATTGCTGGTGTTTCTCATCCTGCTGTATGCCTTCGGATACAGCTTGTTCCATGTTAACTTTCGCTACCGCCTCCCCCTCGACCCGCTGATCTGGGTGCTCTCCGCGTACGGGCTAGGACATTGTGTGTCCTGGTGGCGCGGGCGATCCGGCACCAAAGCGCTTCCCCTGTTAGTCCGGCAATGGCGGCGTCGAGGCGGCACGGACCGGTAGACGGCGATCCCGCGGAGCCGCTGTTGCAACTGGTTTGCATCGCCGATGCATCGCGTTTGGAGCCCGAAGCTACGATGCAAGCCCGAGACAAGACGGCCGGACCCAGGCTCACTTCGCGGTCGGCATAGGGGGAAAGGCGTGTGGTCGAGGTCCCCTCAGAAGAGCTGCTGGTGCATATACGGGAGGATGTCGTGGAGCCCGAGTCGGTGCAACTGACGGTGGTCGTTCCGGCTTACAACGAAGAGCAAGCCATCGAAGATCAGCTTCGTGCCATACGCGAGGCACTGCGCCAGACCGATATGGCGTACGAAGTGCTGGTCATTGACGATGGATCGGAGGACCGTACCGCCGAGAGGGCGGGGCAGGTGGATGGCGTTCGCATCATCTCGCACGGTCGCAATCGCGGATACGGCGCCGCGCTTAAGACCGGGATTCGGCGTGCTGCTGGTGACATCATCCTCATCATCGACAGCGACGGCCAGCATCCGGCACACGAAATCCCGCGTTTGGTGGAGGCGCTGCGAGACTGCGATATGGCAGTTGGTGCCCGGATCGGGGCGAAGGTCCATACGCCTTTGGTGCGCCGCCCCGTGAAGTGGTTCCTCAACACTCTGGCCAGCTACCTCGCGGGTACGCACATTCCTGACTTGAACTCCGGACTCCGCGCCTTTCGGAGACTTGATGTTCTCCCGCTTTTGGGCTTCCTTCCGAGTGGCTTCTCGTTTACAAGCACGATAACGCTTGCCATGCTGTGCAGCGACATGTTTGTGAGCTTCATTCCCGTGGATTGCAGACCGCGGAAGGGCAAGTCGAAGATACGTGCGCTACCGGACACGTACAACTTCATCATCCTGGTATTGCGAACCGTCGCATGCTTCAATCCTCTGAAGATATTCGGGCCGTTGGCGTTCGCCCTGCTCGTTGGGGGAGCTGTTCGGCTCGGCCTCGATGTCTTCTTGGCGAGGAATGTTGGCGATACATCGGTCCTATTGCTTCTGGCGGGTCTGCAAGTGGCGGTGATGGGGCTGCTGGCCGAGGTGATGACGAGGCTGCCCTTGCTGCCACGTCACTACCAGGATGGCGGGGATCGGCCTCGGCGATAGCGCTGGGCACGCCGGCGACTTGTGCCTTCCCCTGCAGAGCTGTCTTGTCACCACCCAGCATAGGCTGCACACCGCCTGTCTCACCCGTAGCCGGGACGTCGGATGCAATCACGTGAGCGCGAGCGAATCATGAACAATAGAGCCCAGCAAGCCATTACGATCGGCAGCGGACAAGTCGAGCGGACGACTGTCGGCCGTGGTGGACGGGGCAGCGAGTTCACAGGCAAGTGCACTTCGGTGGCCTGCCGACCGGCAGCCCGACGCAGCGGCTGGCGCGTCGCGTTCTCTGTGGCCCTACGTTTGGCGTTGGCGGGAATCGCCCTTGGCTTCCTGGTAACTACGGTAGTGCGTGGCTGGTCGGACGTCCGCTTGGCCGTGACGTCAATGCGCTGGTCGTGGGCAGTTGCGGGCGTCGCAGCCATCCTTGCTGCCCAGCTGCTTGCGGCGTGGACCTGGCATTGGCTGAGCGCTGCGTTCGGGGCCGGCACACGGCTGAGGCACTCTATCAAAGCCTTCGCGCTTTCCCAATTGGCCAAATACGTGCCTGGGAAGCTTTGGAGTGTTGCAGTTCGGGTGCGGGTGACGCAGGAGCATGGGGGCACAGCCGCCGGTGCCGGTGCTGCGGTGCTGTTCGAGAGCGCCATGCTCATGGTGTCCGCGGCTGCGACGGGCCTGCTTGCCTGGTCGACGCAATCGTTCGACGTGAGGCTGAGGATCGCTCTCGTCGGCGCAGCTGCCCCAGGCATCGTGTTGGTGCTCTATCCGCGGGGCATCTCGTTTCTACTTCGGACGATGGGGCGACTGGTACGCCGAGACGTTCGTGTGCAGTGCCCCTCGCGCACGGACGTGGTGCTCGCATTCGGCCTGTACTGTGCCGTGTGGATCTGTTTCGGGACGGGAATCCACTGCGTAGTAAGATCTCTGGCAGCCGCTCCGCTGAGCAACCTGCCCGGGTTCGTGGCCGTATACAGCACGGCTTGGCTGGCCGGCTTTGTTGTCGTATTCCTGCCGGGAGGCTTGGGCGTGAGGGAAGGTGTACTTGCCTCCCTGCTCGCGGCCTATGTTCCGTTGCCCATCGCGGCCGTCGTTGCACTCATGAGCCGCATCATTGTGTCCAGTCTTGAACTGGCCCTGGCGGGAGTCGTCGCATGGCGACGATGATATTTAGATCGTACTTTGTATATCGCTCCGATCCGGACATCGATGTAAGTCGGGGCCAAGGTGAATGGTGCACGTGCTGTCGAGCGGTCTTGGGCAACTCCTGCGACGAGAAGCCTCGGGGGCCGCTTTCGTGGGAGGCTGTTTCGTGCGGATACTCGTAGCCCACAAGTATCTCGTCCGAGGCGGGGGCACAGCCACGTATCTTCTCGCCCTCAAAGATGCGCTCGAAGCCGCGGGACACCGTGTCGTTCCATTCGCGGTAGCGTACGAAGGCGTGCTGGAAAGCGAGTACAGCGACTACTACGTCTCGCCGCCAGCAGCGCCGGATGAGATACACCTCAAGGACATGCGGCTATCACCATGGCAAGCGCTCAAACTGTTCGGACGCGCTACGTACTCCCTCGAGGCGAAGGCAAAAGCGGCGGGGTTGGTTGATGCCGCCGATGCGGACATTGCGTTCGTAAACAACATCTACAACTACATGTCCCCGAGCATGCTTCATGCATTCAAAGCTCGCGGCATGCCAATAGTCATGCGCGTGGCCGACCACAATCTGTTCTGCCCGTCGTACGATTGCTTCAGGACGGGCGAGTTCTGTATGGACTGTGTGGACCGGGGACTGTGGACCGCCCTCAGGCATCGGTGTGTGAAGGGTTCTCTCGCGGCTACAGTGGCGCGAGTGGCGTCAATGTACGTTCACAAAGCATTGCGGATCTACGATTGCGTTGACGTCTTCATTACTCCGTCGGAGTTCCTCAGAGACCTGCTCGTGCAGGCCGGCTTGCCGGAAGCTCGTGTGCGCGCCCTTCCGAGCTTCTGTCCTCCCGCGAATGGCCACTCCCCGCTTCCCGGCGACGGTGATCACATCCTGTACTTCGGTCGCATATGGGCCCAAAAAGGGATTGATACACTGATAGATGCCTACGCTCTGCTGCGTCCCGACGTGCCGCTCGTCATCGCTGGCGGCGACCGAGACGGGGAGATGGGGCGACTGAAGCGTCGCGCGAAACAGACGAGGGTCGCCGACAAGGTGCACTTCGTTGGCCACAGGGAAGGAGACGAGCTGTACGAACTCGTGCGTCGCGCACTCTTTACGGTGGTCCCCGCCAAGTGGCCCGATATCTTCCCAATGAGCATTCTCGAGAGCTTTGCCTATGGGAAGCCGGTACTGGGTGCCCGGGTGGGCGGCATTCCCGAACAGATAACGCCCGAGTGCGGTCGGCTGTTTGAGGCTGGCAATGCCGATGAGCTGGCGCATTGCATGGAAACGCTCCTCGCGGATGATACGCGACGGGCGCAGATGGGTGAGGCCGCGTCCCAGAGGGCACACCAGGTGTACAGCATCGATGCACATCGTCGCGAACTGCTGAGGATCTTCGATGGGCTCCTCCTCGCGCGGGATACGCGCGCCGAAGAGCTGCAGGCCGTCTAGCGGCCGAGTGCTGACATATGGCGACCAATCTTACAGGTAGACAACCGATTGGCGACACAGCTCTCGTAGAGCGTGTTCGGCGCATCGCCAATGAGACTCGGGACCGTGCTTCTGAGCTCGACTGGCGCCAGTTGCACCAGCCAAGGGCCGTGGGAATGGCCGTGGCCGTGGCGACCGGGATCATCGTGGCCGTCGCTATCGCCTTGGGCTACGCGAAGTATGCCGGGGCGTGGGTCGTGGCCATGGCCTTCATCGCCACCGCCTGCGTGCGACCGGTGCTCGCCCTGGCGGTGTGTTTCTGCGCCATCGCGCTGGTCCCCTTCGGTCAGCCGATGTTTGGGTTCCGCGTGCCCAACCTCGACAACGCCATGGGTCCCTTACTACTGGCTGGCGTCGTCGGCCAGTGCTGCTGCCGACGGCTGGATCGGAAATTCAGCGTCAGTGCGTTGGACGGCCTCGTGATAGCACTCGTGGCCGCTGGCGCCGTAGGCATGTTGGTCACGCCAGGTATCGTACTGTGGAAGTACTACATGAAAAATGTCGTCTGCCCAGTGTGCTTTTATTTCGTCGGCAGATTCATTGAGCTAGACAGAGGCGGATTTCAGATACTATTCAAAGCGCTATTACTAAGTGCTATTATATGCGCCATCCTTGTTGTCTGGCGAGAGCTGCCGGGCCGCTCTCTCTTCTATGGGCCGAGGGGGCTGTATGGTGAGCCCGGCGCGTGGGGCCCGATGCCGAATTTCACAGCCGCCGCCTTCCTCTGCCTCTTGCCACCACTTTGTGTTGCCGCAGCAGGGCGAGCCGGCTCTCGCGGGCGGCGCGTGCTATGGGGCCTCTCGGCTGTCGTCGTTATGGTGGCGCTCCTCAAGACGCGAGAGAGGGCCATGATAGCGGGTGCCCTACTGGGGATGGCGATCGCGCTACTGCCCCGCAAATCCCGTGTAAGCGCTCTCGCCGTGCTGTTGGTCGCTCTGGCGATAGGGATGACGTCGTTCGCCCTCACGGGGGCCAGCTCGACGTTCGACCGCTTCCAGACGGACAAGGTGAACACTCGCATCGCGTACAACGCGGGGGCCATGGCCGTGCTTCGTTCGCGAGAATGGAATCCGATCTTCGGGATCGGGTTCTTGCGATTTGCCTACGGGGGCTATGCTCGTGCGTATACGCCTCGCGAGCTGATGGAGATGGCTCATGGCACCTCCGTCGAGCGTCTTGATGCTCGGGGGGGATTTAGGCCCTACCTCCACAACCTGGCGCTTGCACTACCCGTCGAGTCGGGGCTCCTCGGAACGACGCTGTTTCTTGCCGTGGCATTGGGGCTTACGGGTCGATGGGCCCGGTGTCTCAGACGGAGCTCCGACAGAAGCTCCCCTGACCGGCCGCTGCTATTCGGCTTGGCTGGCCTTTACGCGGGGGTTCTGTTTTCTGGACTATTTCATAATCTATGGGTTATGTTTCAGCCGCTTGCATACATGTGGTTGTGGGCTGGTCTTGTCGCTGGGCATCCGGAGCTCTTTCGCGATGGGACTGCGGCAAGCCCGGAGGTGCCCGCGAGTGAGCGCAGCCATAGGAGGTAGCTCGGGCATATGTCGGCGATTTGCGGAAAGGTCAGCACAGGGCCAGCGTTGTCGCGCAGGGTGCGGGAACACATCAGAACGATGTGCAGCGCACTACAGCATCGCGCCTCAGCTGCTGAGTGTCTGCAGATGACCGACCGCGCGGCACTTGCCTGCAAAGGACGACGGACAGCCGGAGTTGGTTCGGTGATCGGGCAGGCTCCGCGGAGCAACGGCCGGTCAGTCTGCGCCGTCTGCGACGGCGAGATCTATAACGCCGATGCGTTGCGGCGCGAACTGGAGGACAATGGCCACAGTTTCAGCACAGAGGACCACGCTGAGCTGATCGCTCATCTGTATGAAAGCAGCGGTGATGAGTGGCCGGCGCGTCTGCGCGGCGCGTTCGCCTTTGCCGTGTGGGACGAGAAGAACCAGCGGCTGCTGCTGGGTCGTGACCGCGTAGGCCAGAAGCCTCTCTTTTACGCACAGCTCCCTGACAGCCTCGTCTTCGCATCGACGCCGCAAGCCGTGGCGTCCCACCCCAACGTGAGCCGGGACATCGATGTTGAGGCCCTCGATGACTACCTGCGCTTTGGCTACATCCCCTGGCCCAGGACGATCTTCGCCGGGGTGAAGAAGCTGCCGCCCGCGCACATTCTGGTCGCGGAGAACGGCCAGATCCGGGTCGAGCCATATTGGCGGATGGGGTTCGACAACATCGCTGAGGCCAGCGAAGACGAGGCGGCTGAAGAGCTGCTGGCCCGGCTGCGGCGGGCTACCAGACAGAGGATGGCGGATATGGACCGCCCGGCAGTGCTGCTGAGCGGCGGCGTAGACTCCAGTCTCGTCGTCGGGCTGGCCAGCGAGATCAGCTCGCAGCCCCTGCTCACGTTCTCGATCGGTTTCGAGGAGGCCGACTTCGACGAACGGCAGCACGCGCGGCGGGTGGCGGAGAAATACGGCACGGATCACCATGAGCATGTCGTGGGGCCGGACATTGCCGACACCTTCCCCAAGTTGGCGCGATACTACGGGGAGCCGTATGCCGATTCGTCGGCCATTGTCACGTTCGAGCTTTGTCGGTTCGCGCGGCAGGACGTCCCTGCCGTGCTGCTGGGTGACGGTGGCGATGACTTGTTTGCCGGATACGCCAGATATGCGCTTTGCCTCGGGCAGCGACCAGCGCATCGTCATCCCCTGCTGAGCCTCCCTCTGGCGTTCGGACGTCTTCCGAGCGCGCTTGTGGCGCCGTCGATGCGCCTGGCGAGCGCCTTGGTGAGTCCCCTCGCCGACGGCAGCGAGAAGCTACACAAGCTCCGGGATTCGCTAGAGTATGTGCCCAAGAGCCTCGTGGAGCGCCATTGGCGTCACATTTCCCGCATTCGCCGCGACGAAGAGCGGCGCTGGCTGCTATCGGATGACCTGCGTCCCGTGCTCGCAGATCGAGATGCATGGCCTGAGTATCGCAAGAAGTCGTCTATCGGCGATCCGAATGTTGCGCCACTGAACCAACTGCTCTCGGCGGACTTGGTCACGTACCTGCCGGACGATCTTTGTGTAAAGACTGACGTGGCCGGCGCGGCGAACGACCTTCTGCTGAGAGCGCCGATCCTGGACGACGACATAGTGGAGTTCGCCCTGCGACTTCGGCCCGACCTCAAGGTCAAGAACGGCGTCACGAAGTATCTCCTGAAGCGGATTGCCCGGCAGTTCGTGCCGGCCGAGAACCTCGACCGGCGCAAGCAAGGTTTCGGCGTTCCGGTTGGCGCGTGGCTCCGGGGGCCGCTCAGGGACATGTGCTGCGACCTTCTGCTTCGTAGCCAGGCAGCCGAACGCGGCCTGCTCAACGGGACGGCTGTGGGGCAACTCGTACGCGAACACACCGACGGTGTGCGGAATCATTCGGAGCGCCTTTGGCAACTGCTGATGTTGGAGCTATGGCTGCGCGAGTGCGCGGACGGAAGTGCGGTTTCGGTCAGTAGGTCGGCGGGCTGATGGCGCGCCCGTTCGCCACTGCCGCAACGCGCGGCCCAGGCGGACGGGGCGCTCATGCTGCTCTGAGAGCCTTGATGGACCATGTGTGGAATCTGTGGCAAAGTTAACACCTTGCGTCCCTTGCCCGAGGACACGGAGGGCATCCTGGGGCGCATGTGTGAGCTGCTGAAGCACGGCGGACCGGACGATGAGGGCCACGCCATGTTCTCGCACGCGGCCATTGGCCATCGCCGGCTCAGCATCATTGATCTCTCCGGCGGACATCAGCCCATTTACAACGAAGACGACACCATGTGCGTGGTGTGCAACGGGGAGGTATACAACTTCCACGAGCTCCGCGCGGAGCTGGAAGCCGGGGGACACAGCTTTCACACGAATAGTGACACCGAAGTCGTCATTCACTTGTACGAAGACATGGGCCCGGAGTGCGTCAAGCGACTGCGAGGGATGTTCGCCCTCGCGATCTGGGACGACACAAGGCGCCGTCTGGTCCTGGCCGTCGATCGCCTGGGGCAGAAGCCGCTGGTGTATGCAGAGCGCGATGGCTCCGTCGTCTTCGCCTCGGAGCTGCAGTCCATTCTCGTGGATCCATCGGTGGACACCTCGATACTCGCCGAATCGCTCGAGGACTTCTTCCGGTTCGGCTACGTGCCGTGGCCGAATACGATATTCCGCGACGTGAAGAAGCTGCCGCCGGCGCATCTGTTAGTGGCCGAGGATGGCCGTGTCCGTGTCGAGCGCTATTGGCAGCTCCGCTTCGACAGGATTGTTCCCAGGTCAGAGGGCGAGGCCGTCGAGGAGCTGCTTGAGCTCCTGCGGGAAGCGGTCAAGCTGCGTCTCATCAGCGACGTGCCGTTGGGCGCCTTCCTCAGCGGCGGCGTGGACTCCAGCATCATCGTCGCACTCATGAGCGAGGCAAGCAGCGGGCCGGTGGAAACGTTCTGCATAGGCTTCGAGGAGTCGGGCTTTGACGAACGGGCCCACGCGAAGCGCATCGCGGAGAGATATGGCACCACGCATCACGAGTTCGTGGTGCGGCCAGATATGGCGGCCATACTGCCGGAAATCGTGTGGCACTACGGCGAGCCGTACGCGGATGCCTCGGCAGTGCCGACGTTCTTCCTCTCGCGATTGACTCGTCAGCATGTGA
>Ga0209979_1005125_pt1 | contig 10461 bp, 12 predicted proteins | sample AnhtaG_FD_183114 | JGI IMG/M metagenome (GOLD analysis project Ga0209979, IMG submission 183114) | Deep subsurface microbial communities from Anholt, Denmark to uncover new lineages of life (NeLLi) - Anholt_01485 metaG (SPAdes) (version 2) | ecosystem: Environmental > Aquatic > Marine > Oceanic...
GGCTAAGTGGGGTGGCAAGGATACCAGCTTTTTGGATTGGTATAGGAATACAATCACGCCAGCCAAGGCTAACTTCTTCCCACCTATGGAGGAAATGTTTAGCTTCCGAAAAGACAGGGAAGGCTACCATATAGAATTACCACCCTCAGACGAGCACAAGCAATTGATTTTTGGCATTCGCCCCTGTGATGCCAGAGCCCTAGCTATACTGGATATGACCTTTAAGGATGCCTATGAAGACCCTTATTACCTCTCCAAGAGGAATAATACAGTGCTAATTGGGCTTGGGTGCACTAACCCCTATGATAGCTGCTTCTGCACTTCCCTGGGCATCAGTCCGGCAGAATCAACCGATGTTGACTTGATGCTTACTGATATTGGCGACCAGTTCCTAATTGAAGAGATTACCGAGAAGGGTAAAAATTTAATTGCCATAGCCAGCAGGGTAGAAGAGGCAACTGAAGCCGATGAAGCTAGAGCCAAGGAAGTAAAAGAGGCGTCCTATAAAAAGGTAGCCAAAAAAATAGAAACCGAGGACATCAAGGAAAAGCTGCGACCTGCCTTTGACAACCAAAGCTACTGGGAGAGAGTAGCCGCTAAGTGTCTAAGTTGTGGTATTTGCACCTTCCTTTGTCCCACTTGTTACTGCTTTGATATTAATGATGAGCTGGTTAAAAATCAGGGAGAAAGATTCAGGAGCTGGGATAGCTGCGCCTTCTCCATCTATACCAAGATGCCAATGGAAAATCCCAGGGTAGAGAAGTGGCGGCGAGTGAGACAGAGGGTATACCATAAATATGAATTCTACCCTATGAGTTTTGGTGTCATAGCTTGCACCGGCTGTGGGAGATGCATTCGCCAATGTCCGGTGAACTGGGATATTACCCAGGCGCTAAATAGTCTGCCAGCTAAAATATAGCTTGTAAGTTAAATCTTATTGGGTACACTTATATAATTGCAAAACTGATAGCAAATTGACAAAAGGCGCTTAACAAAGTCTGGTATTTATGGTAAACTACTCGGGCGTATAACAAGGAAACATTCTTGCAAGATAACTTGTGAAGGGACGCTGAAGGGGCTTAAAGAAGAATGGATTTATTGCAGCTTATAATTGAACTACGGCATAGTGAGCCTCTTAGGCTCTTCCGCCCATATGAGGAATTATACCGTTCACTTACGGAAAAGGAGCTATCTAAAAAAGAGATACCACTCCCTGGGTTTCAGCTAAACATCTCAGAAAAGCGAATGCAGGTTGTGGTTGACCCTAGGCATACTGCCATTGTCCTGGGAGATGTGCCGAATATAGGTTATTGCGTAGATAACGTCGTGGGAGTCTTTAGAAAGATAAGCGACCTCGTCAAGCTACCCCCGCTTGTGCGTCTTGGAGCAAAGAGCTATTGGATACAAAAATCTGAAGTTAGCTTTAGCGAGCTTGTCTCCACTTACAAGCAGATAATATATAAGTCAAGCAGTATTGTTGAGGACTCAATAGATGTTGGTGCCAGCTTTATACTTAAGGATGGCAAATATGCTGCGAATGTAGCATTTGGACCTATGGAGGTATCTCAACTCAAGATAATGTTTGCCTTTGAACCACCTAAATTACCAGAAGTAGTTTCATTTTTGGATATAGACTATTACTTGGTGATGGAACAAACAGAACTAACAGAAAAGATGCTCCGCGAGTTTGTCAATGCTGGGCTAAACTATGCAAGTGAACAAAGTCGAAGGCTAGTGAGCATTTTAGCGAAGGAGGAATGACGATGGCTGCTATGTTAATTCCGCCCAAGGAAGTCAAGTCTGCAACCATATCCGATAGTATTCTTTCTTCACCATATCTTAGTTTGAGTATAGCTGCCTGGGTGCCGGGACTCTATCGATGGCAACCTGCTGAGAAAATGCTGCACACCACTTTTGATGGCCAGCGGCCTATAGTATTTGACATTGATACTATAGAGCTGCCAACTGCAACTCGAAGATGGAAGGTAAGCTTACCCGGATATCCTGCGGCGACCTTTGACGATCTACGGGCAGGCAATTGGCCTGAACCAACAGAACAGGAATTAGAGGCACGGCACAAAGCTATAGAGTTAGCCCGAGATGTGCACGAAAAACTTGATATTAGACCCCTTACAACCTCCACCATAATCCGTCAGCTTCGGGAGGGAAAATTAGAGGACCGTGGCTGAGCAACTAGTCGTTGACGCAAACGTTGTGGCTAAGTTATACCTGAGGGATGAGCAATACGCAGCCAAGGCAGATTTATTATTCTCAAGATTCCAACGAGGAGAGGTTCAGCTAATTGCGCCGCGCTTGATCACCTATGAGGTCCCTGCAGCCATTAAGCGAGGTGCTGTTAGGGTGAAGGCTGCCAAAGAAGTATGGCAAGCGGCACTCTCATCTTTTGAGTCCCTTGGATTAACTGTCGTTGATGACTCTGATGCCAAATATGAAGCTACCAGGTTAGCTATCAATTATGCATGTACATATTATGATGCTTTGTACTTACTCTTAGCTGAGGATTTGGGATGCCGTTTTATTTCGGCAGATGAGAGACTAGAGAGGACTTTGCGCACTCGAGCAGAATACTTACTTTTACTAGCAAGTTACAAGTGATGGAATAGCTTGAAAGCTGGCGTTTCGTAATTCCCTTAATAGCTTAAGTCAAATTTTACCGGATAGGTGTGTATAATCGGAGAGCTGAAAATGACCGGTGTTACCGATATTAGCCACAGGAAAAGATTCCTCGCTAGAGGGAATGTCTATCTACCCCATATAGCGGTAATCGAGAAGATAATAGACGAAACCCCCGGTGAGAGAGCTATCAGAACCTTTCATTTCAATTTTAAGGATGAGAAGCTACGGGAAGAGTTTACTTTTGAGTCAGGACAATTCGCTGAATACTCTGTTTTTGGTGTAGGTGAAGCCCCCTTCTGTATTTCCTCCAGCCCAACCAGAAGCGACCACCTAGAGTTTGCTGTACTGCGGATAGGCAAGGTAACCAATGCCCTGCATCGGCTCGGTGTTGGTGCTGAAATAGGTGTCAGAGGACCTTATGGCAACAGCTTTCCCCTTGATTTGTTACAGGGTAAGAACCTCGTTTTTGTTGCTGGTGGCATCGGCTTAGCTCCACTGAGGTCTCTAATCTGGAATGTCATAGACAACAGAGATAAATATGAAAACATAGATATTATCTATGGGGCTCGTAGTCCAGTTGACCTGTGCTTCAAATACGACCTGGATGCATGGGACAAGGATAAAACGGTAAATATGGTAACTACCGTTGACAAAGGTGATGAAAGGTGGACAGGAAGGGAGGGCTTTGTCCCCCAGGTGCTGGAGCAAGTGGCTCCTTCAGCCAGCAATGCTGTAGCTATCGTTTGCGGACCACCGATTATGATAAGGTTTACCTTCCCTGTGCTGGAAAAATTGGGTTTCACCCCGGAACAAATGATAACTACCTTAGAAAAGAGGATGAAGTGCGGTATAGGCAAGTGCGGGCGGTGCAATATTGGTAATCTCTATGTATGCCGTGATGGTCCGGTATTCTCCTATGCTCAGATTAAGAGCTTCATTTCTAGCGAATATTAGAGTCCAGCCGCATCTAACACTGCTGGCACCTTTTTCTCCCAGCCGATAGCCATAATATGTACCCCGTGACAGATGTCCCTCAGCTCCTTGAGTATGTTAGCCGCAATTTCTATACCTGTCTTGGTTTTATCTTCGGCTTCAGCCATTTTGTTAATCAGCTCTTCAGGCACAAAGACACCAGCTACATTTTTATTCATAAATCGTGCCATACCAGCAGATTTCAAAGGTATTATCCCAGCTAAAATGGGGACTTTAAATTCCTCTACCCTCTTCATAAATTTGGCGAAGGCATTAACATCATAGATAGCCTGAGTTTGAAAAAACCTAGCCCCAGCCGTCATCTTTTTCTCCATCTTAATAAGCTGTAGTTCAAAGGCAGCCTCAGTATCAGCACCAGGGTTCACCACCGCCCCGGGAAAGAAATTGGGTTTTCCCTTAAGCTCATTCCCAGCCATGTCGTAGCCTTCATTTAACCTTTTTATGACCCACAGTAGCTGCACCGAATCTAAATCATAAACTGGCTTGGCTTGAGGATGGTCACCAAGCGAAGGTAAATCACCAGTGATAGCCAGGACATTTTCAATTCCTAAGACATAAGCACTCAACAGATCCGACTGAAGCGCCAATCGGTTTCTATCCCGGCAGGTCATCTGGAATATAGGCTCAAGCCCCTTTTCTTTCAACAGGTGGCAAGTAGCCAATGAGCCTAGCCTCATCACTGAGCTTTGTTGGTCGGTAACATTGACGGCATCCACCCTTCCCCGTAGGAGCTCGGCTACTTCTTCAATTTCAGTGACGTCAGTTCCTTTCAGTGGACCGACCTCAGCCGTCACCACAAACTTTCCTGCCTCTAAAAGAGATTGCAAGCTCATTTTATCTCTCCCCTTTCAGTCATTTGCTCCTTTAAAAAGCTTCTTCCCTAAAGAGAGAAGGTCAGGTTCCTGCCGCCCGTTACCTGATAGACACACAAACAGAATCGGATAATTTCAAACCAATCACCTTAGGGAAGCCAGGAGCCTTTTAGCGCTTAAAAGACTACTTTTTCAGGAACTTCTCTACTCTGGCGAGTAACTCCTCAGGGCTAACAGGCTTATCAATATAGTCCTCAGTTTCAAGTGTATACCCGCGACTAACAGGAATAGAGGTTCCCCCGCCCTTTGCGGCGAAAGCGGTTAGCATTAGGACTGGAATTTTGCTAAGCTGAGGGTCTTTCTTGAGCTGCTCAGCCGCGGTAAACCCATCTTTTACCGGCATTATTACATCCAGGAGGATTAAATCAGGATTTTCCTCCCTTGCCTTCCGCAACCCCTCATCTCCTTCATGGGCTACGATTACCTCATAGGGCTTACTCTCCAAGACGGTCTTTGTTGACTCTACAAAATCATCATCATCATCAATAAGAAGAATTTTGGCTTTCTTTTCCATCTCTAATCATCTCCTTTGGGTGTTGAGCTTCCCAGCTAAATTCAGTCCTTTTCCTTTCGTTTGATAAGCCTTCCCACCCTTTCCAGCAAGATATCGGGAGACATGGGCTTCTCAACATAGTCATCCACATCCAGTCGCAGACCAGTTTCCAACTCATAGCGGCGCCGGCTGGCGTCCTCTCTCACCGAGGTTAGAATTAAAATAGGTATATCCCTATACTTCGACCACCTGGGGTCTTGGAGCTCTTTGCATACAGCGAATCCATCCATCTTGGGCATTAGCAGGTCAAGAATCATCAGGTCTGGCTTTTCTGCCTTAAGGTTAGCCAGAGCCTCTATCCCATCCTGAGCAGTAACCACTTGATAGCCTTGAGATTCGAGAATCATGGTTACCGCATCCAAAATATCAGGGTCGTCATCAACTACCAGTATCTTCTCGTTCATATCTCCCTCCTTTGGAATTATAATACAGGTCTGGGTAGTAGTCCAGCCTTTTCTACGATTTCTGGGACAATATCCTCCCAGCCTACCGCCATAATATGGATGCCGTGAACCCCAGGTATTTCCTTGAGTTGCTCAATAATCTCAAGAACTATTCTCACTCCCTCCTCCTTAGCAGTCTTAGCTTCCTCCATCCTAGTGACTATCTCATCAGGGACACTTACCCCAGAAACATAGTCTCTCATATAGCGAGCCATTCCGGCCGACTTAATGGGTATCACTCCCGCCAGAATATGCACCTGCTTATCTAACCCTCTATCAGTGATCATCTCCATCCATTTAGCAAACTTGCCGATATCATAGACTGCCTGGGTTTGAATAAAGTCGGCTCCGGCTTTAACCTTCTTAGCTAGCCTCGCCACTCGGAATTCAAAGGGGTCGGCGTAGGGATTGGCTGCTGCCCCAATGAATAAGGGAACTTCTCCCGAGACATCTTCGCCACAAAGGAATTTCTTCTCATCTCGCATATTTTTCAGGGTTTGGATCAACTGAATGGAGTCAATATCAAAGACATTCTTGGCGGTGGGGTGGTTACCGAACTTCTGATGGTCGCCAGAAAGGCAAAGGATATTGCTGATGCCTAGAGCTACAGCACCCAATACATCGCTCTGAATAGCGATTCGGTTCCTGTCTCGGCAGACTATTTGCAAGACTGGGTCAGCGCCCCCTTGCTTCAAAAGCACGCAGCCAGCGAGGCTGGACATACGCACTATGGCAGTCTGATTATCGGTCACATTAATGGCATCACAGCAGTGGCGGAGCAGCTCACCCTTCCTCTGTATCACTGCGGCACCAGTCCCCTTAGGCGGACCTGCCTCAGCAGTAACGGCAAACATCCCGCTTTCTAAAACCTTCTCCAGATTTGTTCCCGCTTTCATCACCGTTGCCTCCTTAGGTTTCACTCTTTTTAGGCAGGGTAAAGGTAAATTTGGCCCCGTGGTTGCTTTCGGGGTAAGGGCTCTCAACCCATATCCTGCTGCCATGAGTCTCCACAAGTCTCTTGACTATGGATAGCCCCAAACCAGTCCCTTTCGTATTTACATTGCTGGCCCGAAAGAACTCCTCGAAGACCCGGGGTAGCTCCTCAGGGGGAATGCCAATTCCAGTGTCCATAACCTCAACCCGGATATCGCTGTCTTCCTCACTTACCATGATAGTTACCAAGCCCCCGGGCGAGTAGTTAATAGCATTAGTCAGCAGTTCGGTTATCACCCGTTGGAGGTGGGGGGTTGAACCACGAATTTTGGGAAGGCTCTGAGGTAGTTCTGCTTTTAGCTTTACCTCCTTTTGCTTCGCCAGGTTATGCACGTCGTCGAGTGAACGTTTAACCACTTGGAGCAAAGAGACGTCACCCAACTCGTTGACAATTGCTCCCATTTCTATGCGGGGGATATCTAGAAGGTCGCTAATTAATTCCAGGAGTTCGGTAATCCGCCGACTACTCCTTTCTAACATGTTTCTTTGCTTCTGATTGAGTTCCCCAGAAAATCCGCCTAACATAACCCATAAGAAACCTTGAATAGCAGTAAGGGGGGCTTTCAGGTCGTGAGCCGCTGTACTTAGGAAGCGGAGAAAGCGACTCCTTTCCTCTTCTAGCTTGGCTACCTCTCTGGAACAGGCTTCCAGTTCCCCTGTTTTCTTCTGGAGAAGGCGCTGACTCAATTGCACCACTTGCCGCTGCCTCATCCTTAGCTCTCCTGAAATAGCAGCAGCCATATAGGTAGTAGCATAGAGGATAGTTGCCAAGGCAGCAAGGACAGCCAGAATGTAGCTTCCTTCCTTATATAGTATAGGAGAGGCAAATCCCGCGAGATTAATATGAGGTATTGCCCCAATATACTCTAAGCCCACCAGCAGGATAACCATCAACAGCGCTGAGGTAGCTAGCATATACACCGCCCTGTAGTGAAGCACTATACTTGCTATGATGATGTGAAACACAAAGAAGAAGATAAACGGGTTTTCTATCCCCCCGGTGAAATGGAGGAGTGCGGTGAGCGCTATTAGGTCAAGGAAGATGTGGATGTTGCCAAAGGTCCTGGCCCTTTGGATTAGCGAGCCAATTCTCTTTATCTCTAAGTTTCGAACCTGCCACAACAGCACCAGATTATACAAAACCATAACAGCACAGATGACATACACTGGCACAGTGGGGAAGTCAATGTGAAATGCCATTGACGCTACCAGGGTGGCTATAATGACCCCGATAATGGCAAACCACCTCAGGCGGACGAATATCCTGAGCCGCATCATTAGTGCTGATTCCTCAGGAGTATGCTCCAACTCGTCTTCTTCAGTGGGGAACCTGTTACTCAAGTTCATCATGGTGGGCATTACTCCGCCTTCCCTCCGCTTCTCCTTTAAGCCTTTATAGTAATCTTCCGTGGTCCCCCGGCAGGGCTGGTGCTCCAGTCTCTTACGGGCACAATTTCCTCCAATTTGTCTAACTGACCCAAAGCGGCAAGGCGGTCATAAATCGTTTGCCAAGCACAAGAGGTATCTGGGTCAATTTCACACTTGCCCTCTACCGACCCGCCGCAGGGTCCATTCAGCAGGCTTTTAGCACATTTGACTAGGGGGCATACGCCTGCTGTCTTCGCCAGAATGCAATTTCCACACTGCATGCAGACCTCTGTAAAATAGCCCGGGCTTTCCTCCTTACCTACAAATAAGGTATTTAGTGCTGGATAGACGGGCTTACCGGTATAGAGTGAAACCGTTTGAACTCCAAAGGCACAAGTCATCACCAGGATGCTGTCAGCGGCCTCAACAGCCTTAGCCTCCTCTCTCAGCGCTTCCCTGGTGAGTTCGTCGCAAGCCGTAGGAATAACCATCCATCCAGTAACTTTCTTGCCTGCTTCTTCAAGCTTGTCTTTCATCCCCAGAACCTCAGATTTTCCACCAGTATGTAGCATGGTGGTACAGGTGCCGCACCCTATGAGATATACCCTGTGGCATTTCTCAAGGGATTGCATAACTTCTTCTAACGGTTTTTGCTCAGTAATCGTTATCATATTACTCCACCTTAGTTTTTCTGGATTCGGTTCTCATAGGCACTTCTAAAATACTGCAAACTATCTATCACCGGAATAGGAGCCGCTTGCCCTAGACCACATAAAGAGGAAAGCATCATAGCCTGGGATAACCCTTGTAAAACGGCAATATCCCTCTCTTCACCCTCTCCTCTCGAGAATCTGCCCAGGATTTCAACCATCACTTCAGTTCCTTCTCGACAGGGAGCACATTTGCCGCAAGATTCTTCAGCCAGAAACTCCATAGTTCTATACACAACATCTATTATGTCCCTGGTTTCATCAAATACTATGATGGCTCCCGCCCCAAGAATGTTTTCAAAAGCAAGAGGTGTATCTATCATCTCATAAGGTATAATTCTTCCTGTGGCGCCACCTACCTGAACCATCTTAACCCTTTCCGCCAATGCTAAATCCTCGACCAACTCCTTGAGCCGACTCCCTAGCTCTAATTCATATACACCGGGTTTTTTTACATCTCCACTCACCGAGAAGACCTTGGTGCCTCTGCTCTGTTCTGTTCCCACTTGATTGAACCAATGGGCTCCATTAAGGATGATTTGAGGTATATTCATCAGGGTTTCTACATTATTGATAATGGTCGGTTTTGCCCACAAACCTCTTGATGGTGGAAACGGAGGTCTATAGCGAACTTCCCCTCTCTTACCTTCAATAGAATCCATTAGTGCTGTCTCCTCACCACATACATAGGAGCCAGCACCTTCACGAATATCAATATCAAAGTGTTCTAAAAATCCCTTCTCTCTGGATTGACCAATAGCATTGGTTAGTAAATCAAGGTGGTGGTGGTATTCGGCACGCAGATAAATATAGCCCTTCTTTGCTCCAATGGCATAGCCAGCAATAGCCATAGCTTCAATAAGAGTGAAAGGGTCTCCCTCTAAAATATATCTATCCTTAAATGTTCCCACCTCACCCTCATCCGCATTGCAAATAACATATTTCTCATTCCCTTGGGCTTTTCTAGCCAACGCCCATTTCAACCCACAGGGAAATCCAGCCCCACCCCGACCACGCAGCCCCGATGCCTTTATTTCCTCTATTACCTGCTCACAAGTCAGTTCATCAAACACTTTTTTCAAAGCTTTAAAACCATCTCTATCTAGGTAGGTAGTTATGTCCTTAGGGTTGATAACCCCACAATTCCTTAACACTATCCGCTTCTGCGGCACTTGATAGCCTCCTTGCCAGGGTGTAGATAAGACTTTATTTATATGCCTTCAAAATTCGTGATATTTTCCTCGGCGTCAAATTATCATAAACATCATTATTAATCATCATTGCTGGAGCTTTATCACAAGCACCGATGCAGTTGGTTAACTGGAAGGAGAATTTACCGTCGGGGGTGGTTTCACCGGGTTTTATCCCAATTTCCTTTTCCACGGTGTTAGTTATGGTCTGGCAGTGCTTGAGATAGCAGGGCATGCTTTTGCAAATTCTGATTACGTTCCTGCCCAATGGTTTGGTGGATAGAAAAGAGTAAAAGGTGGCTACTCCATATACATCACTTATGGAGAGAGCTAGGCATTTAGCCAGTTCAGCCATGGTTTCTTCAGACAAATAACCAAATTCGTTTTGTGCCTTCTGCAGCAATACTAAGAGTTCTTCTTGTCCTTTATTCATCTTCTTCCTACGGTAATTAGGTGCTCAGCCACTTATAACTAAAGGCTTTCCTTTCTTCTCCTCTCTTATCTCCTTTGGCTGGCTCAACGCCCCTGTCGGGCAGAAGGGGATACAGATGCCGCAATCCCGGCAGACATTCTTATTTATGGGTTGGTCAAAATCGACGACAACCTTGGACTTAAAACCTCGATAAGCTATAGCAAATACATTCTGCTTGGCTATTTCACTACATGCCCTTACACATCTGTGACATAAGATACACTTTGTCA
>Ga0209979_1005126_pt1 | contig 10457 bp, 7 predicted proteins | sample AnhtaG_FD_183114 | JGI IMG/M metagenome (GOLD analysis project Ga0209979, IMG submission 183114) | Deep subsurface microbial communities from Anholt, Denmark to uncover new lineages of life (NeLLi) - Anholt_01485 metaG (SPAdes) (version 2) | ecosystem: Environmental > Aquatic > Marine > Oceanic >...
TACCAGGTCCTGCCGTTGTCTTTGCTGGCCCAGAGCACTGACTTTCCTCCGCAGCCGTCGCTGGGGACATATATTGTCCCTTTGATGTCACGCAGTACCGTGTTGATAGGCTGTTTTGAGTGGCAGCCGACTTTGTTCGTAAAATTTGGGAATCTAAACTCGCGCCAAGTGGCGCCGTTGTCCCTGGAAGAAGTCCACTGGAAAGGAAAAGCCTGTCCGGTTCCAAAACGCGGATTGCCCCAGAAGAAGTATATCGTGCCGTTATCGTTCCAAAGCAGAGGACAATGGTCGTTGAGGTCGGCGAAGTCGAACATCCAACACGGCATATCCCAGTAGTCGGCGCCAAAGCGAAGGCGGGTGGCCATCAGTGAGACGCCGGCTTCATACTCACTGTAAGAGGTATAGATAATCATCAGAACATCGCCGTTGGGGCAGACCTCAAGGCCGGGGCTGTGGTTGTGCTTTCTGAACGAAGGATGCAGGCCGGCGGCATCTATCATCTCTCTGCTGACGTTCTCCGGCGGAGTCGGCAGCAGATAGCGTTTTCTGAAAAACGGCTTTTTGGGGTCAGGTGCCTGTTTAGCATGTTTGGTGTTCTGGCTAACGCATTGCTGCACGAACAGCGGCAGGTACATGAGCGGCCTGGTCAGCGGCATGGGGGCCTGGACCACACGGAAGCCAACTGCATGGTAGCCGGCTTTTGTTGGGGACTTAGGATAAGGTGCAAAAGAGGGGGCGATTGAGGCGCGGTTTGCCGAGCGGGCATAACGGTCGTCTTTACTGTCCATTCCGCCGCCGCGGACAACTTTGGTCATCCCGTGCTCAGGCCCGACCGGGTCCACCTGCTCGGCCAGGGGATACTCGCCGTGCCAGTCCAGGCACCACTCTCGCACACCGGTGTGCATATTTTTCAGGCCCCAGGGGTTTGGTGTGTCGGCTGAGGGTGGATTGTTGCCGGATGAGAACCTGGTGGTTGTACCGGCCCGGCAGGCATATTCCCATTCAGCTTCTGTCGGCAGACGGCAGGGCCTGCCATCCTTCTTGCTCAGCCATTCGCAGAAGGCCTTCGCGTCATACCAACTGACCCCCACGAGATATGGCCTGTGTTCGTCGGCGCCCACGAAATCGGGGCGGAATTGGCGGAACTGCTCTACGGTGACTTCGGTCTCGGACATATAGAATGGCTTGCTGATTGTGACCTTGTGGACCGGCTGCTCATCCCAGTCGCATTCGGCTTCCTCACCTTCCTGTCCCATTGAGAAAGTGCCGGGTTCGATGTGAACCAGCTTCATGCCGATGGAGTTGGTGTAGCCCTCGGCAGCATTCAACCGGCCCACACAGGCCGCCAACATGCATACCATCAACACAAAAAAACCTGATACCCGACGGTACATTCTTGTCTCCTTTCATTTGCCAAACATCATTTTATTTAACCGTCTGCCCAATACGTACAATGTTACCGGGCGGCCTGATTCATCTCCATCCCCAGTACTGCGAGGGAAATTAGAGGTATTAGCCGCCATCTTTTCGTCATTTCCGCACACTACGCGAAACTATCACTGTTGTCAACCGGGTATCAAAGGTGTATAGTCAGTTCCTTCTATGAATACTGATATGGTTTTGATTCTTGGCGTTACAGGTACAGGGAAGGGGCGGTTGGCCTTTGAGTTGGCCGAAGCTGCAGGTGCTGAAATAATCAGTATCGATTCGATGAAGGTCTATCGGCGAATGGATATCGGCACGGCCAAGCCGCCCAAAGAGGCCCGCCAGCGTATACGCCAGCGTATAAAATATCATTTAATTGACGTGGCTGAGCCGAGCGATTCGTTCAGTGTCGGCTTGTTTTTAGATGGTGCTTTGTCCGCCATAGAGCAGACAAAACGGCGCAATAAACCAATAATCGCAGTCGGCGGGACAGCTCTGTATATAAAGGCCCTGCTCTACGGTCTTTTCGAGGGCCCCGGAAGCGATGAGCAAATACGCAGCGAATTGCAGGCACGAGCAGAAGATGAGGGATTGGAACAACTGTACCGCGAATTAGAAGAGGTTGATTCGTTAGCGGCTGAAAACATTCATCCCAACGACGCCAAACGTATAATCCGCGCCCTGGAGGTGTACAAGATTACCGGTGAGCCTATCTCAAGTCTCCAGCAGCAGTGGAGTACACGTGACACGGTCCACGACTGGAGGATAATCGGACTGCGAAGAGGAAAAACCGATGTTGGCAGCCGGATAAATAGGCGGGCCAAAGAGATGGTCGCCGCGGGCCTTGTCGATGAAGTCAAATCCCTGTTGGCTGAAGACAAACCTTTGAGCAAACAGGCCCGCTGCGCAATCGGCTATGCTGAGATAATCGACTATCTGAACGGGCGAATAAGTTTGGAAGATGCAACGGAGCTAATAAAAAAGAACACCCGTCGGTTAGCGAAGAGCCAGCGGACCTGGTTTAAGACCTTTGAGAACATCAACTGGCTGGATGTTAAACCGGAAGAAGCTGCTGAAGAAATTCTCAGCCGGGCAAAAATGCTTTTAAGAAATTGATTTTCGAAGCAAACACGCAGCTGCGCAGTGCGACCAACACCGCCGGCGGGCCCTTAAACAATAACAGATTACGCGAGGCATTAAAAGGGTGAGGCAGGGCTGTTATTGATCAAAGAGTTCCGGACGACTGGCCGTTAAAGTGAGAGTAGAAATTGGCCTTTAAATTAATCCGCATCCTTGAAGCGGCCAAGCTCCTGCTTCTTGGTCTGTGCGCCGTGATGGTGAGGAGGAGACGGTGATGGTGCCTGGCCGGAAGAGGAAATAGCCCAGGCCAAAAAAGGCAACGCTGTAATCCGGAGATAGACTGCGTTAAGTGCTAACTAAACCGCCCTGAACACCGCAGCCTTAGAGCAAGCCGGATACAAGGCATATTATATTCAGGAAAGCCAAAGCGATTATGTTAATGTACAGGTAATATAATTCTCTCATTATTTTTCACCCCCATTTTGATTTTAGATTATTATACAATTTCCGACGTTCGAAGTCAAGCGAATTGTCAGCTTAACGCTGTATCTGGAGGGTTTTCTTCAAAGACCGAAAATATCGCGCGTCGTTTCCAAAAAACACTGACATTTATACTCACCGCTGCCAATATTTTCCGTGTTATCTCAACTTCATTAAAAACGTTTCGGGCCGTACTCAGGAAGCGTTTCGGGACTTTTACAATTACTGCCCGGCTGCGGCAACGGTGCGCGAAAAACACCCAAATCCACATCAGGAATCAGCTATATAATTGCGTGACCGAGAGCTGAAAAGTGTGTATAATGTATTATCGTCCTGGCTTTGCTCAGTTTTACCGAGGGGATGAGCATCATTATTATGCACAAACTGAAAGGCTTTACGTTAATAGAGCTTTTGGTGGTAATTGCTATCATTGCACTACTGATGTCGATATTGATGCCGGCGCTTAGCAAGGCAAAGGAACAGGCAAGGACAGTTATTTGTCGGTCCAACCTGCATCAATACGGCCTGGCGGCAAGGATGTACCTCGACGATAACGCCCGCCGATTTCCTTTTACACTCGAATGGCTGTATTCAGACAGACCTTCCGGATACTGCCAGTGGCACGACCGCCAAAACAATCTTGTCAACCATCCCGAAAATGGCGGCCTGCTTTGGCCCTATCTGAAGGATGCAGATATCCACCTGTGTCTGACATTCAAAATTGTTGCCAAGCACAGAGGCTGTTCCAATCCCAGTCATGATCCTTCCATACCTATTGAACCTCAATACAGTTACAGTATGAATGCCTTCCTCGGCGGCGACGGACGCGGTATGGTTTCCAATGAATCCGAGGTTAAACATCCCGCGAGGGTGTTTCTGTTCAGCGAGGAGAATTCCTGGGAAATTCCGGGCCTGACCGGCAGCGGCTGTGGAATAAACGATAACAATTTACGCATCGGCATACCACCCGATATAGTCGATTGCTTCGCCACCTACCATAATCCGCCGGGCGCAGACTTAAACAAAGGTTCAGCCAATTTGGTGTTTGTGGACGGGCATGTTGACTCGATAAAGGCAGACGAGCAGAGAGACGGCGGCAATTTTAGATTAGCCTGGCCGAGAGCATCGGCGCCGTAATGATGCTGTCCTGCCTGCTCCGCCTTTTTTGGGATTTCTGCGCCGCGAAGACAGGGCTTAAGGAGTTGTGGCGCCTAAATGACCTGCAAATGACAAGTCGAGATTGTCAGCTCGCATCTTCATCTTCTGCCCAGGCGCCATTCGGGCGCTGCCCCACCCGCTGTTTCCATCTCCTGCCGTTCTTCTCAAATTCAATGTCGTTTCTGTGTATCTTAACGACCGTCACGCCATATATCGTATCTCCCTCTTTAACGATCTGCTTGTCAATTAGAGCGGTTGAGTTCTCTATAGTGTAAAGTATCCCTGTTACCACCCCCCTGCGGGGCGTGGCGAAAAAACTGTGGCTCGCAAACACCACAATCACAGCTACTATAACTAAGAACTGGAGCAGGATGAGCGCTTTTAATTTGCTAATTATATGACCCCTATTTCGCGTCCTATAAGCATACAATTGGAAATAGCTGCTCCGTCCGCCCTTTGCTAAGCAATGTCGCTATTCCAACAACCCAACAATATTCCCCAATTTGTGCGTGTTTTTAGACATATCGGTCGTTATGACCGTGAGTTTAATTTGGTTGGCTGTTTCTCGGTTGTTTTGAATGTAACTTTTTACAAAAGACACCGGAAAAGCTCCGGAAGCAGGACCGGCCGACGGATGCCATCCGCTGATTATTGAATTCGCCTTTCATCTGGGCGGTCTTGGCGTTCCCAACGGTGAAACTATACGCAATACGCTGTCAGTGAGTCCGAAAATGCAGACAAATCAATCCCTGCCCGCAGGGTCCTGCTCTGCTCAATACCGAATCTTTAACCGGCCTCAACCACCCCAAAACTGATAGCCGATTATTTATAGGGCTGCCCGGTGCCGGCCTTTTTTATATTTCTTTGCCCTTAAAGCCCTGCTTTTGTCAAGCCGAACCTAAAATCAGAGAACCATTGTAAACTTCGCCGGACTGTTAAGAAAAGCAAGTAATCGTGGACGACAAACAACGATACAAAAGATTGCGTCTGTTTATGAAGAAGCTCAACAAAGAGCGCAAAAAACAGGCGAAAAAAATAGATATACTCTGCAACGACCTCATTGCGGCTCAAAGAGACTTTATCAGGAGGTTGGATACCATCAGTTTCACAGCGAATTTCTACAAGTCAATCGTCGGAGCAACCGACCTGGGCACTCTTTTGTACACCGCCGGCAAACTCGTCAAAGATGAAATCCACGATGCAAATGTCGCCTTCTTCTTGCGCAGAGGCGACAGCTTCGAATTGCATATGTTCGAAAGCCGCCAGCCAATCGCTCTGGAAAAGCAGGACCTGGAGAATTGTTTCACTGCCGAGTTGGTGGGCAACATCTGCAAGTCGAACAAAGTATGCACCCTCGATGATATGTTTGCAATGGGTTTGCAGGGCAATTTAGTCAGGCTAAATAAAATCTCGGTCGCCACGATACCTCTGGGCCAGCTCGGCTCGTCACTGGGCTTTGTATTGATTTACCGCTCATCGCAAAACAAATTAACTGCCGATGAGTTAAACAACATAGCCGCAATAGCACCGGGCCTGTCCAAAGCGATACAATCCTGCCAGGTACTTTTGCACTGTGCTGATTGAGAATTTTGACGGGATGGGAACATTGGTCTTGAGCAGTTGGCAGGCCCGGCAGGAGGGGCGATATTTGCTTTCATCTTTTCTTTGCGCTTACACCTGCGGCACCGAAATCTTCTTCGCTGCTACCACCTCCACAGAGGCTGGAATTAACAATGCATCCTTTGATTTTGCGAAAAAGACGAGCCCTTTATAGCTTGTCAGATATTTGTGTTGGGTCAGAAATCCGCCGGGTGAATGAACAACAAGCGGTTTTTCCACTTTTTCCAAAATTGCAAGGAACTGCTGAGGCTCAACGCAGACAATAGGCCCTATAGCTTTCAACGCTTCGATATTGGCCGCGTACACCCCGGCGGCTCCGCCGCCGACTAATCCTCCAATGTTAATCATTGGTTTTCTCCTTCTTTTGAGAAGTCAAAATCATTGAAGTTATTACAGTCCACAATTTTCGCTTCGCAAAATTATAGTTTGAGGTTAATTTCCTTGCAATATCAGTTTTTTTTGTTAAATTCGAATAGTAATCAGGGACTGCCGGGCAGGTAGCTCAGTTGGTAGAGCAACGGACTGAAAATCCGTGTGTCGGCGGTTCAAATCCGCCCCTGCCCATTGCAAGCCTTTGTTTACTAAGCACTTACGTTTTGAAGTTTTTGGCCGGGATTTAACTTGCGTCGTTTCTGTGTCAGTCATACTTTCCTATAGTGAAAATAGCGTCTATTACCTTACTTGCTGAAGTAACGCTCCTCCCAACTTCACCAGTTAAGGATGGAAGTCTTCATTTCTCAGTCTGCGAAAATGTCTCAAAACCAATCAGACCAAAATTATAATGCCAAGGGGATTGCCGGTATAATTCCTCGTGTGATACAAGATGATATTAAATGCCGTAGAGTTCACTGACCTTACGTTCGATTGAAGATAGAATATTAGCGCGGTCATTTTTGTTAAGTTGCCCGCATAACAACTCACGAGCCAGATTGGCTATCGTGGAAAACAGCTCATTGTTTTGCCTACATTGATGCATTGGGATAGGAAACCTGCGCATTATATTGACTCGATAACAATACCAGCCTGAACCTAAAGTTGGCATACGATATTGGGTCCATATCTTAAACACCTTACTGTTAAGAACAGCAAGCAAAAAGAAAGGTTTGATGGCATTTTTATCTGGGCACAGGATGATAACACTATTGTTGCAGAAAATATGGTCATGTTCATCCAGAGTAAAACCACCACCAGAATTGACCACGCTGGCGACAAGCTTTGGGCTTCGTATTACCTGGGAAACGTCTTCGCTTCTAAATGCATACCAGGGTTGACTTGGTTTTAATTTTCTGGAATTGAGTTGCTCTCGACATGATATCAGGTATTGGTATACGCGTGGAAATTTTGTGCGAAGTACATTTTCAACGGTCACGTTTCCTGCTTGATTGTAAGGAAATATGCATAACGTTTTGGGTTCCGGAGGAGTATACCCTTCAATATGACGTCCACGCAAAACAGGTTTTAAGACAGAAGATTCAAATGTGAATACATCATCCAAGAAACGACTCTCAGCAAGCACTAATTTTGAATTCAAATCATCTGCATTTCGCAGAAGAAATATATTGTCAGCGCCAGTGGCTGTACCAAAACGGATTTTGATCGGTAATTTACCAAGAGGTGTACCAACTGACTCAATTTTAGACAGTAAATTTGTTTCACTCGCAGATTCAAAAAGCCAATTCTCCGAAGCACATGCTGTGGCAGGTAGATTACGAATCTGGATAAACGCATTATCATCACGCTGCTTACCAATTTTGCTTAGTTTTCTGCGCAAGTCTCCTTTCCCCTTAATGAAAATATGTTTCGTGGAGTATCTTTTAACGGTTTTGTGAAACATAATCGCTGAGACTTGGACAAGAGCATTTGGATACAAGTTGCTATCTTCAAATTCAATGATTTCGCCAACAGTGCAGGTTTCTGCAATCAATTTCCGAAGGGCGCGGCCGCTTTCAGAGCGTAAAAATGTGTTGGATACGCTCATATTTAAATATCCTTGATCGGCTAATAGCGCAACGGCTTTCTCGATGAAAAGCATGTATAAATCGAACTGCCCGGCTTTTGCTGTTCTGAATCTCTTTTTATAGTCATCGGCCAGTTCTGGGTTAGATTTGTAAAGCTGCTGAACGCGCACAAAGGGAGGACCCCCGATGATAATGTGGAAAGGTTTATTCATCAGTGGTGATTTTTCACAATCGTCTAAATGAGTTTGAAGAAAATCCGTGCAAATGATATTCTCTTTGAGGATCGGGATGGTCAGATTTCGAATATCATTCTTACTCACGCCATTATTAACAAAGGAATCCCAAACAGTCAGCAAAAGTAATCTACGTGTCCATTCGACTGCCCGCTCATCTATGTCAGTGCCATAGATCATGGATTCGAGAAGATTGAAGCTTTCTTGAGGGTGCAGGCACGGTGACTCTTTCTTATTATTGTATTTATCCCTGAACCATTCCAGTATGAAACGAAGAGATGCTATTAAGAAAGCCCCACAGCCACACGAAGGATCGAGAATCCGTAGCTGCTCAACCTGCTGGGGCTTCAATTTATTAAAAGCCTTTTTAAGGGTGTGAAACACAATGTGATCTACTAATGGTGCGGGGGTGTAATATATACCCTTATTACGGCGCTGCCAACCTTTCTTGCGAGTTGTTTTGTCAGCAATAGGACGATCTACACATAACTGGTGGAATTCACCGAAAAGAGTAATTGGCATTCGAGAGCCGTAGAACGCATCGACAGCTTCCGAGATATGATTAAGTGACGACCAATCAATATCTTTCTGCGGCTCAATATTCGGACTATTTAGACGGTCAGGTTTAAAGATGCATTTAAGCAGTTGACAAGACATCTGATTGCAAACGGTCTCGCAAAGATTGTAGGCTGTTGGTTTGTTGGCAGTTTTTAGAATCTCTTCAACCGAAGGGATGACCATAGCTTCTGATTGCCTAACAAAATCTATTAGCAGAATCGTTGAGATAAGATCATCAACGGCTTCTTGGATATAAGATTGGCCTATACCCTTACTTGAGTTATCAGTATAAACCCATAAGAGATATTCCCGCCACTTTTGAAGATAATCAAGATGGTATGCAACAACCCTATAGGGAGGAGAAATTTGTCGCTCAAGTAGAGGTGGAAGAATAGTGCCGATTTCTAAGAGAGAATTGACCATGACCTTTTCCTTTCAAAGATAAGTTGATGCATTAAAAGAGCTAAATGGGCCGATGTCCAAAATAGGTTTGAAGTTCAGAGCCGTTTAGCGTGTACGTGAATACTAAAGTACACAGTTACAGCGGCCGATAGTGCTCTTCATGTCCAAAGCTTTGAAGGTTTGGTATTCTTCCATACACAGGCCAATATGTAACTGTGGTTGAAATCTTTTGATGGCATCAATAAGATATCTATAAACTTTTATTCGCAGTTTGAGGGGGAAACGTATTCTCCCATCTTTTGATTTGCTCTTTTCAAGCATTTTTGAGATGAGGTTCTCCCTGCTTAATTTTCGTTCGGTAAGCTTCAACGCACCGGGGTAACTACAAATCTGACCAAGGGTGATACGGTTGAGTGGCACGGATCTTAAAAGATTTTCTAAAAAGCTGGTATATATATTTTGCCAACCCTCCACAGGAATAATTGGCATTATAACAGCACGTAGGGGATATCCAGCATCCACACATTTTTTCATAGCTGTGATTCTTTCTTCAGGCGAAGATACACCCAACTCAAAAATAGATGTAACCTCAGAAGGATTCAAGCTCCAAGAAAGGAGCGTATTTCCTCGATGGTCAAGATCGAGCAGGTTTTCAACGTTGGCACTTTTGGTCAGCAATATCAACCTCGCACATCTTTGACGAGCAAAAAAAGGAATCATCACACAGGAGTAGCCAGTAAGAGGATCAAGGGCTAATCCATCCTGGAGCTTTCCTAAATAAAAAGCCGTAGGTTCGGTTAGCTGCGAAGCAACCTTATCAATTTGATTGAGGATTTCTGATAGATTCAAAAAGATTTTCACCGATGGTGAATATTTTACACCGGGTGTGCCCGCGAGGTAGCAATATTGGCAATCGTATGGACAAAAACCATAGGGCGAAAAATGCCAATAGTTCGGACAAGTATTGCTGTCCTCATCACTGTAACGGACCGCACTTTTATGTATACCGAAAACCAGTGTTTTTTTACCTTGATAATGTAGCGCCAGAGGATCTGAACCACCAAGCTCAACGCGATTATGGGACAAGTCGAATTTATTAAGAATCTGGGCTCCTGGATACACACGGCAAATTGCTTCTACCAGATCGCGTTGCTGTTTGGTCTGAAAACTACCTTTAGTTAATATAATTCTATCAGGACTAAAATGTGGAGCTGGCTTCGGTTGATAGCCCAGATCCAAATGTAAGCTCTCTAATAAAGGCAGGTCGGTCATAGTTAAACTCTCACGTCTTATCCATACAGGCAGGACAGAAATGGTTTTTAATAGTTACCATCACTATGCTATTAACCAACTACCCCACACTTTTAGGGCGGAATTATACTCTATCAGACCACAAATGTCAAGTGCAAACAGTCACTCAAACTTCGGGGTTTTACCATAAGCTTCTCCGCAGCAAATCCTTGTGAAGCCAAAAACAGGTATTTATTGCTTCAGTCAGGCCTCCTAACAAACGGTATAAAAGGAAGTCAGGCTTATCCGGTAA
>Ga0209979_1005128_pt1 | contig 10456 bp, 7 predicted proteins | sample AnhtaG_FD_183114 | JGI IMG/M metagenome (GOLD analysis project Ga0209979, IMG submission 183114) | Deep subsurface microbial communities from Anholt, Denmark to uncover new lineages of life (NeLLi) - Anholt_01485 metaG (SPAdes) (version 2) | ecosystem: Environmental > Aquatic > Marine > Oceanic >...
TGGAGTAAAATATAGCCCTGAGTTTGTTTGTTTTCCATTTAAAGCTACTTTGGGTGATTTAGTTAACGCGATAAAAAAGGGAGCTGATACTTTGGTTATGGCAATTGATTGTGGACCATGTAGATTCGGATTTTATCATGCTGTACAAGAACGCCTTTTGCATGATATGGGATATAAGCATGTGAATGTAATTCCATTGGATCAGGCAGATTTACTCGAGTTTAAATGGGTCAAGACACTCCAAGAATTAAGTGGAAAGAGGGATTTATTTGCGTATTCTAAGTTCTTAAAGGCGGTTATATTTTTCTTGAAGAAAGCAAAACTTTTGCAAGATATTCAAACAGCGGAAGGTTTGTTCCGGGCATATGAACGAAATCAGGGAGATACAACTAAAGTTTTGAATAGTTTATTAAATAAACTTGATCAAGCCAATACTCTTAAAGAACTACGAAACTTTAAAAAAGTAATCAAAGAAGATTTTAATCAAATAGATGTTGATACTACCCGAACTCCTTTACGAGTTGCATTATTTGGTGAAATACATATAAGTTTAGAGCCATTTGTTAATGTCGATATTAGAAGGAAACTTGGAGAAATGGGTGTGGAGATACATCAAAATTTAAGCTTGTGGGATTGGGTTTCTCATAAGTTCCATTTGAATTTTCATCGAAAATGGCTAGAACACTTATCTCACCCATACGTTCCAATGGATATTGGAGGAGAATGCCAATGGGTACTAGGCGAATATATTGATAGAGCCCGGAGTGGTTTTGATGGTGCATGTCATGTGTACCCTTTTACCTGTATGCCCGAAGTGACAGCCCGAACGATTATAACGAATAAATTGAAGAAGATCTATGATCTCCCAATAATATTCTTCTCTTTTGATGAGCATTCTGGAACTGAGGGGATGAGGACGAGATTAGAGGCCTTCGTAGACTTAATGGACTCAAGACGTAAACATAAATTAGGAATTGAAAATATTTCATTAGAAAAAGCTAAGGATAATTTTTACAAATCAAATGGATCACATTTTTTTCAAGAATGTTTTCAATTACTTCAAACTCAATAATGATGTGATTAAATGGTACAAGTTTCAGATAAAGTAGTTAAAGATGACGGAAGGTTAGATGCTTTTCTCGGAATAGATATCGGTAGTGTAACATGTAAATTTGTATTAATGGATCAAGAAGGTAATTTACTAATTAAATGTTTATAATCGGAAATTTATACCTTGAAATCTTTGTGGAAGTATTCCTGTCAATGCAAAAACTTTTATCTCTGCAAGACCAGCATAATTTCTAATGATATAATCGTTAAATCTTACAATTTCTTTAATTGAAAAATCAAAAATTTTTATCTAAGGTGAAATTGGATTCCAAATAATATTATAAAAGTTGAGGGTAGTTTTTACATAGATGATTTTTATTATAGGCTAATAATCGGGTTTACAGATAATTCCTATGATGAGAAAAATCAATCGTTAATGTTGTATAAAGCGATTCCTGAATTTCTGATTTGTTGATCTTATATATGACAGACGGAATCAAGAAATTAAGAAAAATGCTGAAATTCAAGCTAATGGGAACCGAAAGATATATATGCATTATGGAGATAATTTTTATAATGAATATGCTCAAGCAATTCAAACAAAATGAAACATTTTTTATTAACTGAAAAACATAATCTTAAATTAAAATCCATTTAATTTCTATTTATTAGGGGATAAAAAACTCATTTGCCCAGATTGAATTGAAAGTTTAAAGTTATGAATAATATCAAAACTTCTGCAAAAGAAAATCATCAAGTTGACTCGCTCGAAAAAGTTCTTTTAGTTTGTCCCGAATGTCGTACACAAAAAAATCTGAAAGTCCCTTCAAAAATAATAGAACAAAGTCAGCATGTAATTACAATTAGTATTCCTACAGGATTAATCTGTGAGCACCATTTTCAAGCATTTGTTGATAAAAATTGTGACATACGAGGATATCAATTAGTGGATTTTGAATTTTCTAAATTGGAATATTATGAAAGTAGTAACATCGAAGGAGAACAAGAAGATGATGACGATATTGGTGAATTCACTTCTTTACCTTTTTTCAAGGAGATAATTAACCTTTTAAGAGATTGTGTAGATGATAAGGAAATACTAGGATGTGCAATATTTACCACAGACGGAAAAGTTATATATTCTTCAATTCCACAGAATACATTACTTAATACTATAAGAGAATTTGAAGTTAGGGAGAAGAAAAAACTGCACCGTATAATAAAAATGCTTCTTGAATTAAAGAATCATCAAAAAGTTTGTTCAGAATATCTCAAAATTAATGATAAAGAATTTATATTAGTTTTATTGTTTTCAAACATTGTAAATTTCGCAATAGGAAATATGTTTTTAAGAAATATTGTGAAGAAAATAGTTGCCTTAATTTAAATTTATTAAATAGGAGAAAGATAAATATCTCCTTTTATCAGATAGGAAACAATATTATTAAATTCATGTCCATAATTTTCTGACTTTTGGAGATTTTGCAAGATTGATTTAAATTTATCAGAATACTTTTTAGCCAATTTTGGTTTAAATGGAACGATTCTGATAAGAGAAGGTATGAGAAATAAAGCTAAAATTTCTAATGAATAATAGAAAAAGTTATCAATATATGGTTTGATAATTGAAATTATCTTATCAATTTCTTGAAGTGGTTTGGTAAGTTTTAGTATGAGATATACATTATTTAAAAGCTCTGATTTCAATTTAACATAACGATATTGAGTAATTACTTGTTTTTCTGTAATATTTTTATAAATCTCTGCCATTTCTGAAGTATTAACTTTCCCTTCACCAATTTTCAATAAACATGATTTAAATTCTTCATTTCCAGTTAAAATGAAAATTTCAGGAATATCTTCAATTTCCACCCTTTCAAAAATACTCACAATATGAAGAAAACTTAGAAGTCTATATGAAAAAATTTCCTCCATTGTTTGGTCATCTTGTTTATTTGATGCTTCAAATAAATTTCTTCTTAAGAACAAATCTAAATTGCTATACTCTTCATTTTCTTCAAAGATTATACCTAATATACCTTCTTTTTTGCTCCTACGATCGAGATTACCGGTATAACATGAAACACTTTTATAACGATCATATTTAATTTCTATGAGGGAAGATGATTCAAATCCTGCATGAGACATGTATAATTTTGATATAAATTCTTGAGGTAATGTCATTGGTCCAGTAAAATAGGAACATTTGATTTCTGGTCCTTTAATATCGTCATGAATTAGAAAAAATATACCTTTTGGCATTTTATTATGTCACCTCTTAGTATTTCCATAGTTCTTTAAGTTGTCGGGAGACTTCCTTACCTTTTTCCTCAATTTCCTGTATTAATTTAGCATCTGAACCAGAATGATTTAACAGGATTACGAGAATTAAATCAGGAGTCACATCAGTTAATAAAAGGCAACTCGAATCTGTTTTCAATTTAAATTCCTTTAGGTTCGCTAAATTCATTTTTCTAGTGACCTTATCAATTGTTACAATTAATAAAGAAATCATACCGACTATAATATCTTCTTCAGATGCTTCTATCGTCGAACCACATGCAAGTCCTGTCGATTTTTCAATTAACAGAGCATCTTTGACTCCATTTTGATTTTTCAATAAACTTAATATCGAATTAATAAAGGTACTTTTAGGGGAGATTTCTCGAATTATTTCACTCCATGCATTAAACAATGATTCATCAAATATAGAAGTATAATAATAAGTTATTTCGCTAGAGATATTTTTACCAAATAATTTCTTGATATATGAAATCATTATATTTTTATCATGAATGAGATCAGATTTATGTAGAAAAACAAATATTTGTGCATTTGGATTAAATGAAAGAATTTGATTGGCGCTCCATTCGAATTCAACCTGAGCATTTTCAAACCGATCATAATCCGTTATATCGACAACGTATAATAATAGTGAAGCTTGTTGAAAAATATTTTTTTTTAAGGGTCCATGATATTCATCTAGGTATTGTTGCTGACCCCCCAAATCCCAAATCATTGGCTTTGCAATCGAACTTACTTCGTAGTTTTTATAAGTAATTCCTTTGGTTGCGGCAGATTTCATTAATTCCCACGGCTTCTTACCTTCAAATACACGTTCGTAGATGCAAGTCTTTCCAGCATTAGACAACCCCATTAAGACTATTTTTTTCATTTCATTTGATGGCATTTCTTGAAATTCTTCTATCAATTTGGATACTGTACTTTCAATAAAAGTTATATTATCATCAGGTGATACTTGCTTTAATTCTTCCTTAATGATCCACTCGATTCTATTGCGTGGGATACTCAAATTTTTATCCTCGAAAAACTTCTCAACGTTATATATGATTTGTTCTTCTACCAATCCTGTTTTTTCAAAAACTAACTGGGTTCTATAACTTATATTTAAATTAAAACTATTATCAGTTGAATTTTTAATTTCTAATTGATAAAGGGTACCTGGTATCTTTTTCATTATTTCATTCCTTTAATTTGTTATAATGTGATTTTTCTTATACATTCATTTTTTTTATCTATAAATTTTTTTAGATTAAAATTTTCTTCTTCTCTGCCGATTTTTACTAAAAAGCGAGAAATTTCTTCGCAATTTTCATAAAGCTTTATCGCTTTTTCTAAATGATTTCGATTAAGTAATAAATCAGCTTGTTTCTCTAAACTATCTCTTTTATGCTCAAAATCAGATATTCTGAGTTTTTTTGTATTAAATAAACGTTCCATTTCAGATTGATACATTTTAACAGCATCAGAATCGTTCAATCTTTTTGCTATATCTATTAAATCGAAATATAAGGCAATTATATTTGTAGGATGTTCCTCTAATTTTTCTTGCTCTAACAATTCTAATTTTATTTCACGTTCTTTATTTAATCTATCAATTTCAATAATCAATTTCGAATATGAAGCCGCTTCTCTACTGTTACCTAATTTTAAAAAAAGCTCTTCTACTTCTTTAAATTGTTTTTGAGCTTCTAAATAAGCTCCCTCGTCAAATAACTCTTCTCCTAATGCCTTAATCACGTTTAAGCGATTTTTTAATTCTCTTTCTTCGATTGTTTCTTTTTTAGAAGTTATTAAATCATCAGGCTTTTCCTCTTGTTCTTCCCTTTTAAAAAATGGTTTTACATTTGAAATTTTATTGATATGTGAAATTATAGCTTTAAGTGATATTTTCTTTCGTTGAGGTTGTATACGGTTTTGAATTCTTCTTTTTACTAGAACTATTACAGTTACTGAACCGATTACACTCGCAAGTATATAAGGCAACATATCTAAAATCGTAAAATTATTTTTCCCATCGTTGTTATTAGTTATTGCAAAAGATCCCGTTAAAAAATCACTTTGTTGCCCTACCCCATCGATTTGACATATAAAATAATAGTATGTACCCGGAATAAGATTATCAGAAAACTCATAATAACTACTTTCAGGTCCGGTATTAGTAATATTGATATAAGCTATAAATCCAGGTGTAGTAAATGGAACTGATTCATTATCAATAATTAATATATAATAAGAAATTCCAGAGTAATCAAAACTGCCTTCCCAATCAAAAGTTAGAGTACCATTAATCCCATCACTCGGAGCATGGATTAGTATTGGAGGTAATGGAGGTGTGGTATCTTGAACTATAATATTATTTATTATTGAAATCGTATGATTATTATTATCTTCTATAAATATTATATAATTATGATTACCCGTATGAGATGGAGTCCATAAGTCGTACTGCCATGAGTTTCCACCAATATTAACCATAGAATGATTAGACCCTTCAAATTCTATTATCACGCTATTAATACCTGATATATCACTCGCATTTACAGAGATAATTACGTTGTCTCCTAATTCTAAAGGATTTGGACTTTCAATTAAATTTGAATATGTTGGCGATGTAGTATCAACCACTAATATTGAATTGTTAACGGAATTCCAAATACCGCAATTATCTTCCATATATATTGTATAAGAATAATTATCCGCATGAGAGGGTGTCCATAAGTCGTAACGCCAAATATCTCCACCAATATTTGTCATCGAGTGATTACTACTCTCAAATTCAATTTCAACTTGTCTAATCCCAGACGGATCGGTTATATTAATTGAAATAATTTCTGTCTCTCCCAATTCTAATATATTTGAACTTTCTGTTAAATTTGAATAAATTGGAGGGTCTATATTAAAACTAATTTCTTGGTTGATATTGTAAAAAGAGGTGGGATCATTTTGATTATAGTAAGAAGTGTTAAATGACTCAGGTGTTCTTGAAATATTTGAAACTCGCAATTCATCAATTTTCCCCTCAAAATAATCTGTTGAAACTTTACCAATCTTCATTGCAGAGACATCGAGCCCTAAAGAGTTTGTAATAACAATATAATGCCATTCTGCTGTTAAAGATGAATTAACCACCCCATCTATATAGATAGTTGGTGTACCCGGAAAATTAGTAGTTAATAACTTCTCTTCAACAATTTCTATCCGTGATATACCATCTAAATCAATTATTCTCATAAATTCATAATTATAATAAACCTTGACAGAAATACAATCAACAGCCAGAGTACCAGTAGCCTGACTACTGCGTTGTAATCTTACTCGGAAATTATTATTGTTGAGTTCCTCTGATGACCAAGTTCTTTCCCAATAATTTATAGGGCCTCCAAATGTGACGTTGTCATCATCTGCTTCAATCCACGTTTTAGTCTCTGAGTAAACTGTATAATTACTTCCACCGTCCCAAGAAAGTGCAATTGTTGCCTCCACAGGACTAGAATGCGATGCTTCTATCTCTAGTTCTATTCCATTAATAGTGGCCCCATTTGGTATATTAAAAGTAAAATTATACCAATCTTGATAATCATCTGGAGCTCCTATGGAATATGAATCATTACTCGTAAAAGCGTACATAGGATCATTCCAATCATCATAATCATCCCCAGTTGCAGACGGATTTTTCCAACTCGTTTCAGTAATAGGGTCAAGACTACCAAGATTACTTGGGTTCATCCAAAACTCAATTGTCTTTATCCCAGATCCAACATTACCAATAGTTATAAGATCATTAATACCCTCAAAATAATTAGAGCCAGCAATTTTTCCTTCGAGATTTGACACCCCTCCTTCTTGGGTTCCATCATTATTATTCGATGTCGAATCTATAGCATTGACTTCCTTCATATGCCAAACGCCTTTATAATTATCATCCCAGACTCCTGTTGGATTTTCTTGACTAGCTATATAGGGATTACCATAATACATTGTGATATTAGTATCCACAGAGACAGATAATAAAGGGATTCGTACCCACGCGATTAATTGAGCATGAGAAGTATTAAAATCTTGATTAAACAGTTCCAATTCGTGATCCAACCAGGAAGTATCGTTTGCAAAGGCAATATCATCACCATCTGATTGAACATCATCATGTAAGTCTTTATCAAAAATAGAGATTAAAACAGGAAAATTACTTAAATTATTTAATCCAGAGACTTTTGTATGGTTAAGGGTAATTACTTTATAATATTTAAAATTATATATATTAGGAAGACTACCATCAGATGGATAAATCTCAGGAAGCTCATGATGCTTTTTTTCAAACTCATCTACATCTTTGAGATTAATATTATCAAGATTAGAAATATGATCTGTGAGAAAAAAAATCGAACTTAAACTCACCATAAAAATTAATAATAATAAGGTCTTTTTTGTCGGTTTCATAGATTTAAACTATTTGTTTTATTCTTTGGAATATTATAAATTATTGAAATATTTGACAGAACTGTATGAAATTCACAGTAAAATCCCCCAATCCATTTATAGATTTAGTATCAATCCCCTATAATAAGAAAAATATTATTAAAATAATATATCCATCTATATGACAACTATAGTAAATTATCTATATAAATTTACTTTTTGATAAAAAACCAATTTATAATATGATCCTTTCCTATAATTAAGTTTCATTCATAATAAGATAATATCAATTATTCAAATTATTCAAGAATTTATGATTAATGGTATAAAAGCATTTTAACGGTTTTGATATAATTTTCTTCCCTTCTGTAGACAAATGTCTTTTTTTATGTCCAAAAGGAATGACAACGAAGAGAAATGTGAGAAAACATATAATAAAAACAAAAAAATCGTTTTATCTAAACATAAAGATAAATTAATAGTTGGTAAATTACTCTTTAATATAAATACAAAGAGATAAATTTTCGACAATTTAATTCTATTTGATTCTATTATGATAAAGTCAAGAGTAAAAAAAATTCAAATATTTAACTCTTACCATCTATAAGATAATTCTGACGTTGATATCCCAATAACTTATATCTATTTGATTTTTAAAAATATCGAGTTAATATTATATAGTAGTTTAATCCAATAATGCGTATATTTTTATTATTTGCATTTTTATTTATTCAAAAGAACATTTAAATAAATATAATTTTTGATACTTCTGAGCGTAAGAAGTATTCTGAAAATAAATTTCATAAAATAACTTAGGAAAATTCTTTAATTATTAAAATACTTACAATATATGCAAGATTTAGGAATAAACACTGAATTTATTGTAAATGGTAATAAAAAGATTTATCCTCACTAAATAGGTAATTTTAATAACGAATGTTTACAATTGAGTATAGAATAGTGAAGTTGAACTAAATGGTACAAGTTTCAGATAAAGTAGTTAAGGAAGACGGAAAGTTAGATGCTTTTCTCGGAATAGATATCGGAAGTGTAACCTGCAAGTTTGTATTAATGGATCTAGAAGGTAATTTACTAACTAGCGTCTTTCTACGTAATAGAGGTTCACCTATAGAATCTGCTAAGGCAGGTATGGAAGATCTAAGAGTAAAAGTTGTGGAAAGTGAGGAATTACAAGAATTTGAAATACGGTGTTGTGGTACTACTGGTTCAGCAAGATATTTAACAAAAGCCATTGTTGGTGGCGATCTTGCTAAAACTGAAATAATTGCTCATGCGGTTGCGGCGCAGGCATTGTATCCTGATGTTAGAACAATCTTAGAAATTGGAGGACAAGATTCCAAAATTATAATTCTTCGAGATGGGATTATCGTAGATTTTGCTATGAATTCAGTGTGCGCAGCAGGTACAGGTTCCTTCCTTGATCATCAAGCCTCGAGATTAGGAATTCCAATTGAGGACTTTGGAAGTTATGCGATAAAGGCTAAAAATCCAGCAAGCATTGCTGGTAGATGTACAGTTTTTGCAGAGTCAGATATGATCCATAAGCAGAATGCTGGATATTCTAAGGAAGATATTATTGCAGGATTGTGTGATTCATTAGTTAGAAATTATATGAACAATTTATCAAAGGGGAAAGAATTAGCAGAACCCATAGTCTTTCAGGGTGGGGTATCTTATAATAAAGGAATTATACAAGCTTTTGAAAGACATCTGGAATGTGAAGTCATCGTTCCGAAATATAACGTTTTAATGGGTGCCTTAGGAATGGCAATCCTAGTGAGAGATTATTATTTAGATCATCCTACCGAAACTCTGTTTCGAGGACTCAATGTGGGTGATCTAGAATTTAAAACATCAGCATTTCTGTGCGGTGATTGCCCCAATAATTGCACCATTATTCAAGTTAAAATGCCTCAAGATGAGAATAAGGTAATTGCTCGTTGGGGCAGTAGATGTGGAAAATGGGAGGTATTTTAAGAGAATGGCAGAATTTTTAAGACAGTTAAAAGATTTAGGTGAAGAATTTCTCGAAACAATAAGACATAAGACTAAATTGAGCACGATTTTTGACCTTTATACAGAAAAAGTTATCCCCACTTTCGTATCAGAAAAAGAATTAAAAGAATATTATGAAAAAAGAATGGAAGAGGTTAATAATTTTATAGATAAGTTATAATAGTATAAAAGGTGTAAATATAATATGGTTGAAGAACAAGTAGTTTCAGAAGATTCAGATAAGTTAAATCCAAAAGTAATCGCTACTGATGTGTTATACGGTGCTGTAAAAGGATTAAGTGGATTATTTTTTCAAGCATTTATGAATTTAAGAATCGAAGGTAAGGAAAATGTACCTATAAGAGGGAAAGCTATTCTAACTACGGTAGCAAAAGATATTATACGCGATATGTTAATTATTAGTCAAGTTTCAGGGAGAAAAATACATTTTATGTTAGATCCAAAAATGATGAAACATCAGATTCTTGGTCCAGTTCTTAAGAGCCTTGGAATGATTCGTGGAACTGAAAGCAAGGAAGATACGGAACCTATTGAAAAAGTGTTTGAGATTCTAAATCAAAAAGGTGACCTTGTTGCTATGACTCCTGAAGCAAAGCGAGATCGAGAAGTACAAGTGAAAACGATGGCTGCAATAATTAAATTTGCGATT
>Ga0209979_1005129_pt1 | contig 10456 bp, 11 predicted proteins | sample AnhtaG_FD_183114 | JGI IMG/M metagenome (GOLD analysis project Ga0209979, IMG submission 183114) | Deep subsurface microbial communities from Anholt, Denmark to uncover new lineages of life (NeLLi) - Anholt_01485 metaG (SPAdes) (version 2) | ecosystem: Environmental > Aquatic > Marine > Oceanic...
TGAGCGAGGGCCTATAGTCAAGACAATAACTACCTCCAGTATGGTTTACCGCTTAGGCGAAATATTTAAGGTGCCAGTCTATGAGACGTCAGTGGGCTTTAAGTATGTGGCTCCGATAATGCTCGCTGAGAATGCGCTCATCGGCGGTGAAGAAAGTGGCGGCTATGGCTTCCGGGGTCATGTGCCAGAGCGAGATGGTATCCTGGCTGGTCTCTATTTCCTTGACCTGATGATTAAGACTGGCAAAAGCCTTTCCCAGCTTCTAGACTATCTCTACAGCAAGGTGGGGCCTCACTATTACCAGCGTGTGGATATGAAATTCGCTGAGGGTGAGCGCCAAGCGATAATCAGTCGCGTCAGGGATAATTTTCCTGAGTCTATCGGTGGTGTTAAGGTAGTAAAATCGGATACCACCGATGGTTTCCGCTTTATCCTCGCCGATACGTCCTGGCTGCTCATCAGATTCTCGGGAACCGAGCCACTGCTTCGCATCTATGCTGAAAGCAGTTCTCCAGACCGGGTAGGAGAGTTGCTTGAGGCGGGTAAAGGGCTAACCGGGGTCTAAAGGGGAGTTTAAGAGGGGCGAAGCCCCTCTTCTAAAAACTTCCCCCTCTCCTTTGAAGGAGAGGGGGATTGAGGGGGTGAGGTAGATAAACAATAATTTGGATAACCCACAAGTTTATCAGCAATTTGACCCGGCAGGCATGTTAACTTGCCTCCACGAAATGCCACAGCTTTGCCAGCAAGCCTGGCAAATGGCGATGAAGTTTGACCTGCCTCGAGACTACTCTAAGGTTAATAAAGTGGTTATTCTGGGCATGGGCGGCTCGGCTATCGGCGGTGATTTGGTAGCTAGCCTGGCAGCATCGGAGGCTAAGCTACCTATCCTTGTCTGCCGGGACTATGATTTGCCTGCGTTTGTTGATGGTGAAACTCTGGTCATTGCCTCCAGCTACTCGGGGATGACCGAGGAAACCCTGTCCTCATTCGAGCAAGCTCTGAAGATAGATTCAAAAAAGTTGGCGGTTACTACTGGTGGCAAGCTGAAGAGCATGGCTGAGGAGAAAAATGTTCCCGTTTTTGGCTTTGATTACAAGGCTCAGCCCCGAGCCGCTTTAGCCTTTAGCTTCCTGCCTATCCTCGGCTTTCTACAAAGGCTTGGCTTCTTAAGTGATAAGTCGGCAGATGTAAGTGAGACGGTTGAGGTTTTACGAGACCTAGCCCAGAAAATAAAGGAAGATGTTCCATTGTCCGGCAACCCGGCTAAACAATTGGCAAACAGATTGTATGGTCACCTGTCGGTGATATATGGGGCCGGTATTCTGTCTGAAGTAGCCCATCGCTGGAAGACCCAGCTTAATGAGAATAGCAAGGCCTGGGCTTTCTATGAGGTCTTCCCTGAACTTAATCACAACGCGGTGGTTGGCTACCAGTTCCCCCCGGAGCTAGCCAGTAAAATAATGGTGGTTTTGCTCCGGTCAACTTCACTCCAGCGGCGTATCCACCTTCGCTATCGGGTGACCTGCCAGCTCCTAGACCGGGCCAAGGTTGGCTATCAAACTGTGGACGGAAATGGCACCAGTGCCTTAAGTCAGATGATGAGTCTGGTGCTGTTCGGCGACTATGTGAGCTACTACCTGGCAATTTTATATAAGATTGACCCCTCCCCGGTAAAAGCCATTGACTACCTCAAAGAGCAGCTGGCTAAAGGGTAGGACTGGTGGGGGGCTCAGCCGGTTGGTGTTGCGAGCCCGGCTTTAGTCCCCTTAGAGCACCCGCTTGAGTCGGGGGTTGGGGGTGATACCGGGGACTCTGCCCCGCTTGGCGACTGGCTTACCGTCAACCTCATGCAGGTCGGCGGTAAAGTCAATAGGCGCCGCCCCGCTGATATACCTGCCGACACCAAAACCATCAATCGGCGCCCCATTGTCAAGGAAGTAGGTAATGCGCTCCGGGTCAATGCCACCGCTAACAAAAATTTTTACCTGCTTGAAGCCAGCCAGGTCCAGTCTGGCTCTGACTTCCTTGACCAAATCAACAGTAACACCACCCCTTTCGCTGGGGGTATCAAGCCGCACACTATTGAGTTTCTTCCCCAGTGCCTGGGCCACCCGCAGGCTTTCCTCAGCCTCATCCTTAAAGGTATCAACCAGAGATATTCGAGGCACCTCGGGTGGCATGTACTTATCAAAGGCTACAGTCGCCTTAACTGTATCGCCCATAATTAATATCATGGCATGGGGAATAGTCCCTGATGGTTGAATACCAGCCAATTTAGCCCCAGCGATGCTGGAGCAACCAGCGCAACCACCAATAATAGCTGAGTGGTCGGTCACCCCGACCACCGAGGGGTGAACCCCCCGGACACCAAAGCTGATAACGGGTGTTCCCTTGGCGGCGGCGACACATTCTCTGGCGGCGGTTGCCCACCCGCTGCAATGGGCTAGAGTACCATCTATAGCTGTTTCATACAGTCCGTAGCTCTGATAGGGGGCAGTGATGCGCAGTACAACTTCCTTAGCCGCCATTGTCTCACCCTCAGCCAGAGCCCATACCTCACGGTTATCTTCAGGCAAAACCTGGGAAAGCAGGGCCTTGACCTCTTCTATGCCACAGAGTATCCCCGCCCGATTGGGGAATACCTGCATGGTAGCTACCGGGTTAAGTCCCTCATGACGCAGTATCTCTATAGTGCGGGCAAAATAAATATCCGTCGTTTCCCCGGCCAGAACCGCCTCGGACGGCTCAAACTTGGCTGGCTTAACTTGGCTACCGCCAGAGCTGGTCAGCTTTGCTCCCAGAACCTTCTCCATATGCTCCAGGGCAACGTGGTGTGCCTTTTCATTAAAGGTGGCCACGCAGTCAACAGGCACCTCTACTTGATAGTCACGGTCTCTGGCGTCACAAACAGTATGACACACGCAAATGTCAGTGCACACCCCACAAACAATCACCTTGTCTGGCTTGAGCTGGCTCAGCCGCTTTCCAAGGGTGGTGCCATAAAAGGCGCTGAAACGCTTCTTGGGTATTATCTCTCCAGGGTAGTTGGCTAGCTCAGGGATAACCTCGGTCTCAACGGTGCCAGCGACACAATGTGGGGCGAACATCTTGAACTCAAGGTCATCGGGGTCATGCTGGTCATTGAGGAATAATATTTGGGAGCCTCTAGCCAGCTCCTGCTCCAGAAGACGCTGCACATTCGGAATTATGCGGCGGGCCCTATCACCGCAATAGAGAGGATAACCCTCCTCAAAAAACCCCTTGGTCATATCTATGACTAAAACTGCGTTAGCCATAGTCCACCTCCATTTTAAGCTTAATGCCTAAAATGCCTGACGCCGGTAAAGACCATAGCTATTTTGTGCTCATTAGCTGCGTTAATTGAGGCGTCATCCCTTATTGAGCCCCCAGGCTGGATAATAGCGGTTACTCCACCGGCGGCTGCCGCCTCGACCACATCAGGGAAGGGGAACATAGCATCCGAAGCCAGAACACTACCGGCAACTTTCTCCCCTGCCTTCTCTATAGCAATCTGAGCACTGACGATCCGGCTGGGCTGTCCGGCACCCATTCCCAAGAGTGTCTTATCCTTGGCCAGGACAATAGCGTTTGACTTTATGTGTTTAACCGCTCGCCAGGCAAAGAGCAGGTCGGCTATTTCGGCTTGGGTTGGCTCGCGCTTGGTTACAGCTCTCAAGTTAACACTATCTTCTGGTAGAGAATCTGAACTCTGGACAAGGAATCCACCTTTTACTCTGCGGAAGTCAAGGTAGCCCGGTTCAGCCTTACCATAACCTGGCGGTAGCTCGGCAACAAGAATACGCAGGTCCTTCTTGCGCTTTAGCAGCTCGAGTGCTTCTGCCTTATATTCCGGGGCGATGACTATCTCGTAGAAGACTGGCTTTATTGCCTGAGCCATGGCCAGGGTAACCGCCCGGTTTGAAGCCACAATGCCACCAAAGGCAGCTACCGGGTCGCCAGTAAAAGCCCGCCGATAAGCTTCAGCAATATCATCGTGGCTGGCCAGACCACAGGGATTAGTGTGTTTAATAACGGCTACCGTGGGTGCAGAAAAGTCGGTGACCACGCCCCAGGCAGCATCAGCATCCAGGATGTTGTTGAACGAAAGCTCCTTACCCGATAGTTGCTTAGCCCAGGTAATACCGCTCGCCTTCTTTTCACCGACCGATAGCTCAGCATAGAAGGCAGCCGGCTGATGAGGGTTCTCACCGTAACGAAGTCCGTAGCGCTTGTTTAAGGCTACGGTCATCTCCTCAGGGAAACCTTCCATATCCTGTCTCAAATACTGTGAAATGGCGGTATCATAAACAGCTACATGCTGGAATGCTTTCTGTGCCAGCCGTTTACGCTCGGCTAGCTCCACACCCCCTGCCCTCAATTTATCCAAAACTGGCTGGTAGTCGGTGGGGTCTACCACCACGATGACGCTGGGGAAATTCTTAGCTGCCGCCCGAATCATGCTCGGTCCACCAATATCAATATTTTCCAGCGCCTCATCAAGGGTAACCCCCTCCTTCGAGACTGTCTGGACGAAGGGATAAAGGTTGACCGCCACCAGGTCAATAGCCCCGATGTTATTCTCGGCTAGCTGCGCCATGTGTTCAGGCAGGTCTCGTCTGGCGAGGATGCCGCCATAAATGAGCGGGTGCAGGGTCTTTACTCTGCCATCAAGAATCTCAGGAAAGCCGGTAATCTCGGAGACGCTTTTCACCGGCACCCCAGCCTCAGCCAGCGCCTTTTTAGTGCCGCCGGTGCTGAATATTTCGAATCCCAGCTGGTGTAACTCTTTGGCGAAATCGGTTACACCCACTTTGTCTGACACACTGATAATAGCTCGCACAAATACCTCCTTGCTATCGTGTGAAATTCTTCTATTTATGGTGGCGGTAATTTATCCCACCTGTTCTTAAAGGTCTCATTATCTAAAGACGAATATTTGATGCCTTGCATTGTTCCCCAATTTTCTACTATTGGGCGAAGCTCTTCACCCTTGGCTATAAAGTACTCAGGGGGTAAGTTTCTGCTAATCCCTCTTTTCGTCTGTAGAAATACAAGTACATAAAATTGGTCCTTTTCAATAGAATCCTTCATTATCGGCCAATCTGACTTGCTCCGCCCAGCTTTGGCATCAACCTTGATCACTTCTTCCCGAGTGCTGGCATAAATATCAACTGACTTAGCATTCCCCATTGTTATGGATACCGGATAACCTCTTCTTGCAAGCTCGCCAGCAACCAAAAATTCACCGGCCAAATGAGATGTGTTTCTATCCATTATCGGCATTTCTCTCCCTGCAATTATTTTGTCTAATTGATAACCACCCTCGTTTCTTTCCTCTGCTCCACCACCTCGCCGATAACCTTAGCCTCAGGCAGTGCCTTAGTAAGCTGGTCAACACCCTGAGGTGAGCAAATAAGCACCATACCGATACCCATATTAAACACGCGATACATCTCGTTTTGGGCAACATTACCCCGCTGCTGAATAAGCTTAAAAATGGGTGGTACTGTCCACGCCTGACTATGAAATTGCACTGCCATCCCCTGAGGCAGAACCCTAGGCACATTGTCAATCAAACCGCCGCCAGTAATATGTGCCATGCCCTTGACAATTGGCAGTAGTGGCTTCAACTGATTATAGTAGCAGCGGTGGGGCTCCAGAAGCTCCTCGCCCAAGGTTCGACCTAACTCGGGGTAATGGATATCCAGTGCTTCCCTGGACTCACCAAAAATCTTGCGCACCAGGGAATAACCGTTGGTATGAAGTCCACTGGAGGGTAAGCCAATTACGGTGTCACCAATCACAATCCTCTTACCCATAACAATTTTTTCCTTCTCCACCACCCCGATTATGAAACCTACCAGGTCATAATCCTCCCCAGCATATAGCCCGGGCATCTCGGCTGTTTCACCACCAATAAGCGCGCAGCCAACCTCACGGCAAGCCTGAGCTAACCCTTTAGCAATTGCCTCCACCTGTTCTGGCACCAGCTTACCCATGGCAATATAGTCCAAAAAGAAGAGAGGCTCAGCACCACAAGTAAGTATGTCATTAACACAGTGATTAACTATATCAATACCAATTGTATTGTGCTTATCTAGCGCCGAAGCAATCTTCAGCTTGGTGCCTACCCCATCAACGCTGGATACCAGGACTGGCTGGCTATATCCCTTAAATTCAAAAAGCCCGCCAAAGAAGCCGACGCCACTCAAGACCTCAGGGCGAAGGGTCGACCGGGCATGCTTGGCAATCAGCCCTTTGGTCTTAGCTGCAATATCAATATCAACGCCGGCTTTGGCATAGGTCTCTTTAATTTGCTCGCCTCCTACCCTATAGTTAGTCTCTTCCTCTTCGACCAGCAGCAACTAGAGGTGCCACCGCCAGCCAAAGGGTGATGGTTACCAACATAGCCATGGGGTAGCCTATCTTTTCTACCCCCAAGTTCGGGGCAATAACGCCCCAGAGAAGCATGAAGATGAAAGAACTTAAAAAGAAGCCGGGTATAGCTGCCAGTATGGTAAAGTATCCGAACATGTCAGCCCTCCTTCTAATAGACAAGCTCAACTAGCGACCACTGTTTTTCTGTTTCATTATAGCAGAGTCTGAAGATTTTGTTATCCCTGGTTCTAACCTGAAAGTGCCTCTCCCCTGGCTCCTGCCATGATTTTTCTATCTCCTCTACCTCATATTCTATGCCTTCCCACAGGAAAGACTTGGGTCTTTCGGCATAGGTATGACCGGAATAGCAATTAACCTTGAGGTTATTCAACTTCACTTGTACTTTCCGCCATAACTTCTGGCTTTCGCCAGCGAAGCCAGAGGACGCCTGCTGTTACCAGCACTGCCACCACGGCGGCAAATATTTCCATTTGAATGACGGTAATAAGCCCTGATTGCAGCAAGACAACACTGTAGTTCAAGAAGCCGTGCAGGAAGGCGGCTAACAGGTAAAACTGCCATCCCCACCCCTTGGCCAGTCCATAACCGGCTAGCGCACTGGCAGCGATGTGGAAGGCAACAGCAAAGAACCTTTCCCAGAAGGGAGCCAGGGCTACTAGACCTTGGGCTTGCACCAATTCTAAGCCCCAGCCAGCGGTGAAGATGCGATTATGCGCCCAAACTGCCTCAAAAATACCAAGGCCCAGCCCGGCTACTGCCCCGATAGCCAGCCCCAGTTTGGGGTCAATATTTTTGCCGCTACGCCACCAGTAGACAACTACCGGCACCAGCTTTGAACCCTCCTGAACCAGCCCGCTGTAAAGTATGCCCGGTATCGCGGCGAGCAGAAGCCAGCGTATGAGAACCTCTTGGCTCCAGAAGTGATTCAGTGCCTGCCCTGTCCAATACTGGAGGGGAATTTGAATAAAGGCAACAGCCACCCAGCTCAGAAAGGCACCGGTAGCGAGGACTGCCCAGGCCCATGGTTTCTTAAGGATTGGCGTCCAGTAAGGAGCAAACCAGATGGCACCAAAGACTATAGCCAGACCAATCCCCAAGAGCAGTTGGGTCCACAAGATGCCAGGGTAGATGAACCCAGAGACGAAGAAATTAACCATTCGTTCTAACATAATATTCTCCTACAGCTTAAATTAGTCTTTAGGTAACCCACCCCTCTTTGACTCTCCGAATGCTATATAACCCTGCCTTCTTTTTTGGCTTTATTATTCAGGTAGCTTCCTATTGCTACACCAATACCAACGCCGATGGCTATCCCAGCGCCAACGTTATCTAAACCAGCACCAAGAGCAACGCCAAGTGCCACACCAATTGCAATCCAAATTCCAAGGTTATGTCCTTCAGTAATCAGTTTGTGCTGTTTCTGAAGATGTTTGATAATTTTATTAATCATCTTGAAGTAGCTCTTGCGCTTTTCCTTGGACATCTGAACTAAATCACTTAGCTCTTTAGAAAGATTGGCGATTTCTGGCTGAAACAGCTGGCATTCTCCACATTCGGAAGAGAAACCAGTAACTCTTTTGGCTACTCGCAGAAGCAAGTCCAGTTTATATTTTTTGTAGTCCTTCTTGCTTAGCGTATCTTTGTGTGAGTTAATGCTTCTGGCGATGTCATCGTACCATTTGCTGTGAACTTCCATAGTATGTCGTCCCCCTTTAGGTTTTTTATTAGGTAACCCTCCCCCTTTTTCCCCCTCCCTTATCTAAGGGAGGGGGAAGGATTATAAGAGGGGCTACGCCCCTCTTCAATTCCCTTGTTGGGAATCGGACAGTCTTCTCTTTAACGATGTCGGATTTGTGGTGTAGGGCGTTCTTTCCAGGTTAAGGTCTCCTCACCATTCTTGTTTATCTGAACACGAAGGTCATCAACAAGTCGAGCAAAGAGACAAGGCTGATAGCCGCAGGTTATCTTCCCCTCCCAAGGTACTCCATCTAGTGTGTGGAACTCTGCGTGATAATGGGAACTTTTCTTGTTTTTTGCGTATGACAAACGGGTGCTTAGGGCACAACTATTAATGTAGAGTAATTCCACGATTTTACGGACGGTTTCACCTGAGAGACGGTAGTTTAAAATTGCAGCGATTTTATTTTCGGTTTTCACCCAATCGCCTACTACTTCCCATGTTATTAGCCAAGCAACCATTTTGCCCTCTCCTTTTGGCTATATCTCCGGCCTCCTCTTATGCCAGTCGGTGGCTTGCTGGTAGGCGTGGGCGATTTTGAGGATGGTTTCCTCGCTGAAGGGCTTGCCGATAATCTGCATGCCTATGGGCAGACCATCGGCAAAGCCAGCCGGGATGGAGATAGCCGGTAAGCCGGCAATGTTTATCGGTAGGGTGCAAACATCGGCTAAGTACATTTGAAGCGGGTCATCCACCTTCTCACCAATCTTGAAGGGGACAGTGGGTGAGGTTGGGGTTACCAGGGCATCAAATTTGGCAAAGGCCTGGTCAAACTCCTGCCGTATCAGGGTGCGAACCTTCTGGGCTTTGAGATACCAGGCGTCATAATAACCGGCGGACAGGGCATAGGTGCCCAGCATGATGCGTCTTTTTACCTCGGCACCAAAGCCATACTGACGGGTCTTTTCCATCGCTTCCCACATACTGTCCGCATCCTGATAGGAGAAGCCATATTTTACCCCGTCATATCGAGCTAGGTTAGCCGAAGCCTCTGAGGGAGCAATAATATAGTATGCCGCCAGGGCATAGGGGGTATGAGGTAGGGCTACCTCCCATTCTACCCTGGCTCCCAGCTCTTCGAGCTTATTGATGGCAGCTCTTATCGCTATTTCCACCTCTGCCTGCATTCCTTCAACAAAATACTCCTTGGGCACACCGATATTAAGCCGGTTGATGTCAGCAGTCAGGCACTGGGTGTAATCAGGCGTGGGGTAAGGAACCGAGGTGGAATCTCTGGTGTCGTAGCCAGCGATGGCATTCAACACCAGGGCACAATCAGTAACATCCTGGGTCAGGGGTCCAATCTGGTCAAGGGAGCTGGCAAAGGCAACCAGGCCATATCGGCTTACCCTCCCGTAGGTAGGCTTTAGGCCGGTGACGCTGCAGAAACCAGCCGGCTGACGAATACTGCCTCCGGTATCTGAGCCTAGGGCATAGATGGTCTCGCCAGCAGCTACCGCCACCGCTGAGCCGCCACTACTCCCTCCGGGGACTCGGCTTAAGTCCCAGGGGTTATGAGTGGGGAACAGGGCAGAGTGCTCGGTAGATGAACCCATGGCAAATTCATCCATATTTGATTTGCCGACAACCACTACGCCACAGTCATTTAATTTCTCTACCACAGTAGCATCATAGGGTGGCACAAAGTTTTCTAACATCTTTGACGAGCAGGTGGTGCGTATCCCTTTGGTGCACATGTTATCTTTGATTACTATCGGGATGCCAGTAAGGGGATTGATGTCACCGGTGGCAATGAGTTCGTCAGCCTTCTGGGCTTGCTTTAGCGCCAACTCTTCGGTAACGGTAACCAAGGCTTGAACCTTTGGCTCTACCTGGCGGATACGCTCCAGGCTAGCCTTGGTTAATTCAACCGAGGACAGTTGCTTAGTTCTAAGCAGCTTATGTGCCTGATGAATTGTCAATTGGTTGGTCATTCTAGCACGGCTCGTACTCTAAAGAAGCTCCCATCCCTTTGAGGTGCGTTGGCTAGAATCTCGGATTGGGGTAGGGAAGCGGTATCTTCATCGTCCTTCATTACATTCTGGAGGGCAATAGATTGGGCTGTAGGTGGGATACCAGTGGTATCTACCTGCTGTAATACCTCAAAGCTCTCTAGAATATTGGATAATTGCTCACTGAGCCTATCCACCTCGGTCTCGGTCAAGCCCAGTCGAGCCAAGAGGGCAATATGTAACACCTGTTCACGACTTAGCTTCATTTATCTACCCACAGATTATGTTTACCAATTATAGCACCCATATTTGAGTATCGGCAACAGGAGCCATCCTGCTATAATAG
>Ga0209979_1005130_pt1 | contig 10456 bp, 12 predicted proteins | sample AnhtaG_FD_183114 | JGI IMG/M metagenome (GOLD analysis project Ga0209979, IMG submission 183114) | Deep subsurface microbial communities from Anholt, Denmark to uncover new lineages of life (NeLLi) - Anholt_01485 metaG (SPAdes) (version 2) | ecosystem: Environmental > Aquatic > Marine > Oceanic...
CTCGTCGAGAAACGAGGTAAGTGATGGCTGATGCGAATTCCAAATCGTGGCAATTTAATCGGCAGATAAATGTTTCTGTGCTGGTTCAGTTAGTTTTTTTGGCATCTTTGATTGTGGGCAGTTGGGTCAATTTGCAAAGACAGCTTGATATTTTACAGCGGGACGTGGGTATGCTGTTGCAATGCCAAAAGAATTTTGAACAAAAGCTCGAATCGCTTTGGAGCAAAAGCATTTCATACGAATACCGACTGCGAGCGCTTGAAAAACATATATCCAAAGCCAACATCGCAGAGGAATGTTCAAGGCACCGACTGATAAGACAAAACTAATATCTATTGTCGCTATTGGTAAATCAGATATTAGGGAAACAGTAGAATGCTGAAAGTCCAAGATATAAAATTATCCTTGTTAAAGCCCTGGACAGATAATCCCAGAATTAATGATGAAGCTGTAGACGCTGTAGTTAAAAGCATCGAGTCCTTTGGCTTCAACGTGCCTATTCTTTGTGACCAGCAATTCACCATCATCACGGGACATACACGATGGAAAGCCGCTAAGAAGGTCGGCATGATATCGGTCCCTGCCATAGTTTTAGAAATAACTGAAGCCCAGCGTAAGGCATTTGCAGTCGCAGACAATAAAACAGCAGAATTAGCCAAGTGGGATTATGTGAAGTTGCGAAAGGTTTTGGAAGAACTCAAACGCAAAAAAATTAATCTGCCATTTCTTGGCTATTCTCAAGCTGAACTCATGGCTTTGCTTACACAGCAAAAAGAGTTTGATTGGAAGGCATTTGAGGAGCGACTCAAAACGAAACTTGCTCAAGCATATGTGCTTTTGCCCATTAAAGTTCGGATGGAAACGAAGGAAACCTTTAATAGAACAATTAAACGATGCGCTAATAAACACGGGGTAAAAGAGAAGGACTTTGCAAAAGCGACAGGAGAAGTATTCGGCCTGCTATTGGGGATTTAACAGTGAACAAAACGTTGGCAACAAAAGTCAAAAGCACGATTGCATCAATACGGCAGATTTACCCGAAGCTTGAATCTGGATATCCATTCATTGCATTCTCAACCGGTAAAGATAGCCTTGCTATGGCAGCGATGATATACGAAGCAATTGCACCTGATAAGTTGCCATGTCTATATGTACACCACAATCTTGAATTTCCAGAGAATCTCGATTTTGTTGAGGAGCTTAAGAATCGAGGATTCATGATTGAAGTTCTGAATCCGTTTCTGGAATATTTTGAACTAACGGAACGAGGGATTGGTTTTCTGACTCTTGTTGACGCATGGTGCGTCCCAATGCTCGTTGGTACGGGTCTTATAGATTGGCTGAAACGCAAGGGTGCCAAAGGACCAAGAGAAGGTGTGATGTTTCGTGGCATGTCCGGTAGCGAGTACAGTCGTAAATTTCATCGTGGTGTAGAACTTTATAAAAGACTCGACCTGCCTTGTTTTAATCCGATGCTGAATTTCACAAAGCAAGAGATTATCGGGGTTGTTATGGAGCGATACGGTCTGCCTCTTAATCCTATTTATAAACATATGGATCGGACCTATTGCATTTGTTGTTATACGTCTGACAGACGAAGGCAAGCCTATAGTCAAAAACATTATCCACAAGTGTACGAGAAGTATTACGGACATATAGAGAAGCTACTTTTTGACAGTGGTCTAATCGATAAAAGCAACCTCGCACCACAATACAAAACGCGGAAAGAGAAGCTGGAACGTCACGGCTTTGTTTACTGGCGTCGCCACAAGGCGCAGGATGTAATTGGTGCTGTCAAATATCGATTACCATCAAGCGTATTGGTCTACCAGATTCGTAAGTCCGAGTGGATTGTGACTAAGCATCTGAAATCAGTAGATGGAAGATGGGCCAGAATAGGTAATGAGATACGATTCTGGGATGTACCCGAAAAACTCGCTGATATACTGGTCAAGCGAATGATTAATTGTTTGGACTGTGGCTTTTGTATGATAGAATGCTTCCCATGCCGACAATTTGACAGAACAACCAAGTCGCTACGGATCGAAGGCTGCATTCAGTGTGGCAAGTGTATTCGGCTAAAGTTTTGCATGGGTTGGCGTCATCGGTTTTGGCGTCGTGTCATCGTAGAAAGCTCGTAGCATGGCAAGTAAGAACCATAGTTGCGATGGCTATTTGTTTGATTGTGGAATCAACGCGGAACCTGTGCTTATTAGTACCTGTTTGCTTGGGATTTCCTGTCGTTGGCATGGACGCAAACCAAAGAAACGTGAGAAACTAATCGAGCGACTGAAGAAAAAATATGTTCTTGTTCCAGTTTGTCCGGAGCAGCTTGGCGGTATGCCAACACCGAGAACCGGCGAAAAACTTGAAGGCAGTGGAGCAGAAGTTCTTGACGGACGATTGCGAATAATCGCACCTGAAACAGGACAGGACGTAACCAAGTTTCATATCAACGGCGCCAAGTACACACTGGAGATTGCAAAAATTGTAGGTGCTCGACGAGCCTACTTGAAAGGTGGAAGTCCTTCCTGTGACAGTGAAGGAGTAACCGGTGAGATACTCAAACGCGGAGGTATAAAGGTTATCCGTGTTCCATAAGAGCGTTTTGTTCTTTCGATAAAGTAGAAGGAGCATTTTACCTTGGTGTTGGTAATCCATAATGGTAGTTTAATAGAACTACGTTGCGTGATTTTACCATACAATGCAGTTACATTTTTTAGGTTCGCAGAGATCCTTAAAAAAGTTCCATATTTCGGGCGTTTCTCTGCAAAGGCTGATAGAAACATCCTTATCGAAGCTGCGAATGGTATCGAATAAGAAATTATAAAATTCGACACGTTGTTTCGGTTGATAACGGAGCTTGCCATCCGACGCCCCTCTAACAAAGTGATAATTGAAGAGCTTTCGAGCACGGTTGCCATACGCATCTGCGGCCAGACAAAAATGGCCGGGCAAAAGTCTTAACATGCCGAGCGTTATGTTTTCAGGCCTGATGACAGTTAATGTTTTCCGGATTAAATCGGCATATCCATTTTGCCAGTTCGCGCAGAGAATACCCGGATCAATGCGAAACCGGATTCTATAGCCGTGCTCCTGGCATCGTTTTGCTGCATTAATCCGTTCATCAAGGTCGGCCGTGCCTAATTCATACTGACTTATTATCTGCTGAGGATTTAGGCTCCAGGAGACGACAGTGTGGCTGTTTGGTTCGACATTTAAAAGGTTATCGATATTACTGCTTTTGGTCAGCAGCATCAGAAAGCCATTGGAAAACTCAGAGAAAAATGGAACCAATAGTTTTGTCAGACCGGTGACGTGGTCAAGTGCGAGACTGTCGAGCATCTCGCCCATATTAAAGCTGGCCTTACCACGGGAATTGGCCAAGGTCTCTCGAATCTGCCTGAACATTGTGTCGTAATTAATATTGATTTTAATGAAAGGAGAGTATTGACGATAAACAAATGCCAGATAGCAATATATGCAATAATAGGGACAACCGTTTGAGAGGGGAACTAACTTATAATAAGGACAGCAACGGACATTCGAGCCAAACCGGCCATCGAAGCATCCTACAAAAGACGAGGTTGCGCCAATCATCAAAGTCCTTTTTCCGGCCAGCAGTGCCTGGGCCGGTGACATATATGGCGAAGGAAGCTTTCTCTGGTGCTTTATTAGCTGAACTTTAGCCGATGGGTACAATTCCAGGATTCGCTGCGCCTCAGGGTCATCTGCAACTTTCTGCCACAACAATATAGTCTTAGGTCTGAATTTTTTCGCTGTGTCCATAGCCACACCTTTGCCCCGCGTTCAAAATTTTACGGTCCCGCACAGTGGTATTATAGCTAAAAGCACAAGGTATATCCAAAGTTAAGGAGCGTAATTATGAAAAAGACAGGAAAGTACAGAACAGCAAAAGCACAAATAAACGCAATACTTTTTGTTTGTGTATTTACATGCTTTTTGTTGTCTGGCTGCGACAGTTTGCGTTTTGCGCCGTCTGAGGCACAAAAGCAGAACGCCTGGCTGCACAACCGCACCACCACGATTGTTGCTGATACCGCAAGGCTCGAGAATGCTTCAGAGCAGCTGCAAGCACTAACGCAGCTAAGCGAAATACAAAGTCGAGCGTTTAGTTCTCATTATGGTCTGCCGAAAGAATTTCCGCAGGCCGAAACCGCTGAAGATGTCCTTACCGAATCGAACTGGCAGCTTGCCCGTACTGCTTTGCAGCAGGGAGCCGAACGGCCTGATGCCTGGGAAGTTGCCGACTCTATGCTGGAGTTGGGTATCGGGATTTGTGCGTTATTGGGTGGAGTTTATGGGACAAGAGTTGTTGGATTCTTACGACAAGCCAGAACGAAATCCAAAGCCCTGCAGGAGATTATTGTCGGCAACGAACTTTTTAAAAAGCAGAACGAGTCTTCTGCTTCTGCATTCAAACAAGCCCACCAGAACCAATCACCCCAAACCCGCCAAATCGTCGTCAAGATGAAAGCCAATGCGTAATGACTTATCGAGTGGTTTTAGAGATTCTTCCCCTTCGGCTAATTCAGGGCTAAAAGTTAGAATTCCTTATGAACACTCTGAACAGGGAAGTTCGATTGTGGATAAGAAACGAAGGACTTCCGAGCCGGTACGGATAGGACAGATATTTCCTTTTGTTATGCGGGATATCGAAAAGAGAATGCAGCGGCACCATCGAGTAGAAGTTGGTATTGATATAGCCGATTATACTATTAAAGAGTAGATTGGGACAGTTTACCTTTCAAAATAACGGTAAAAATCCTTACAGTGTCCGACTCTTATGACAAGAACAAGGACCTGTCTTTCTTTAACTGTGTAAGCTATGCGGAAATTACCCGAACGGATCTTGAAGAACTCAGGTTTGCTTTTTATTGCGTCGTCCTTGCTGTGAGGATTTTCAGCCAAAGAGGAGATTTTGTTCATTATTTGCCGTTGATTTTTTTTAGCCTGTTTCCTTATAAAATCAGCGGCTGTATCTGCAATCTTAATCTTGTAAATCTTCCCTGATTTAGCCATTCGCCATTACTTTTTATAACCCGAGTTCTTTTCTGAGACTGCCGAAGCTAATAAACTTGCCTTTTTTCAATGCTTCCTTAGCAAGCTCCAAATCCATCTGGTCTTCAAGCTGTTCGAGCAGCTTCATATCATCGATTGAGACAACAGCGAATAATGGTTTGTTGTTGCGTTCGACACAAATCCGTTCTCCTGCATAAGCTACTTTATTAGCATAATCCGATATCTCTGAACGAAATTCACTTACTTTTACAACTGTCATTGCCAGGCCCTTTTTAAATACATTTTGTACGTTTACATATATTCGTATAAATTGTACAAAATGTTCAAATAAAAGTCAATATTTTTGCAGAAAAAACCTTAATAAAGTTATTTTTATCAAAAAAAGCCCATTTTTAGCGTGATAAGGAAGGACTTCTAAGCCAGAAAACCACTTAAACTGTTCGTTTATAACGCTATCAATTGATCATATTAGGTCCGGATAAAAAATCCTATGTGCCGATGCGGATAGGCGAGGTTTTGCCTGTTGTCATGCGGGATATCCAAATGCGGATGCACCGGCCTTCTCGAGCATAGCAGGCACTTTCGAAGTTGACGAAGATGAACGAATATGCTATTCTGCGCTCGCATTGAACATCGAATTTTTCAAAGAAAGAACCTTAATGAAAAGAAGGACGTTTCTTGCTTTAAGTACCAGTACGCTTGGAGGCCTTTGTATGCAAAGTTCCGCACAAACCCAGCCGACAGAGACAACCGCAAAAGAATCGAAAAAGCCGTTCAAGATTTCTCTGGCTCAGTGGTCTCTGCACAGAAGGCTTGCCGGCCAGCAGGAGCCGAAACTGGACAATCTCGACTTTGCAAAAGAGGCCCACAGTTTTAGCATCAACGCGGTCGAGTACGTTAACATATTCTTTAAGGACAAGGCCAACAATACCAGGTATCTGTCTGAGATGAAAAAATGCGCAGAGGACCTCGGTGTCAAATCGCTGCTGATTATGTGCGACGATGAAGGTGGTCTCGGCGACCCGGACCGACGCCTCCGTACCCAGGCCGTCCGCAACCATCATAAGTGGGTCCGTGCTGCTAAATACTTAGACTGCCATTCAATCCGTGTCAACGCCTACTCGAAAGGCTCATACGACGAACAGCTTAAATTGGCAGCCGATGGTTTGCGACACCTCAGTGAATATGCAGCTAACCACAGGCTCAACGTAATCGTCGAAAACCACGGCGGATTATCATCCGATGGTCAGTGGCTCACCGGCGTCATCAAAAAAGTTGACCTGCCTAATTGCGGAACGCTGCCCGACTTCGGCAACTTCCCGCCGGAGGTCGACCCCTACGACACAGTCAGGATGCTGATGCCACACGCCAAGGCGGTCAGTGCCAAGAGCTATGGCTTCGACAAAAAGGGCGATGAGACCAAGATTGATTACTACCGTATGATGAAGATTGTCCTTGATGCCGGTTATCACGGCTACGTCGGCATCGAGTACGAAGGCGAAAGACTCAGCGAAAACGATGGTATCTTAGCCACTAAACGGCTGCTGGAAAAGATTCAAAAGCATCTTATGAATGTTTGAAACGAGCATCGAGTATGATTGTCGGCGTACTAACAGCTCATTTATCTATGCAGGGCGTAACTTCGCTAAAGGGAAAAAGAAGCATCGTAAAAAGCCTAATCGGCCGATTGAAAAGCAGATTCAATATCTCAATTTCCGAAGTTGACCATCAGGACAGCAAGACCAGCGCCGTAATCGGTATATCAATAGTCAGCAACGACACACACTTCATAGACCAGCAGTTTGACGCCATTATAAATTTTATGCGCAACGATGGCCGATTCTACATCGGACAAATCCAGCGGGAAACCTTCTCGTAATTCGAGTATCAAGTATAGATTCAAAGAATCTTATCGACGATAAATCTTGCGCCGAGAAATATATCCACCGCCATTGCTGCATAAAGGACGACCTGTCGCAACTGCCGCATTCGCAATCTCGCACGTATCATAAAGAAAATAATCGCAGCCACAATTGCGCCAAGCACATACATTTTCCCGGCTTCGGTAAAGAGTCTTGCGTATTCTGCCCCCATTCCTAAAAATGTCTGAAAGTATCTCGTTGCCAGCAGTAATGTAACAATAGCAAGAGCGCACAAAATCGCCACGGCAGCCAGGACCCATCCGCGGTCGGCAAATCCGGCACAGGCGAGTCCCTGCATACCTCCCCCAACAAGCACCGAACAGCACAACATAGGTATGGTGAACCAGATAATCGGGCTGACCTCAAAGAAAGATTCGCAAAAGGCTAAAGTCGTCCCGATAGCAAAAATTACTATTACGCCGAACCGCCGAGCAACCAGCAGCATAGAAAAACCCACAATCAACGCCGCCACTGGAATGTGATAAAAGCCGATTAGAGTTGTGTTTTGCTGAGCTGTGATAAGCGGAGCTAACAAACCGAACAAATCAGCAAGATGCAATCTGGCCTGTGTTGAAACCGGGAACAATCGGTAGTGAGCGGATACCTGGAAGAAAAACACTATTGCTAAAAACGGCAAAACGGCAAACGGAATCCTTAACCACCGCCACCTGGTTTTAGGGCCAAACGCAGCAGGGCAAAATAGCCATGGTATAGCCGCTGCCAAAAGACCAGCCGTAGGATGAAATTTAGCCAACCCGAGTATGAATGGTCCAAAGCCGTAAATAGCTCCCGCAAAAAACGACTCACCAAATCCAGCCACCCACCGCCTACTGAGCACGTAACAACCCAGAGAGGCCAGAGGAGCATTCACAACCAAAAGGTATTGCCATCTGCCGAAGTTTTTGAGATACGGCTGATACAGATACCCGGCAAAGGCAGCATACATCATCGCTGCTGCGGCAAACTTGGCATATTTCGTATTTCGCATTTCCTGCTTTGTGACACGTGACTTATGAACCAGGTCACGAACGATGACTTATTTCAGGACCACCTTGCCGGTGCCGGTAGTGATTCGCCCTATCTTATAGACCCGCTCGCCGAACCTTGTCAATTTTTTAGCTATTGAATTAGCGAAGTCTTCAGCCACTATCAGCACAAACCCTATCCCCATATTAAAGACTCTGAACATTTCCTCTTCTTCGACCGGTCCTGTCTTCTGCAAAAACGTAAATATCTTATGTTCTGGCCAGCTCGATTTTTTTATAGCTGCATTGCAGTCTTTTGGCAGCACTCGCGGAATATTTCCCACCAGACCGCCGCCGGTAATATGTGCCATTCCGTGCACAATTCGTTTGACCTTGTATTGCGATAGTAATTTTATTATCGACCGAACATAAATTCGCGTCGGCTCCAGCAGCACATCGCCCAGCACAGCACCGTCGAGTTCACCCAGGATATCGACCATTTTGAGCTTCGCTTTTTTGAAACAGATATTGCGAACCAGCGTATAGCCGTTGCTGTGCAGTCCGTTTGAAGCAAGACCCAGAATCACATCACCTTTTCTTATTATTTGGCCTGTAATTATTTTCTTTCGCTCAACAACTCCAACCGCAAACCCGGCCATATCGAAATCCCCCGCCGAATAGGTATCCGGCATTTCAGCGGTCTCCCCACCTATTAGTGCGCAGTTGGCTTCTCGGCACCCGGCCGCAATACCTTTGACAAGCTCAGCTACTATTTTCGGCTCCAGCTTGTGAACCGCTAGATAGTCAAGAAAGAACAATGGCTCGGCGCCCTGCACGAGCATATCATTAACGTTCATCGCAACCAGGTCGATGCCTATGGTATCGAACTTCCTTACTTTACCGGCTAACTGGACCTTGCTGCCAACGCCGTCTGTACAGGCCACAAGGACAGGATTCTTGTAATTTCTTTTGAACAGTCTTTCGTCGTAGTCGAGCCGAAACATCCCCGCGAAGGCGTTTCGCGATTCGACAACCCGCGGCCCGAATGTGCTGGCAACGGCCGAGGAAATTTCACGAACCATCTCCTCCCCGGCATCAATACTCACGCCCGACTGTTCATAGCTAATGTATTTACTCATCCTTTGTGGCTCATAGTCCGTATAAATATGAAACTCGAATATTGAAATTCAAAACAACACAAACAATGTTTCGGACATTTGATATTTGAATTTTGAATTTGCTTCGGATTTCGAATTTCATTTCTGCTATTCTTCCTCTTTGAACATATGCATCTGGTGGTGTTCCATAGCGAACTTATTGACCGCGATATCTATCGGTATTTTATATTTCCCGCTCCAGCATGCGGTACAGTAGTGGTCTTCCGGCAATGTTGCACAGCCAAGCAATCCTTCCAGCGACATATAGCCGACACTGTCAACTTCAAGAAATTCTTTGATTTGTTCGAAATTGCGATTGTTTGCCAGCAGCTCTTCTTTGGTTGGAAAATCAATGCCGTAAAAACAGGGAAACCTGATTGGCGGACAGCTCACTCGCATGTGAATTTGTTTAGCGCCGGCCTGGCGCAATGTCCTAATTTTACCTCTTGTGGTAGTGCCGCGAACGATTGAGTCGTCCACTACCACAACGCGTTTTCCACCCACAACTTCTTTGACTACCGCTAATTTTAGTTTGACTTCCAGTTCTCTTAATTTCTGCTCCGGCGAAATAAATGTTCTGCCGATGTAATGACTCCTGACCAATCCCATATCGAAAGGTATTTTGCTCTGCTCTGCGTATCCTATCGCCGCCGATGTCCCTGAGTCCGGCACGGGTATTACCACGTCCGCATCGACAGGGTGTTCTATCGCTAATTGTCTTCCGAGTTTTTTTCTGAACTCGTGCACATTTTCACCGAAAAAGGTGCTGTTCTGTTTGGCAAAATAGACATGCTCAAACATGCAGTGGGCCGGTGTAACAGTGCCCGGCTTAACGAAAAATCTGCTGTCCAGGCCGTTTTTATCCAGCCGAACGATTTCGCCGGGCTCGACTTCTCGAATGAACTTTGCCTCTATGGCATCGAGGGCGCACGTCTCACTGGCAACTACGTAAGCGCCTTTTTCGGTTTGGCCTATGCACAAAGGCCTGATGCCGTAAGGGTCCCGGGCCGCTTCAATGCGATCGGCAAATAAAAACAGCAGACTATATGCCCCCTGAAGATGATTCAGTACATGTGCCAAAGGGTCAGGATTGCTCACGTGGGTCGGCTTGGCCAGCAAATGAGTAATTACCTCGGTATCGCTTGTGGACTTAAAGATACTGCCATACGCCTCATATTCGTCCCGCAGAAGTGTCGCGTTTATAAGATTGCCGTTATGTGCCACTGCCACCTGCCCGCGGGAGTACTCAGCCAAAAGCGGCTGAGAATTTATAGCCCTGCTGGCACCTGTTGTAGAATACCGAACATGACCTATCGCTGTGGGATTTGCCAATTTTTTTAAAACTTCCCTGCCGGCGCGGAATACCCTC
>Ga0209979_1005131_pt1 | contig 10452 bp, 5 predicted proteins | sample AnhtaG_FD_183114 | JGI IMG/M metagenome (GOLD analysis project Ga0209979, IMG submission 183114) | Deep subsurface microbial communities from Anholt, Denmark to uncover new lineages of life (NeLLi) - Anholt_01485 metaG (SPAdes) (version 2) | ecosystem: Environmental > Aquatic > Marine > Oceanic >...
AGCCGAAAGCCTTGGAGAGTTCCTCCACCACGCGCTGGAATACCTCCTTCAGATCAAGAGTGGCGTTGATGATCTCCGATACCTCGTGGAGGACCGTGGTCTCCGCCAAGCGTTTCTGCGTTTCCTCGTATAGCCGGGCGTTCTCGATGCCGATGGCTGCTTGGGCGGCGAAGGCCATCGCCAGGCGGGCGTGCTCCTCGGTGTAAAAGCCAGGCACTCTCTTGCCCAGAGCGATCATCCCGATCAGACGATCCCCGAACAGAAGCGGTACCCCCAGAAAGGCACGGATACCGGCCTGGGCGTAGGGCTCCTCGCCGAAGGCGCCGTAGACAGTGGGGGCGTCCTCCACGATGAAAGGGGCTCGGGTGGCCACCACCTGACGGTTGGGGTTGTCGCCATTCACGGGGAAGGAGATGCCGAGCAGTTCATCGAGGTTGGGAAAGCCATGGCCGCCGATGATCTCCAGGCGGTCTCCCTTGAGGAGTTGCACCGAGGCGCTATTATAAGGCACTACCTTTTGCAATTCGCTCAGGATTAACTCGAAGACCTGCTGTAGGTCGAGGGTGGCGCTCAGCGCCTGGGCTGCCTGGCGCAAGGTCTCCGCCTCCTGCCATTTGTGTTGCTCCGCCTCGAAGAGCCGCGCGTTCTCGATGGCTATACCTATCTGGTTGCCGACGGAGAGAAGCAAGTCAACATCCTCTTGGCGGAAGCGACGCAACTGGCGGCTAGCGACGGTCAGCACGCCCTGTACCTGCTCTTTGGAGAGGAGAGGGATGCTGGCCAGGGGTCTGTATCCTTCCTCCACAACCACTCTTGGTGCATTGGGGTCTTGGGAGAGGTCATCTATGATGATGGGTTTGCCGGAGTCCGCCACCCTGGCGGAGATGATGCCTTTGGCCACTGCATGCCGGAACTCCTCGGATAAGCCACGATGCTGCTTCATCTCAAGTTCGCCCGTTTCGATATCCTTCACGTATATGGCGCCAGATTCGAACTCCAAGGTCTCCAATACCTTATCCAAGGCGGCGCTCAGTACGGTGTCTAAGTCCAGGGATTGGCTCACCGTCTGGGCGATGGCGTTGAGGACGGAGAGTTGCCTAGTTCGAAGCCTCCATTCTCTAACTCCTGCCCCGGCTAGGGCTGCGGTGAGCAGAAGGGCGACCCCCATGAGCCCCGCGTCCAGCGCCTGGTTAGCCATGAAAGGGCCGGTGAGGGCTATCACGGTAGCGTAGCCTAGGGCAGAGAACGCCGCCGTGAAGATGGCCGCGGCTGTGTCCCAGAGGAGGGCGGCGTAGACGATGATGAAGATGTAGAAGATGGGGATGCCTGGGAGGGGCTCCTTAAACTCGAAGTAGGCTACGGTGACGAACAAGGCGTTAGTTATCGAGATGAGGTAGCGAAAGGGGCGCATAGAGGGGCGTCTGCTGAGAGCATAGAGGAGAGTCATATAGGCGAACGCCATAAGGTCGAGTCGCAGAATCTGCTCTCTGAAGTGGCTAGAGAGGGGTAGAAGAAAGACCCCGGTCACACTAGCCAACACGATGAGCCCCATTAGAAGGATGACTATTCGGTACGGTGCTCTAAGCCTTTCCATAAAGTTAACCCTCTAATGAAGGGAATAGCAGATTTTGACCATCTTGGCAGTATGGTATCCCACCTATCAGAGTGGGTTTCGCACAGAGGGTGATGCGGTTGCCCTCAGCACCGCGGCTGAGATGTCACCCAAAGAAAAGCCTGCTTCACGAGGCGCTGTTGAAAGCAGGCACAAGAAATCCTCGCTTTCGGCGGCCTGGCGATCATGGCCCCTCCTCAGGAACCTTAGACCCATGGCTTTGCGTCCCCACCTTTCGATGGGTTTGCCATTGTCGATGTGAGAAAGCGTGGCCGAGTATTAGACTGTTAATATGTTATCACGGGACGCTTTTGCCGGTCAATGGCCAATAGGTACTGCCCACATCTTGCAGATAGGCGGCAAACTCTGAACTCCATTTGTTTCACTGTCAGCGTACTCTCAAACCAGAACACCGTCAACCCAAGGTACCGTACTTGGAGTCCTATTCCAAATACCTTAGGTTCCTCTTGCAACCTCTAGTTTCCTCTTCCCCGGCATGTCCGATGCACCAACCAACAGCCCCCTCCATACGCACTGAAACCCACAACAGTCAAACTGGCCACACCATCCCACCGTTTTATAGCCGTTTTAACCCCGATTTTTCGGGTGCCCTTATCAACATAGGGGTAGGCTCATTTTAAGCGCTTAAAACCGCTCGTTAACATAATCTTATATTCAGAAATGGGCCAAAATCGGGGTCTGGACGGGGTTTGGAGGAATGATGGTGGGGAAAATGGGTACGAAAGGCGTGAAAACCCGGTTCTAAGCCGGAATTAGGGTTGGTGGTGGCGGGGGGATGGTAATGAAACCGGAGCCTATCTTTCGGGCTGTGGAGACGTTGTTGGGTGAGGAGCGGCCTTCGACCCGCGTGATCCTCCTTAGCCCTCAAGGAAGTCTACTTACCCAAGAGTTGGCCTGGGAGTTGGCTGCCCAGAAGCGGATCCTACTCATCTGCGGACGATATGAGGGGGTCGATGAGCGAGTTGGTCAGCATTTAGTGGATGACGAGATCTCCATCGGCGACTATGTACTCACCGGAGGGGAGATCCCAGCCATGGTCGTCGTGGATGCTGTGACCCGTCTTCTTCCGGGGGTCTTGGGCGATGCGGGAGCGGCGATGAAGGATTCTCACGCCGGGGGGCTTCTGCAGCATCCTCAATATACGCGCCCCGCGGTCTTTCGTGGCTACCCCGTGCCCGATCCCCTCCTCTCCGGCGACCATGCCAAGATCGCCCGCTGGAGGCGGAGGGAGTCGCTCCGACGCACCTTTGAGCGAAGGCCGGATCTCCTGAAAAAAGCCGACTTGACGGAAGAGGAAAAGGAGTACCTGGGGGGGCTGGAGGAGTAGACCAGAAACCGCCTCTTCTGAGCCTGGCGGGAAAGTTGGCTATTTGGCGGCGCTTTTGCACTCCGGGCCAATGATGGCAAAGAGTTGGGGTCGAGTCAAAGATGCCAAGCGTCGATTGGAATGGCCTTTGGACGGGAGATGGTGCGTACTTGGGTCACTGAGAGGGTTTTTCTTCTCCTTCTAGAAGTTTCCGTACCATAGACCTTAGTTGGGCTAATCTAAAGGGCTTATATATCCATCCTTGGGCTGCCGCCCGAAGTTCTCTGTCATTGCAACCCGGAGAGCCGGTCACCAAGAGCACTGGCAGTTGAGGATCCAACTTGCGAATCTCCATCACCGTCTCCCGCCCTCCCATCTCCGGCATCTTGATGTCCACCAGGGCCAAGTCAAATTTCTGACTTTTCAGGGCCTCTAAAGCCTCTGGGCCACTTCCCACCGCCTGGACCCGATACCCTTCTTTTTCTAAGGTGCGGCTGATGATGAAGCGGAAATCTTCATCATCATCTATCACTAGAATCTTGGCCTGGCTTTCTCTTGCATCGCGGCTCATCTGGTTCCTACCCTTATGGCTGCCCACCGCTGGAGGGCAACTCTCTGTGATGCGACAAAATCTTGACCAAGGGACCACAAACCGTTCTATCATACCCCCACATCTCGGTCTTGTAAATAGGAAAATCGTACCAGTCGAATCTACAAAATGGTCAAAACACCGAATATTAATAACGAGGCTACACATAGATAGTTAGCCTCGGTCAAGGCTCCCATCTGGAGTATGCCTGGCTGAATTACATATTCGTTTCCCTTCTGGGGCAACCTGTCATCATATGATATAGTGGCAGTTAGAGTAGTTCATTGCCTCAAGGACATCTCGTACTAGCGATCTTAACTCCTTCAGGCGAAAAGGCTTATAGATCCACCCTTGAATCTCGGCCTTGAGTGCTTCGGTAGGCCACGCGGGAGAGCCCGTGACCACCACCACTGCAATCTGGGGGTCTATCTTGCGCATCTCCCTGATGGTTTCTTCGCCCCCCATCTCGGGCATCAGGAGATTCAGGACCGCTAGGTGGAACCTCTCGCGCCTCATAGCCTCCAGGCCTTCCAAACCGCTCTCTACCGCCTGGACCCGATATCCGATCTTCTTAAGGGTCTCTTTGAGGATAAAACGCATATCTGGATCGTCTTCTATGACCAGAATCCTGGTCTCTTCTCTTACTTCTCGTTCCTCTCCATCGGGTCCCATCATCTACCTCATCACGCTATTGGGGTAGGAGGCTTCCATCGAGGGGTAGGAGAGCCTTTCTTCTGTACACTTCACAACGCTCGCACCCCGACACATCTTCCATCACTGTCCAGCACCTATCATCGGCGTTTTCTCGCACGGCCTTGCATCGTTCTTTCTTGTCGCAATCGAGGATCTCCCAACACCTCTGGGCTCCTGAAGGGGGCAGGGCTACTCTGAAAACGGTACCCCTTCCCTTTTCGCTCCAGACATCGATGGTTCCTCTGTGGTCTCTTATGTGCCTGAGACTGACCGAAAGCCCTAGGCCCATCCCCTTCCCTGGCCCCCTGGTGGTGAAGAAGGGGTCAAATATGCTGTCCAAATGCTCCTTGGAGACACCCTCTCCTGTATCGGCGAAGACTATCTCCACCCACTCGCCATTCCTCGATTCTCGGGAAGTGACCCTTAGGGTGCCTCCCTCTTCCATCGCTTGCCTGGCGTTGATAATGAGGTTGATGAAGACCTGTTCCAGCCGATCTGGGTCGGCGTGCATCAGCGGCAGATTGGGACCCAGGTCTTTTTGCAGCTCTATCTGGTGCAGGGAGAGTCGCCGCCCTAACAAGGTAAACATCTCCTCTAGGACATCGTTGACATTAAGCATCTGCCACTGTGGCGTGGAAGGTATCCCTAGACTCGCCAGTTCCGCCACGATCTTGCTCGCTTGTTGGATACGCTTCCTTATCCTCTCCATATATTCCATCTCTTGGGGCCCCAATTCCACCTCCTCTTTGAGGAGTTCCAAGTACCCAGAGATGGCCCCCAGGGGGTTGTTCAGTTCGTGGGCTACACCAGCAGCCAGTTGGCCTAAGGCAGCCAACTTGGCGCTCTGTAGCAACTCCGCGTGTATAGCCCGCAACTGGTTTGTCCTTTCATCCACCAGTTGTTCCAATTCTTCGGCGTGTTCCCTGACCCTCTCGTGGAGCCTTGCCCGCTCGATGGCCACGGCTGTCTGGTTGGCGATCGTGGACAGAAGTCTAACCTCCTCCTCTCTGAAGCGGTGAGGCTCTTTTTTGTAGATACTGAGGACGCCTATGGTCTTCTCCCTGGAGATCATGGGTACGCCCAGGAAGGCGTGCACCTCCTCATGTTTGGCCCTCTCCCGCCGGCTTTTGGGGATATCCTCCGCCGTCCATAGGTCCTCGATGACGAGGGGCTTCTGGTCTCGGACTATGCGGGCCAGCCGCTCGTCAATCTTGATGCGGTGCTGGCGCGCTGACTCATCCTCGTATCCCACGGCTGCTCCAATGGTCAGTTCATCGCTTTCTACGAACCTGATGGCGCAGGTACGAGCCTCCATCATCTGAGCGACACGCGTGACTATCGATTCCAGCATCTCATCCAGTTGCAGCGTACTGGCCAGGCTTTGGGCGATGGCGTTGAGGGCCGAGAGTTCAGCCACTCGATGTTGCAACTTCTCATCGGTTTGCTCGTAGAGCCGCGCGTTCTCTATGGCGATGGCTGCTTGGTTGGCAATGGCTGACAAGAGTACTATCTCCTCTTCCGGCATCGTTTCCTTCGGGGAGACCAGGACCACGATTCCTGCCAATTTCCCCTTCACCCAAAGAGGCAAGGCCACAATAGACTTGATCTCCAGTTCTCTCTGAGCATCTTTCAATCCTCTGCTTATCCCAAGTTCACAGAGGTCAGAGAGATCATCGGTCAGATAGGGCTTCCCCGCCAACAGGGCCTCGCGTAGGGCTGGCCTCAGTGCGGGAAGCGGGAGGGAGAGTTCCTCGAAGTTCACTCCCATTAACTTCTCCACCCTTTTCAGACCCTGTTCTTGCATATGGGTCGGCGTGGCCTTATAGGTTTGATCCTCTTCATTGAAGAGAAAAAAGAGGGGTGCATAGATTTCACCCAACGACTCCATTATCCTCTCTTGGATGGCATGCAAGACCTCTTGCAGGTCGAGGGCGCTGGTCACGGTCATGGCTATAGCGTTGAGGGTGGCCAGTTCCTCGCTGCGCCGGCGTATCTCCTCCTCCGCCCGCTTGCGCTCGGTGATGTCTTTGACGAAAACAGAGACGCCATCCCTAGAGGGATAAGCGCTGATTTCGAAGACTAAGTCCTTACCTCCAAGCTGGTATTCGTTTACGAAAGTCCGGGGCTGCTGCGTTTTTGATACATCCAGGTATACCTTTTCTGCTCTTCTTGTCTCCGGCGTGTCTGGGAAAAGGTCGTAGAGAGATTTACCGATAGCATCCTTCGCCGAAATCCCCGTGAGATCTTCAGATGCTTTGTTCCAATAGGTGTATCTCAAGTCCTTATCCATGGCAAAGAAGACATCGGTGATGCTGTCGGCAAGCTCCCTGTAACTCTCGTGGCTCTCCCTCAGCGCCTCCTCCGCCTGCTTGCGGTTGGGTTCCACCTCTTCCAATTCTGCAACTCGCTGGCGCAATTCTGCCAATTCACCTACTAGTTGCTCTTTGGTCCTACCTTCATCTTTCATAATCTCATCCCCGCTGGGCAGTATGCTTCCACAAAGACAACGAGGCACCAAACCGATAGATAATCATCATCGATTATCTAGGTGTGCCTCATAGCGCTCCTCTCCTTCACTGCTACTATGTGACCTGATAAGCAGATATGTAGTCAGTGTGCTAGGTGGCTCCTCTGTGTGCTTCGGTGTTGGTAGCGTAAGTGTACAACCATTCTACCATGTATAGAGGATGCGGTCAATAATGCCACAGCCCTGTTCACCGTCAAAACCTTGTTTCATCCCCACTCGAACCCCCAACAACCAAACTGGCCACACCATCCCACCGTTTAATACGCGTTTTAAGCGGCGATTTTTCTGATTTACATATGAACATAGGGGTAGCGTCATTTTAGGCCCTTAAAACCGCTGGCTTACATAATCTTATATTCAAAAATGAGCCAAAATCGGGGTCTGGTTGGGGTTAGGGGGAATGATGATGGTCGAAATGGGTGGACGGGGCTGTTCTTACTGGGATGGCCTCGTAGGGGGCAAGGGATTTCCGTGGGTGAAGCAAACCGCAAGCACGGTGGGGGGTAGAGTTACTGCCTTTCTGGTTTCTCTCAACTTGACTCCATAGCATCTCTAGTGGCTTGAAGCAGGCGCGCCAGGGCATAAGGTTTCTGCAGAAATGGAAATCCTCTTTCGCGTATCACAGGCCACTGCGACCTATCATCAGTGTAGCCACTGCTCAGCAGGACCCCAAGTTGGGGGTTGCGAGAGAGGAGTTGGTCAACCAATTGAAGACCATCTAAATCGGGCAGGACCACGTCGGTGAACACCAGGTGGAACTCCCCCTTTTCTCTTTCAAAGATATCTATTGCCTCCTTCGCATTCGCGGCTCCTAATACGATGTACCCATTTTCGCCAAGCGCCCTGGTGAGGAATCCACGGACATCTTCTTCATCCTCCACCAGCAGAATCCGTTCACCACTGCCCTGAAGGTCTTGTAGCCGAATTGTCTCTTCGATTTCATCTTCCGGCTTTATGGTAAGAGCCGGCAGGTAGATCTGGAACATCGACCCTTGCCCGGGCTCACTGTGAACATCTATCCACCCTTCGTGCTGTTTGACAATGCCATAGACAACGGACAGGCCAAGTCCGGCACCCTTTCCAACTTCCTTGGTGGTGAAAAAGGGCTCAAAGATGTGCTGCATGATCTCCTCATCCATGCCCACTCCTGTGTCCGCAACCGATAGACAAACAAACTTGCCCGGCCGCGCTTCGGGGATAACCTCGCAGTCGTCTTCGTCCAGGGTCACGTTTTCGGTCTTGATAGCGAGTTTTCCGCCTTTGGGCATGGCCTCTCTGGCATTGATCACGAGATTCATAATCACCTGCTCAATAGATACTTCATCGGCCCGGACTGTCCAAAGGTCGGGTTCCAAGTCAATGTTGATGGCGATATCCTCACCGATGAGGCGGTTGACCATCTCCAGCAAGTGACCAACCGTCCTGTTGAGGTTGAGCAAGGTAGGCTCCATTGGGTGCTTGCGGCCATAGAGAAGCAACTGATCGATGAGGTTGCCCCCACGCTCAGCGATACGAACTATCTTCTGCAAATCCGTATGCAAAGGATCAGCTTCATCAACTTGCATCATGGCCAGTTCGGCATAACCTTGAATAGCCCCCAGTAGGTTGTTGAACTCGTGGGCTACCCCGCTGACCAGTATTCCGATGGCGTTCATTCTCTGGGCCTGGAGGAGTTGGACTTGTGCCCTTTCTTTCTCCTCCTCCATCCGCTTGCGCTCGGTGATGTCGTGAATGATGCAAATCGTCCGAACGAATTCTCCCTTTTCATCTCTCAATCTCGCAGAATTGATGCTGACGTCAATCAGCGCGCCATCTTTTCGAACCATTTTGTATTCTTTGTTGTAGGAAAACCCTTTGGTCAGGATTTCCATAAGTGAATCCTGTCCTTTTGCTAGATAATCAGGGTGAATGATTTTGGCCATCGGTTGGCCGGTGATCTCGTCCTGCTCGTATCCCAAAACCTCTCGTATTCGACTGTTGCAATCGACAATGATTCCCTCCTCATTGACTGAGATAATGAGATTCGCTGCAGTCTCGAATATCGAGTGGTATTTCTCCTCACTCTCTCGTAGCACCCGCTCCGCCCGCTTCCGCTCGGTGATGTCGCGCCATATGCTCTGAACGAAATCTCTCCCACCAACGGAAATAGCCCTGCTGCTTACCTGGACGTCGCGTATCTCCCCGCTCTTTGTCCTATGTTTCGTCTCAAAGGTATCCGTCCCCTCCTTGACGATTTTCTCGATGTGCTTCGCCACTTCCTCGGCCGACTCAATGACCTCAAAGTCGGGTGTCTTCATCTTTTCGAATTCCTCGCCGGTATAACCGAGGATCTCGTACGCCCTGTCGTTGAACTCCACCAGCGCACCGGTTTCTGCGTCTACGAGGACAATCGAGTCTGCCGCCTGCTCGAAGATAGACCGGTATCGCTCCTCCGATTCCCGCAGCGCCTCCTCCACCCGCTTGCGCTCGGCTTCTACCTCTTCGAATTCCGCAAGTCGTTGGCGCAATTCCACCAATTCACTTAGTAGTTGCTCTCTTGTCTTCTCTTCATCTTTCATAATCTCACCCCCGCCCGCCAGTATGCTTCTACAAAGACAAGGAGACACCAACCGATAGACAACCGCCATTGACTATCTAGGTGCCTCATGATGCTCCTCTCCTACAGTGCTATTACATTACCTGATTAGCCGCGGTGGACTCGGTGTACTTGGTGTCTCCTCCCTGTAGGTCGGTGTTGGTAGCGTAAGTGTAGAACCATTATACCATGCAGAAGGGGGGCTGTCAACAGTGGGCAGCCCTGTTCACCGTGCAAACCTTGTTTCATCCCCAGTGGAACCCACAACAGCCAAACTGGCCACACGATTCCACAGTTTAATAGGCGTTTTAAGCGTGGATTTTTCGCATTTGCATATGAAGATAGGGCTAGGGTGATTTTGGGGCCTTAAAACCGCTGGTCAACATAATCTTATATTCAGAAATGAGCCAGAATCGGGGTCTGGTTGGGGTTTGGGGGAAGGATGGTGGGGAAAATGGGTAGGAAGGCGGTCAAAACGGGGTTTTGTGGGGGAATTGGGGTGTGGAGGCTCACGAAAGGCCGGGAGAGGTATCCGAGGAGAGAATCTAGGTGTCTCCCAAAGACAGGGACGGACCAGGATAGGCGATGGCTCACGCTGGTCGCCCGCGCGAACGAGCGCCAAGAAGAGGAAGAGTGATGGCAGACGAGAATAGCCTTGGGAGCAAACTTCACGCAAGGTCAGCGAGGTGCTAGGTGCCGAACACAACCGGGTAACCACCTGAAGATTGACTAAAGAGAGGTGGAAGATCCCGCCCGCTCATTTGAACGGCGTTTCTGTTGTCTGAGGGATGGCGGGAACAGTGGGCGGTTTCCCGGAAGGGATTTCGCTACTCATATCTGGGAAAGCCCTCGAGTACAGCGTATTCAAGGGAAGAGTGGAGAGACGGGTCATTCACGAATGAAAGGTATCGCGCCCCCCAACTGGAAGAACACGCTAACCACCTTGGGATCCCATTCCGTGCCAGACCCTTGGCGGAGGATGCGTTGCGCTTCCCTCAGGGGCATGGCAGCCCGGTAGGGGCGAGGCTTGGTCATAGCATCGAAGGCGTCGAAGACGGCAACGATTCGCGCGGTCAGAGGGATCTCGTCTCCGGCGATCCCATCAGGATAGCCCCCTCCATCGTAGCGT
>Ga0209979_1005132_pt1 | contig 10452 bp, 3 predicted proteins | sample AnhtaG_FD_183114 | JGI IMG/M metagenome (GOLD analysis project Ga0209979, IMG submission 183114) | Deep subsurface microbial communities from Anholt, Denmark to uncover new lineages of life (NeLLi) - Anholt_01485 metaG (SPAdes) (version 2) | ecosystem: Environmental > Aquatic > Marine > Oceanic >...
TATCCTTTTTATCTCCCAGTTCTTTAATCAGCCTTAGTGATAATTCCTCTTCCGAGCCCATCTTCTCAGTATTTAAATATATTGCCTCATTGGTAATGCGCACGAACAGAGGTTTCTCTTTCGTTTTTTCTGCCTGGGTACTTTTTACCGCCTTAGACGAATGGACTTTAATCATTGACTGCATAATCATTGGCGATATTACCATTAAGATAATGATGAGAGTCAAAGAAACATCGCCCAGAGGAGTAATATTTACCTCTGCCAGTTCCTTCTCACCACCCTTTTCAATCGATTCTTTCCTCATTTTTATCCTCCAATCAACGCAGACTGAAGTCTGCTACTCCAAAACGCAGACTGTAGCCGCAACCTTCAGGTTGCGAATTCTAACGCAGGCTAAAGCCTGCGACTACCTCTCTACTCCAAACGCAGACTGAAGTCTGCTACTCCTTTTTTTATCTCTGCCTTCTATCTATAGTCCGCTCACCATATAGAATAATAATCAACTCTGAAGTAAAGGTATCGATTCTTACTACCAAGTTACGCAGCCTGGTAGTGAAATAGTTGTAGATAATAGATGCAGGGACAGCTACGGCAATACCGGTAACAGTGGTGATCAGGGCCTCGGAAATTCCAGCAGCAACTATTGTTGGTCCCCCCGAGCCAGACAAAGCCAGGTCGTGGAAAGACCTCATTATGCCCAGCACTGTTCCCATAAGTCCCAAAAGTGGTGAGATGAAACTTAGCGTGCCAAATACTCCTAACCGCGCCCTCAATAAGTTCTGGCTCCTCACCTTGTAGTTCTCCATAGTGTCCTCAGCATCGATTCTGGAAAGATGGGAAGCATTCAATCCTGCTTTTACGATTTCAGGAACCAGACCCTTGCGCTTATCACAACAAGCGACAGCCTCCTGAACTTTTCCATCCCTGACCAATCTCTTCACTTCCACTAAGAAACTACTATCCAGTCTCCCTGCTCGATAGTAGTACCAGAACCTTTCCAGCGCATAAGCAACTACTAAAAGAGAAGCCAACAGGAGAATCGGCATAATAGCGCTGACCTTCATTAACTCCACAAAGTTTAAACTGTTGAAACTGTTCATCATTCCCTCCTTTCTGCTTTACTTTTACTGGTCGGGCACCATTTATGGTGCCGCCCTTCGTCACCCTAAAGGGCGACCGACCAGCTAGAACGCGAAGCTTTGCTTCGCTACTCCATCTCTACAATCATTTTTGCTTCAATATTCTCATTCTCTCTTTAGCCATAGCAACCCAGTCGGGATTCTTGCTATTCTTGACAATGTCTCCATAGATAACCAAACCCTTCTGGGTTTGACCTTCGGCTTCGTAAATTTCCGCTAAGCGCATCAGCCCTGCCAATCTATACTCGTCACTCCTGGGTACAAAATTAACTAAAGCCTCGTAAGCTTCCTTCTGTTTTTCTGGCATTTGCAGCTTATCGTAGCACCTGGCAGCGTAAAACTCCGCCTCACTTTTCTCTCTTTTCCCTCCTGGCACTTTCTCATACGCCTCTACCGCCTTCCCATAGTCGTCCAGGACCTCATATAATGAACCAATCTGCAGGAAGACAAAACCAACTTTCTCGTCCTCTGGATAGGTGAGGACGAAATTCTCATAGGCCTCAATAGATCCTCTCAGTTTCTGGGCTTTCTTGTAACTTAGCGCAATATTGAGAGCTGCGTCCTTAGCTAAGGGGTCTTCAGGATATGTGAGAGAAAAATCTTTAAAAGCAAGTACACTCTTCTCAAATTCCCCCATGTTGAAATAGCAGACTGCCTTACGGAACATAGCTTGAGAGAGTAATCTATCTTCAGGGAAATTGAGGACGAAATTCTCATAGGCATTTACCGCCTCAGCATATTTTTCCTGAAGATAATAACATTCTGCCTGATAATAGAATGCTTGAGCTGCTGAGGTACTTTCTGGAAAGTCGAGAACAACCTTCTGGAAATATCGCTGAGCCAAGGGATAATTCTTTTTATTAAAAGCCTCTGCGCCCAACTTCCAGTAAGTATCTGCAGCGAACCTCGATTTAGGGAACTCTGCGATCAGTTTTTCCAACTCTTCAATCGACTTGCCCTGGCGGTAATAACTCATCTGTAACTGCTCCAGAACAACCCCGACCCTCTCATCTTCTGAATAATCCCTGATGAATTTCTCATACTGAGTTATTGCATCCTGAATTTTACCCTGGTTATAATAACATTGCCCTATTTGCAGGACAGCATCTCTTACCATATTGGAGGTGGGATACTCCTCCAGGAGCCTCTGGTAAGCACTCAGAGCCTCACCATATCTACCTAAACCAAAATATGTCTTCCCCGCCTGCAGTAAAGCCTTAGGAGCCAGTTCACCCTGCTTATACTCTCTTGCCAGCTTCTCCCACTTCTTTATTGCCTCTGAGAAGTATTCCAGACGATAAAGCGCTATGCCCTCTTGATACAGGGCCTTGCTTACTTTGGGATTATCAGGAGACCGTTTTATAAACTCCTCATAATAAGAGACTGCCTTTTCATACTTTTTCTTATTAAATTGTATATTGGCCATCTCCAGAAGAGTTAAATCGCCGGCTTCTCCGCCCTCTTCTTGAGCTCTGGCTATGGCCTTTTCTTGTGCTTCACCAGCCTTGTCATACTCTCCCCTGGTGGCATGGCAGGAGGAGATAGCCTGATATGCTCTGGACAAGAGTGGACTGACGGGGAAATTTTTGGTGATTAATTCATATATTCTTGCTGCCTCATCATATTTACCAAGAGCATAGTATGCCTCTCCAATCATAAAGTAAGTTTCTACTCGCCAACTGGTAGAGCTGGAAGGTGAATTCTTCAAAATTTGATAAATGTTGGTCACCAGTTGAGGATACTCTTTTAACTGATAATATGCACTAGCCATTAGATAGAGCGCCTTTTCAAAAAATAGAGTCTCGGGAAATCGGTCGGCAATCTCTTGATAACACCTGATTGCTTCTCGGTACCTTTCCGTTTTTTGATAAGCTGTGCCCTCAATAAGTAAAACCTTTGCTACCAGTTCTCCCCACTGGTAGGATCTGAGGAACTCCTTTGCCTTTCCTATCGCTTCTTCATACTGACTTTGTTGAGCGTGACACCAGATTATCTTAAATAGAGAATACATTGATAACTGTTCCACATTCAATGCTAAAGAATAATTAGCCAGTGCTTTAGCAAAGTCGTTCTGCTTGAGGGAAATTTCGCCAATCACATAATTTGAGTATAGAGCCAGAGGACTCTGGGGAAATTCCTCAAGTAATTTTTGTAACTTTATCTCCGCCTCACCATATTTACCCTGCTGAAAATCTGAGCAGGCAAGAAGATATAATGCCTCTTCCCTTAAATCGCTTTCCGGATAGTGGGAGAGCAAGTTCTCGAACGCCTCTGCAGCCATAGGATACTGCTTCGACTGGAAAAATGACTCGCCAATCTGGTATTGAGCATTATCTACCCATTCGCTTTTGGGGCCTTTTCTCAATATCTCTTTAAATAGCGCCGTGGCCATCATCACTTTATTTAATCCTCTAAAAGCTAACCCCGAGTAGTAGATACAACCTAAGTCATCTTTAACTTTACGAAAATGTTCCAGGGCAATCTTTGTATCTCCCTTTTCCAGAAGAATTAAGCCTAAAGGAATAACAGCAGACGATTCTTTAGTATAGCCAGGATAGAAAAGAAGTAATTCCTCTAAAGCAGCTTTTGCTTTATCTGTCTCTTCTATCGCCAGGTAAGAGAGTGCTATTCCATATAGTGCTTCAGCTCTCAAATTCCTGTTCTTTCCCTTTTTCACATCCTGGAAATGGTCAATTGCCTTCAGGTATTCGCCTAAATTAAACTCACATTCTCCCAGGCGATAGGTGGAATTAATAAACAGGTCATAGTCCCCGCCAGCCTTCTTGCGAGCCTTTCGAAATGCCTTAGCTGCCTCCTTATATTTCCCCTTATCGAAAAGACACTGGCCTACCATAAACTGGGCGCTGGCTGCCCTGGAGTCGCTTGAGAATTCCTTCGCGAATTGTATGAACCTGTTCAGTGCCTCTTCTACATTACCTTCTCTATAAACGGAACAGGCAAACTTATATTCAGAGGTGGCGTCCCTGTCCCTCTTCTTTGCTCCTGCCATCGACAAAGGAATGAGAAGGAGTATGGTAATGATTACTGAAACTTTCCTTATCTTTCTGAACATTTTATTTCTCCTCTCTTGGTCGGTCACCCTTTAGGGTGACGAGGACGGCACTCTGAAGAGTGCCCGACCCGTGACAGCTGGAGTGTAAAGCGAAAGCTTTACCTTGTCCCGACTTCTCGGGACACTCCTTTATTAATGAGCTCTTCTCCGTTTACTCTCATTTCTATTGGCATCTCTTCTTGAGAGAACGACTGCAGCTTTATCTCTCCCTTATCAATCCACTTTCTATTATTCTTATACACAATGGTAAATTTATAGGAATAGTCTCCTCTCTTTACCGGCCTGCCCATCTCATCACAAACATCCCACCTGATAATTTCCGGTGGACGGGTCTCCCCGGAGAAAGTCCTCTGAACTTCTTCATCCTCATCTTTTATTTCCAAAGTCCATTTCTTTACAGTAATTGAGGGAATATCAGTAGAAAATTCGAGTTCATTGGTTAAAGCGTCAAGCCCATAGACATTTTCCGCCTTCAAAATGGGACTCACACCTGCCTTATAGATATTTCCCCAGCTAAAGGTAAGGGCAAACCTGTGCAGATTTCCCATCTCGTGACTATTAAATGCATAGTCCATAGAGAAAATTTTTATCTTCAATCCAATTCCACAGGTAAAAGATTGCAAGTGGTTAAATCCTAACCTCACATCCACTCTTTTCAAAGAAGAATCAGGCTTCTCCCAGGGAGCAACTTCTATCCCACCACAGAAGTATGCCTTCTCATCAACTAACTTATTGATATCTGCAGTCAGGTCATCTCTCAGAGTCACCTTTGGCTGTATAACATTTTGCAGGGCTAACCCGATGTTCAATTCATCTAAGGGCTCATAAAGTATCCCCAAATCTATTCCCTGGCCATTTCCTGAATATTTCATCACTCGCTCATGAAGCAGTTTCAAACTTCCCCCTACAGAAATATCTTTGTAAACTCTATTTGCATAGGAAAGAATTAAGGCGTTTTTGTATATTGACGTCTGCTTACTGCCAGTCGGTCCTAAGGTTAAGTGAACTTCTTCATATCCTCCCGAATGGAGTAGAACATCGGAAATACCCAGAGTCCCCCTCCTTCCCAGGGGATGAACATAAGAGACAAAGTTATAACTCGTCTGTTCAAAGAAGGGAGCATACATAGAAAGAAACTGATGTTCATCAATCTGGGTTAAGGCTGCAGGGTTCCAATAAGGTCCACTGGCCTCATCTGCCAGAGCTACATAAGCTCCTCCCATGGCCAAAGACCTTGCTCCTGCGCCATACTGCAGATAGTCATTAGCCATTCCATAGTAATTATCTGCCCTGACAAATTGCCAGATTATTATCAAAATTAACCCCGAAATAAGAAATGTTCTAAGAAAAGTCCTTTTCATTATCCTATCCCCCTACTTTATTTAGCCACACCAATCTTCCTCACCATATGCTTCTTTTCTCTGTCCACCCAGATGCGACAGATATAACCTCCGTTTGCCACAACTTTTCCAGAAAGGTTCCTTCCATCCCAGCGAACGGTATTCGCTGTGCTACCACCATCCTCTCCTGCCGCATAACTCTCATGCCAGACCTCCTGACCGAAGAGGTCGTAAATTGTAATTATTACATTGGAAGGTTGCTTGAGATTATATTCTATCAGAGTTTCCTCTCTACCTGCCCTGAATGGATTGGGTCGATTGGAAACTCCGTCCACTCCATCGCTAAAGAATGAGACATAAATTGTCCTACTCTTATTTATCTCTTCCTCATGTCCATACTTATCTATACCATAATATTCAATAGTATGGCCTCCTGGAGAAAGCCCAAATGGCTCCTCATAGGTCCTCCAGCCGGCACCATTGTCTCTATAAAGGATAGTCTCTGCTTCAATCTCAGATACGCAAAGAATCTTTACCAGTGTGCTTCCTCTTAAATAGATTGCGCCGTTCATTTCATTGTAGACTCCCTCCAATTCCATTACTGTTTTTGGCGCGCCATAAACTTCAATATTGCCAGTGCGGTCGGACGTGGCAGATGGAGAAGTAGAGGCATCTGAGGCTTCAATGGCTTCAATATAGATATCTTCAGCAAGGTTATAACTCTGCAGGATAGTCTTTTCTCCTCCTTCTAAATAGAAGGTTTCTACCTTCAATTTTCCCTCCGCCGGCGTCTCATCCGGATAATAAGCATCCAATTTTACCTGTCTGTCATATTTTTCAAGAGTCACCACATTTCCCGCACCCGTATCAATCAATTTAACTGTAACAGTAAATTCTTTACCAGCCTCAACCTTTTCCGGAGCGACTACCTCATAACGTAGCCCCACTGGCTGGATGTCTATAAGCTCAGTATATGCTTCAGGACGACCAAAACTATCGCTTACCTTGATGCGAATTTTTCCTGCTGTATCGTAGTTCACCGAAACCTGTGCATACCCGTTCTCCAGGGCTGGTGACTCTGGTGTTACTGTCAATTTGCCTGGAGCATCTTCATAATTGACTGTGTAAGGAGTCAAGATGAATGAGTTGTTCGCCCCCTGTTTGGGCAGACCTGCGCTATCAAGAAGTTCGATAGTCAACTGAAATGAGGTGACAGTGTTGGCATTGGAAATAGCACTGGTAATCCGGTACTCAGCTACTTCCATAGGAATGGTAACACGTTGGGGTTGTAAATCGGTTGGCTGTTTAGCTTCTGCCTTAAGAGTGAAAGATGAACCTGATTGATGAATAGTAACCTGGAAAGTTGCCATGCCGTTATCGAGCGGTAATTCAGCCTGGGAACTGAAGGAATTATCTGAAGATAGATAAACACTGCCTCCATCGAAATCGACCAGATTCCAGTACTGGTCTACAGCTCGCACTGTGACTGGAAACTCAATTTCCGTATCCTGAACCAAAAGCCCACTACTATCCTTACCAGTAGACACATAGGCCCACTCACCCGGTCTGTGTATTTCCACTGGAGCCAAAATCTGTAGCCTCTCCAGTGTACCTGGTAAAATCTGGAAAGAATCGCTCCATCCGTCCCCTGCGGGCGGGTCATAAATTTCGGCATCAGAAGCTCCTATCTGAATACATTCTGCCTTTGTATACCACTGATTAGTAATTGTCAATGTGCCTCTGGATAACACGCCACTATTGACATAGAGACGACCAGGCTCTGCACCGGAAACGGGCGCCAGATTGAACGCCCTATTATCTCTGGTGGGCACCACATTTCCTGTTCCTCTATCAAGCAGGCTTACAGTCATCTGAAATTCTTCCCCTGCAGTAGCTTGAGCAGGCACATCTACTTTATACTCCAGTGCCGTCTCACGCACATCTATCGCGTCACTATACTGTTCTCTCCCAAACACGTCAGTCACTTTTATACAGATTTCTTCCACTATATCATAACTCTGCTCAAAAGTGCGCTCTCCACTGACTAAGCTATACTCTTTTCGTCCCAGACCATCTGGATTTGTAGCAGGAGAGTAGTCCACCGCTAAGCAGGGAGTCATCTGGAAGTCATTGTTGGCTTCTGTTACCACGTCGTCATTGTCATCCACAAGCCTAACTATCATAGTAAATGTATTCCGGGAAAGGTTTCCAGCTGTACAATAAGTGGGTACTACTATCTCATAGCTATAGCCTGTTTCCACAAAAATCATTACTGTATCCGAGACAAGAAAGGGAGGCGTAAGTTGTTTTATTGCAGTGACATCTATCTCTTCGTTATTCCCATTAAGCCATATGGTAAAGGTCGATACACCGGCTTCAAAAGGCTGAAGTGGATATCTATTATCCAGACCAATATCTGTCAGGGAGATTAAATCGATGCTCTCACTATTTATAGTAGGTACTAAATTCCAGTAGTTGTCAACTGCTCTGACTGCAAGGTCGAAACTAACCCCTGCTACCTGAGCTAGAGGGCTTCCTGTTTTCCCATTTCCATCGGGAGCGCTTCCCGGGTCTGGATTCTCACCCGGGGCAATTATCTGCAATTTAGCGAAATTTCCCGGATTTACATTAATGAAAGTAGTATTCTTATAGTCCCTGCCAGGGTCCGTATCTTCAGCAGTTAACCACTGCCAATTGCCCGCTGTTCTAAAACTCGTCCAGAAAGTAACCTCACCATTACCCATGCTCCGAGGATTGGCAGGTCCCACATCCATGTAACGGCCGGTGGTGAGCCTTATCCGAGGCTCAGGGTCTGGAGGATTAACCCTATTCCAGTATTGGTCAACAGCATAAACTATAGTTTCAACGGCAGGGTCGCCCACTGTATAGGCATCAGCAACACCATCCCTTCCCTGTCTTACTATGTCACCAGGCCTGTGAATTTGTGGAGGAAGGAGAAGAATAAGCCCCGCATAGTTTCCAGGTTTTACATTGAATGGATTACTTGTTCCTTCATACCAGCCTGAAGTCGACACTCCAGGGTCACTTGAACGCAAATAACCCCGGGCGGTAATTCTTATATCGTTATCCGCTTTATAGACTTTTAGAGGGAAGGTATATACTCCGTTCTCGAAGGGCTGCAAACTAGAAATATACATGGGCGAAATGGTAAATAGAGAAGATTCTCTATCAGATTCTAGATAAATTGAATAGTAATGCTTTTCGAAGCTTTCTACTGTATTATCATATTGGTCCTTGGCAGTGATGGTGACATCGATACTCTCACCAGCAGTAACGAGACTTGGAATCTGACCAAACTCAAAGCGGGCCAGTGGACCGTGAGTTACAGGAATGAGAGCTCGACCCGTGTTGAGTGCGGAGACGGTTACAAAAACGGAATGCCCATTAGAACTGCGTGTAATTAGTTTATTGTCAGCGAAAGTTTTTATTCTGCCTTCCATTTTTATATTTGTCCACTCGGCTTCTCCTGCAAAACACACGTCTTGGTGCTCATCCGTTGACCAAAAATCTATCCACCGACTGAATTCCTCATCTACAGGATTCCAGTACCTATCTGTGGCAGCTACAGTTAAATCAAATGAAACGCCAGCAGCCTGTGTAGTGGCAGAACCACTCTTCCCATAGAAAGCATTAGATGTGCCGGGGTCCAGGTCCTCACCAGGTGCAACAAGCACTAAATATGTAAGAAGTCCAGAATTAACCTGAATCGGGCTGGACGTGCCTGTTGTCCCACCGCTGCTGACGGTTATGTACTGAGGTTTATTGACCCCTGAGGGAGTTTTGGCAGTTCTAAAAGTCACCTGGCATTGACCGCTTCCATTAACCAGGGCAAATTCCGGTACTGGCTCTATATAGCCAGTAGGGCATTCTACATTTATATTCACCGATGTATTTATTCTATTCCAATACCCATCACAGGCTATAACAGTAGCAGTCATTGAATCTCCTGCAGTAATTGGATTGGGAGTGAGATTCTTCCCATCCTCCAGTCCCGCGGTGTGGTTTTCTCCCTCAAAGAGGACTAGCAATTCGCTAAAGGGTCCAGCATAAACGTTGAATAAGTTACTTATTACAGAATTGCTACCATCAGTGACTTTAATTTTGACGTCATTTCCCCTCTTTGTCACATGAACTAAAGCACTCGCTCTTCCATCACTAAATTGTATGGTATTTGGGGTTATATAGTCATCACCAATACTACATTCCAGTTGCGCCGATACATTATAGTCTGTTGCCACATTGTCATCTTCATCATACGCTATAACATTAATCTGAATTGGCTCTGTGGTATACTGCGTATCCCCTATAAGCCCATCGAATTCAAAATAATCTGCAGTGTTGGGATTGACGATGATACCTGTGCTTACACTGTCCCTGGTGCTGTCGCTTACCATTATCGAATGGCCGGGATTTGTATTAGTGGTATAAAGGGTCACGTCAAAAACCTGCGCATGGTCAAAGGTGGTGCCTACCGGACCATCAAAGGTTGCTGCGGAATCACTGGAACTGAAAGTCATAGAGACATTGGCAGGAAGAGGATTCCAGTATGCATCTGTTGTATAGACCTTTACCTTGGGATTAATAAGCCCGCCTGCAGTCTGGGGGGATGGTATACCTTGCTTTCCAGTAACAGCCACCTTACCATATTGGAGCTCCTCTCCGGGAACGAGTAGAAGAATCTTCGCATAAGAATGTGGATATACACTAACCACACGGTTTCCCTCTGCATAGATGGTACCATGTATAGGGAGTTGCTTTTCAAATTTGCATTTAATTTTGACGAAGCGGGACTCTGGATGAGAACCATAAATTGTAACCTTAGGAGTAGACACACCGTTAATAAATGATATTCTGGCAGGAATCATATCGGGTTCGTAGG
>Ga0209979_1005135_pt1 | contig 10452 bp, 6 predicted proteins | sample AnhtaG_FD_183114 | JGI IMG/M metagenome (GOLD analysis project Ga0209979, IMG submission 183114) | Deep subsurface microbial communities from Anholt, Denmark to uncover new lineages of life (NeLLi) - Anholt_01485 metaG (SPAdes) (version 2) | ecosystem: Environmental > Aquatic > Marine > Oceanic >...
TGGCCATACCCGGTAACGCCCGAGTGGAGGTGTCATATCAAGCTGGCGAAAGCGTCGTCCTCGAAGGCTACCGGGTCTATCCCTTCCAGGAGCCGCAGACGGATGAGCAGTCAGCCGACTTTGCCTTCGATGAGGAGGCGTATCGCTCCACGCTGCCCTATCCCGGGATCATCGCTTCAGTGGGCGATCCCGCCATCTGGCGGCATCTGCGGGTGGTGCTGTTGGAGATCGCGCCGGTCTCTTACGTGGCCGGTCGTCTGGAGATTAACCCGAATCCGGTGATCGAGCTGAGCTACCATTCCGGCGGGAAGATAAACCTCCTCGACACTCAAGTTGAGGTGGTGTCGGAGCGTTGGGCAAGAGCCTATGAGCAGCATGTGATCAACTACGACCATCTCAATATCAGCGTGGGAGAGCCCGACTCTCCGGGGACGGTCTATCTGATTATCACCCATCCCGATTTCGCCTCTGCCATCCAGCCTTTAGCAGACTGGCATCACCAGGAGGGAATGGAGACCGAGGTGGTCTCGATTAGCACCTCCAGCCCCTCGGTGATCAAAAGTGAGATCACCACGCGCTACAACCAGGGTGATCTGGAATATGTGCTGTTGGTGGGGGATGTGGGCTACATACCGGTCTACACCTGGAGCGGGCATTTGAGTGACTATTGGTATTCCTGCATCACCGGAGGGCCGGACTTATACGCTGACGTAGCTCTGGGAAGGCTGTCGGCGGCAGCCGGCTACCAGGTCGAAAATCAGGTCGATAAGATCTTAGATTACGAAAAGAACCCACCTTTAGATAGCTGGCTGAACAAGATAACCCTGGTTGCTCATAAGCAGGATGCACCGGGCAAATACGTGGCCTGTAAGGAGGATATCCGCAACTACATGATTCCTCAGCCGCCCTGGGCGGTCGACACTTATTACGGTCACCTCTCCTCCGGCACTAACGCCAACGTAGCCGCGGCGATAAATGGGGGTCGCAACGTCGTCAACTACCGCGGTCATGGGTCGAACACAGCCTGGACGGGGTGGAGCTACTACAACGAGAACTGGTCAACCTCCAACGTCAATGCCCTGTCGAACGGAAGTCGGACACCGATCGTATTCAACATCGCCTGCCAGAATCACTACATCCAGTCCAGTTGCCTGGGGGAGGCCTGGATGAGCAAGTATCCGGGTGGCGCCGTGGCCTCTCTGGGGGCGACGGACCCATCTTACACCACCCCGAACCACGACTACGACAAGGTGCTTTTCGATTGGCTTTGTCAGATGGGTTTGTACCGTATCGGTTGGATAAGCAACGCCGCGGCCACTTACGTAATCACCTACCACGGCTATTATGGCCAGGAGAACGCCAAGATGTATCTCTGGCTCGGCGACCCGGCCACCGAGGTCTGGACCGACATCCCCGAAGGGTTGAACGTTTCCCATCCTCCCACATTGCCCACTGGGCCTTCCTCCTTCACGGTTCACGTTGCGGACAGCGGAGGCGGAAACGTCTATCAGGCCACTGTCTGTCTGTGGAAGGGCGACGAGGTCTATCTGACCGGAAACACCAACACCTCCGGAGATGTCACCTTCACTCCCTCTCCCTCCACCGAGGGCACCATGTATGTGACCGCCAGCAAGCACAACTACATTCCCTATGAGGGCGAGGCCCAGGTCACCGGTGGAGTCCCGATTGTATCCATCGAGCTGGTGCCCGACCACTCGCCGGTCATCGTGCCTCGAGGTGGCTCTTTTGGCCTTACGGGGACCGTCACCAACAATACAGACCAGTTCCAACGGGTTGACATCTGGCTGATGGCCTACGTTCCGGGGATAGGGATGTATGGGCCTCTGAAGCGCTTCAACAATGTGCCATTCAACCCTTATCAGGTCCGTAGCGCTCATCTTAATCAAGGTATTCCCAATAGCGCCCCCATTTCAGACGAGTACATGTACTTGGGGTATGTGGGTGACTATCCTTCGACCAAGATCGATTCCTCCTACTTCCCGTTTGAGGTCACCGCTAAAGGACTGGCCAAAGCTGGAGCGGGCGATTGGGTTCTCACCGGCTCATTCTTAGAAGGCGATTTGACCGAGCTTCCTTCTGAGTTTGCGCTTTTGAGCAACTATCCTAACCCGTTCAACGCCAGCACCGTAATCGAGTACCAGTTGCCGGTGAGTTCCAGTGTGAAGCTGGAGGTTTACAACATTCTCGGCAGCAAGGTTGCCACTCTGGTGAACGGAGAAGAGGTAGCCGGCTACAAGTCCGTGACCTGGGATGCCTCCAAGGTTTCCTCTGGCGTTTACTTCTACAAGTTGACCGCCGGAGACTTCACCGAGGTGAAGAGGATGATCTTACTGAGGTAAAAGACCTCGAGAGCACATCTAAAAGAGCCGTCGGAGTCACCCTCCGGCGGCCATTTTTTATGGTTCAGTGGAAGAAACCAACCTCCTTCTCCCCTTTCCGTTGACCCGGAGGACCAGAAAAGAGCCGGAGCATAGAAGTGCGGTCTCCGGAAAGGCTTAGGGTAGGTGGCGAGGCAGAAAAAAATGAGGGGGACTAGTATTTTCTGCTTGACAATTTGGTGTGGGGAGGTATATTGTAGTCGTAGCGCTATTCAGTACAAACTCCTACGACAGGAGAACAAAATGAACACTGCCGCCATGGAAAACGCTCTCCGCCAGATAGGGCTCAGCCCCTATGAAGTAAAATCCTACCTTTCCCTGCTACAGAGGGATACCCTGACCGTACCCGAAGTCTCAAAGCTCGCGGGGATACCCCGTCCCAGCGCTTACGATGCCTTGGAGAAACTGATGACTAGGGGCATGTGCTCGCCTAAGCCGGGCAACACAAAAAAATACAGCTCCACTGACCCAGCACTATTTAAAGACAAGTTCTTAATGGAAGTGGATAAAGCAACGGAACTCGAATTGCAGAAGCTGCACAATTCAGTCAAAGAAAGAGAAAAAGAGATACTCGAAAAAAACAGAGCTATGAAGGAGGAGATCGGCACTGTGACAGAGGAGCTAAGACCTCATTACGAGGACAGCCGGCAGGAAACCAGTCCCTTGGACTACATCGAAATCACAAAAGACCCTTATCAGATCCATAAGAGATTTATGCAGTTGGTCGCCGAAGCGAAGGAAGAGATTTTGGTTTTCACTAAACCGCCTTTTTCCCGCTCTCCGGAGCAACGGGACGAACACCTTGACCAAGAGACCGAGGTGTTGAAACGGGGAATCCGGGGTAGGTGTATATATGAGATACCAACGGATGAAGATGAGAGCAGATGGCTGTCCGAACATATAAAGGGCGCAGTAAGGGCCGGTGAAGAAGCCAGAGTATTAAAGGATGTTCCGATGAAGATGGCTATTTTCGACTCCCGAATTGTCCTTTTTGCATTGGCAGATCCGGTTTCCAAGGAGCCCTCTCTTACCTCGCAAATTGTTGAACACCGCGATTTAGCCAGGAGCTTAAAGATACTATTCGAGTCACTATGGGAAGAGGCTCAAGATTACCATGTTTTGAATGCTTAGGGAGGTGGTTCTATGCAAATAGACTTACAGGGATGTTATGAGCTCATCCAAGAAACCTGAAACAACCAAAGAAACTCCCCTGCCTAAAGCGGGGGAAAGAAAGGTAAGAAACAATGAGAAAGTCAATCTTTCTGACAGTGCTTCTGGGTCTGTTTCTTGTGTCGACGGTCCTTGCGGATCCGGGTGATACCTTGTGGACTCGCACGTATGGGGGGAGCGCCAGTGACGTGAGTTATACCACCGAAGAGACCACTGACGGGGGGTATATCATTGTTGGCGCTACCAAGTCCTTCGGCGCAGGTGATTGGGATTTCTACCTTCTCAAGATCGACACCAATGGTGATACCCTGTGGACGCGTACCTATGGTGGCTCTGCCGCGGACTGGGGCAGCTGGGTCCAAGAGACCCTTGACGGCGGCTATATCCTTGCCGGTATTACCGAGTCCTTCGGAGCAGGTGCCTTCGATGTCTATTTGGTGAAGACCGACGCCAACGGTGATACCCTCTGGACATCTACGTATGGAGGGAGTGCCGATGATCATGCTTATTCCGTCCAGCAGACCTCCGACGGCGGGTATATCATTGCAGGTGAGACCCAGTCTTTGGCAGCCGGTTACTCTGATGCCTATCTCCTGAAGACTGACTCTTACGGCGACACTCTCTGGACGCGGACCTACGGCGGCCCTGGCCCGGAACTTAGCGAGCGCGTCCAGCAGACCACCGATGGCGGCTATATCCTTGCTGGCTCTACCATGTCCTTCGGGGCAGGTGCCTTCGATGTCTACTTGGTGAAGACTGATACCAACGGTGATACTCTCTGGACATCTACGTATGGAGGGAGTGCCAATGATTACGGTCGTTCCGTCCAGCAAACCACTGACGGTGGCTATGTCGTTGCGGGCGGGACAGAGTCTTTTGGCGCCGGTTACTCTGATGTCTACCTCCTGAAGACTGACTCTTCCGGCGACACTCTCTGGACCCGCATCTACGGGGGCACCAGTGAGGATGTCGGTTATTCCGTCCAGCAGACCACCGATGGCGGGTATATCATTCCGGGCTGGACTATGTCTTTTGGCGCAGGTAGTTATGATGTCTACTTGATCAGAGTCGCCGGCGAAGCACCCGAACCGGATGTCTCCATTGAGATAGTCCCGGATGACCCTCCAGTGACAGTGCCTCAGGGCGGCAGCTTCGGCTTCACCGGAACCCTCACCAACAATACCGAGGATCCCCAGATAACCGATGCCTGGGTCATGGCAGTAGGCCCGTTGGAGGGACTATATGGGCCCTTCAGGAACTTCCAGGACTTGCAGCTTGGTCCCTCACAGGCCCGGAGTGCCCACTTAAATCAGCAGGTCCACAATCGGGCGCCCCTGGGATTCTACAACTACATCGCCTACTGCGGGGATTACCCCTCCACGGTGATGGATTCCTCCTCCTTCCAGATAGAGGTGATTGCGGGGCCGTTGACCAAAGCTGGGGAGGCTGGTTGGGTTCTGACCGGATCGTTTCTGGAAGGGGATTTGGCAGACCTTCCCTCTGAGTTTGCACTCTTGAGCAACTATCCCAATCCGTTCAACGCTCAGACGGTAATCCAGTATCAGTTGCCGGCGAGTTCCAGTGTGAAGCTGGAGGTTTACAACATTCTCGGCAGCAAGGTTGCCACTCTGGTGAACAGAGAAGAGGTAGCCGGCTACAAGTCCGTGACCTGGGATGCCTCTGAGGTCTCTTCCGGCGTCTATTTCTACAAGCTGACCGCTGGAGATTACACCGAGACCAAGAGGATGATGCTGGTGAAGTAGGATTCACAGCCCGCCTGTCTCCGGAGGCGACCCGCCTCTGGCGGGAGGCGGATAAACAGATTAACCGGATTAAGCAGATTCTGAGAACGGTAGGGCGGTGAATTTATCACCGCCCTTTGTCTCTACATTCATGACTGTAGGGCGGGAGCTTGTCTCCCGCCTTTTTGCTTTTTCTTGGCGGCTGCGAAGAGAGCGAGGGATCCGAATCACAGGACCCGCCCTCTGCTCTGCTGCCTGCCCTTGACGGCTAGTTGGCGGAGGCTTGAAAGGTCCAGGAGGCATTTTTTTCTTGACAAGATGGGGAGTAGGGGTTATATTAGAGCTGTAACTACTCTGGAGTGGTTACAGTTCGGCATCTGCGTCGGCCACTTCAAACGTACGAGCTGAGGACAAGAGATGGAAAAGGCACTGATAGAAGATCTTGTGGAGTTGGGGCTCAACCAGTATGAGGCTAAGGCGTATCTGGCTCTCCTTGAGAGGGACTCACTCGCTGCCGGGGAGGTCGCTAAGATCTCAAAGATCCCCAGGGCGAGGAGTTACGATGTTCTTGACAATTTGGTTGAGAAGGGTCTGGCAAGCCTGAAACCGGGCAGATTCAAGAAATACTGCGCCGGCGATATCGACACCTTCAAGAACAGACTCAGGGTTGACAGCGAGAGGGAATATCACGAAAAGCTTGACAGGGTGGAGAAGACGGCTCTGGCCCTGGAACAGAAGATGGAATTGGCCTATCCGTCAACAGATCGGGGTTCCGACCCCCTGCAATATATAGAGATTATCAGAGAACCGGCCATGGCTGCCCGCAGGTTCCTTGAGATAAGCGGAAAGGTTGAGTTTGAGGCCCTCCATTTCGTGAAGGGGCCGTTCACCGGCGACAAGGAGGAGCTGAGCAAGCAGATCGATCTCCAATGCCAGAGGGCCAAGGGGAAGCACGTGACAGCCAGGGCCCTTTATGAAATCAGGGACGAGAGAGACGAGTGGCTCTATGAATTTACTGAGATCGCCGCCACCAAGGGCGATGAGGATGCCAGGATACTGACGAGCCTGCCTCTCAAAGCGGCGGTCATCGACGAAAAGACCATAATCATGGCGCTACTTGATCCCATCAAGCGCAAAGTCTCCTTTACCACCTTAGTCATAGAACATCCCGATCTGGCAAGAGTACTGAAGATCACATTCGATGCCCTTTGGAATCAAGCAGAGGATTATCGAACCTGGAAACCGCAACATGAGAGAAGGAGGTGATAATTCCCTAACAGAGCGTATAGGATTTATGTGTGAGCAAGGAGGCGCCTGAAGGTCGGGTCCCGCACGCTTAGGCTCTTCAGCTTGCAGGGGGACCCAAAACAGAAACACTTGATGAGGTTTGAGAAGATGAGAAAGGTAGCCTTACTGTTGTTGATTTCGAGTTTCCTTCTGGGCTCAAGTCTCTTTGCCCAGGATACACTCTGGACACGCACATACGGGGGGGATGACGGGGATCAAGCCTACAGCGTTTGCCAGACCAGCGACGGCGGCTTCGCTATCGGGGGCAGCACCTGGTCTTTCGGCTTGGGGCAGAGCGATTACTATCTGGTCCGGACCGACTCCGACGGCGATACTCTCTGGAGTAAGACTTACGGGCTGAGCTTTCATCAAGACGAATTCAGGGAGATGAAGCCCACCGCTGACGGAGGCTTTGTTCTGGCTGGCTATGCCTTCTCTGAAGCTGTCGATGACTGGGTGGTATACGTGGTGAGGACCGATGCCAACGGCGATACCCTGTGGACCAGGGATTTGGGCGTGGGTCAGGGTGACGCCGTTGACGAGACCGAGGACGGCGGCTTCATCATCGCCGGGAGCATTTTCACCGACCACACTGCTATGCTGCTGATCAGGACCGATGCCAACGGCGATACCGTCTGGACCAAAGTATTCGACCACCAGCACGGAGAGTTCCGTTTCAACGCCGCCGAGGCTGTGGAGGAGACTTCGGACGGCGGCTTCATCATCGCCGGCTGCACCCAGTGTGAGCCCTGGATGCTTGACGGTTACCTGATAAAGACCGACGCCGAAGGTGACACGCTCTGGACCAGAGTATGCCCTCTCAACGGCTTCGGTTCGTTGCACGCGGTACAAGAGACCGCCGATGGCGGGTTCATCCTCGCGACGAGCATGTACAGCGAAATGACGTGGAGCGACGACGCCGTGTTGATCAAATACGATGCCGAGGGCAATCTGCTGTGGGCTCAATGCTATGGAACCGAACTCAACGAATGGGGCAACTCGGTCCGAGAGACCACGGATGGCGGTTTCATTCTGGCCGGTGGTGACATGGACTTCATGACTATGGACGCCCGCATGTACGTCGTGAAAACGGATGCGGTGGGGAACTTACAGTGGACCGGCAATTATGCCAGAACCACCCCCGACGGGATGAAAGTCGGTGACGCCCTTTCTGTCGTCGAGACCGAGGGCGGTGGATTCGCGGTTGCGGGGTATTCTGTGCCGGAGGGGTCCTGGATGTCTGACATGTATCTGGTGCGGATCAGGGTGCCGCTGGTCTCGATCGCGATGATCCCCGACGACTCCGTGATCGTGATTCCGGCCGGCGAGTCTTTCACATACGAGGGACGGTTGACGAACAACACCCTGGAGACGCAGACCGTCGATGTCTGGTTCAAGGTCAAAAAGCCCTACAGCAACCACTGGCTCTACCCCCCTCGTCACTACACCGGTCTGACGGTCGAGCCGTTCCAGACGAACTCGTACTACCCCGTCACCCAGGGTACGCCCGGTAGGCTCTATCCAGGAGCATACACCTACATCGGTTACTGCGGCACCTACGGGGATGAGATCGTGGATTCGACCTACTTCTACGTCACTATATACGAGTTCGAAGGCCTCAGCCGAGAGACTCACTCAGATTGGTCTTTGACTGGATGGGGAGACGAGAAGGTGGCAGAAGCCGGTTGCCCGACAACATTTGCACTATCTCGCAACTATCCGAATCCCTTCAATGCAAGGACGGTAATCGAGTATCAACTCCCGGAGGCCAGCGAGGTGAGGCTGGAGGTTTACAATATCCTTGGCGAGAAGGTAGCCACCCTGGTGAATGGCCAGGAGCAGGCCGGTTACAGGTCAGTTACGTGGGATGCTACGGAGATTTCCTCTGGTATCTACTTCTACAAGCTGACCGCCGGAGATTTCACCGAGACCAAGAGGATGATACTGGTCAAGTAACCTCCATCCACAGAGGAGGAAAGAAGGCGCTCGGGTTTCTCCCGGGCGCTTTTTTATTTGAAGGTTTTAGCCTCACTATGGTCAGGGTTTGAGACTCGTTAACCGACCATACTTCTGCAGATTACCATGCTACCGCCTAGAGAGGTTGATTCCTGAAAAAGGTTGCAATTTGATTCCTCATCGATTATTTTAATTGGCTGAAATTTGTATGCCGGAGATCAAAGAGAACTGGGATCGACTGTGGGAACGCATAAACCAGGTCTGCCACCACAGTGGTCGCCATCCCGAAGAGATAAAGGTGGTGGCGGTAGCGAAGACTATTCCGCTGGAGCTAGTGAAAGAGGCGGTGGACTGCGGAATCACTGACATCGGTGAGAACCGAGTCCAGGAGGCAAAGGACAAATTCGAAGCTATCGGTGACCGTGCCCGTTGGCACCTGGTCGGGCACCTGCAAACCAACAAAGTCAAAGCTGCCCTGGAGATGTTTGAGTTGATTCATTCTCTGGATTCCGTGAAGTTAGCTAACGAGATCTCTTCCCGGGCCCAGAGCATGAACAAAGAGGCCAGAGTCCTGCTGCAGGTGAACACCTCCGAAGAGGAGAGCAAATATGGCCTAGAGCCGGAGAGGGTATTAGGGTTTGCGCAACAGGTTGCCACTCTCCCGAACCTGAAGGTTTTGGGGTTGATGACGATTGGGCCCTTCACCGATGACGATACCCTCATACGGAGAAGCTTCCGAGACTTGAGGAGGCTTTTCCAGGAGCTGAAGGAGGCCTCCATCCCCAACATCGATATGGAGATACTGTCCATGGGGATGAGTGCCGATTACGAGGTAGCCCTCCAGGAGGGGGCAAATATGTTGCGCATCGGGACCTCGATTTTCGGTCCCAGAAAGTAGGTAACAGTATGGACACTACGCCATTAGACATCCGCAAGCAGGAGTTCGGACGGCAGTTTCGCGGCTACAATCGCACCGAGGTCGACACCTTCTTGGATATGGTAGCCTCGGAGATGGAGAACCTCATCAGGAGGAAGAACGACCTGGAGGAGAAGCTCGGGCATTTAAATGACCGCCTGGAGGACTACAAGAATATCGAGGCCACCCTACAGAGCACCCTCTTGACCTCCCAGCGCCAGGCGGAGGAGATGATCAAGAACGCCGAAGAGCGGGCGGAGTTAATTCTCAGGCGCGCCAAGTTAGAGAGCGAGAAGCTTTACGACAGAGCCCATCAGGAGCTGAGCGGGCTCAGAGCCAAGATCGCGGAGATGAAAGGGCTGAAGGAATCGTTCGCAGCCAGGGTGAAGTCACTGTTGGAGACTCACCAACGCTTACTTGAGGGGGCGATGAAGGAGGATTTCCAGCCCCTGGGGAAGCTGCCGCCGAAGAAAGTATTGACAACCGAGGAGGAGATTGACCGGGTGGTACAGGAGTTTAAAACCCGAGGTGGCACTGACCTTCAAGACCCTGAGGAAAAGGAGTAAATCCTTAAGCAGGAAAGGGAAAGTCAGGATGGAAAACCTCCTGGAGAAGATAGATCAGGCGACCGATTTCATCAAACAGCAGACGAAGATCACGCCGGAGATCGGGATTATCCTGGGAACCGGACTGGGCTCCACCGGGGAGGAGATTCGGTTAGACAAGGTCATTGAATATACCGACATTCCCCATTTCCCGGTCTCCACGGTGGAGAGCCACAGCGGACGGCTCCTTTTGGGAGCTCTCTCCGGAAAGAAGGTGGTGGCGATGCAAGGGCGGTTCCACTACTACGAGGGTTACAGCATGCAGGAGGTGACCTTTCCGGTCAGGGTGATGCACAAGTTGGGCGTGAAAATCCTGGTGGTCTCCAACGCCTGCGGGGGAATGAACCCTCAATTCCAGGCCGGCGATATCATGGTGA
>Ga0209979_1005136_pt1 | contig 10449 bp, 11 predicted proteins | sample AnhtaG_FD_183114 | JGI IMG/M metagenome (GOLD analysis project Ga0209979, IMG submission 183114) | Deep subsurface microbial communities from Anholt, Denmark to uncover new lineages of life (NeLLi) - Anholt_01485 metaG (SPAdes) (version 2) | ecosystem: Environmental > Aquatic > Marine > Oceanic...
AACATCCTCGGCTTCAAGATAGACGTGGCCAAGCTTCTCTCCTCCCCGGAGGACGTAAGGGACCGACTTGAGGAACTCAGGGAGAAGCTGAAGAAAGCTGGTGGTAGAGAGGTGCTAAGCGATGAGCAGTGGAGAAGGGGGGAGATGAGCATCAGCGGGCACTTCAGGACTAGCGGCATCCTGGGAGAGAGCGAATACCACGTAGGAACCGCCGGACCAGCAACGAGACGAAGAGGCCGGGAAAGGGTATCGGAGCCACCCCAGGCCGTTGAACCACCGGTGGACGTTTTCCACGAGGCTCAGGAGATCGTGGTCGTAGCTGAGGTTCCAGGCGTGGAGCTAGCGGACCTGGAGCTCAAAGTCGAGGAAGATGTTCTTTCCCTCTTCACGAAACCCGCAGCCCGCAGGAGCTACCGGAAGGAGATCGAGCTGGGTTCCCAGGTGGATGCGGACAGTCTGGAAAGGACCTGCCGAAATGGCATCCTGGAAGTACACCTGCAGAAGAAAACACCTTAGAGAGGCGGCTTAAGAGGTGGTAGTCGATATCGATGAGAAGAGCCTGAAGCACGGCGTGCTGGGGCTGGTAATCGCTCTTGTTGAGATAATAAGGGACGCCCTCAAGCTCCAGGCGATGAAGCGGATGGAAGGCGGAAGCCTGACCGAGGAGGAGGTGGAAAGGCTGGGAGAGGCACTCATGGACCTCGACATCGCCATCGAGGAGATAAAGGAAGAGCAGGGGATCGTCGAGTCGGTGAAATCGGTAAGGGACGGCCTTGATGAGATCGTGGACGATGTCCTCGACAGGATGACAAACCCGGAGAGATGGAGAGGGGAGGCTGAGCAAAGGAGTTAGAGATGCAATACCGTGATAGAACTGAGGTTGCGCCCAGGGATGAAGCCGCTGTACAAGAAGAGGGGAAATACCTTTACTGTGTTGCCGACACCGGGGAAAGGGTGAGCCTGGGGGAACTCGGCATAGAGGGAAATGAGGTCTACACCATTCCCCACAGGGACATTTGCGCCGTGGTTCACGATTGCCCGGCGCAGCCCTACCAGTCGGATGACCAGGAAGCGGTGAAGGCGTGGGTAATGACACATCAGAAGGTGGTTGATGCCGCCTGGGAGAGGTGGGGCACGGTGCTCCCCCTAAGCTTCGACACCATAATTAAGGGAGAAACGGAGGGCAGCGCCGAGCGGAACGTGCAGGGTTGGCTCGAGCAGGAGCATGAAGGACTCAAGAGGAAAATCGAGAGGGTGAGGGGCAAGGCAGAGTATGGGGTGCAGGTCTTTTGGGATCCCAAACTCGTTGCCCAAAATCTGACCCAGACAAGCCCGGAAATCAGGGAGCTGGATGAGGAAATCAGAACCAAGCCCAGGGGTCTAGCCTATATGTACCGGCAGAGGCTGGAGAACCTCATAAAGCGCGAGATGGAAACTAAAGCAGACGAATGCTTCAAGGATTTCTACAGTCGCATCAGGAGACACGCTGATGATATCCGTGTGGAAAAGACGAAGAAGGCAGAGCAGGGGTTGCAGATGATTATGAACCTCTCCTGCCTGGTTAACAGAGACAGGTACACAGAGCTGGGGGAGGAACTGGACAAGATCAACCAGAGGGAGGGGTTTTCGGTGCGTTTCACCGGACCCTGGCCTCCCTACAGCTTTGTGGGTGGTGCCTGAAAGAGGTATCTATGGAGCCCACGCGCAACTCACACGCTACCCTGGTTGACCTATTAGATAGGATTCTGGATAAAGGACTTGTGATCCATGCCGACCTCATCATCACCCTTGCCGGCGTTCCCCTCATCGGGGTTAACCTGAGGGCTGCCCTGGCCGGGATGGAGACCATGCTCAAGTATGGCATGATGAAGGAGTGGGACGAGCGCACGCGTGCCTGGGAGGGTGAGCGCAGACAGAAAAAGGCGGTGGCGCCGCTCGCGGGAGAGGAGATCGTCGTGGAGATGCTCGGCTCCTACTATTATAGCGAGGGGATATACAGCGCCTGGAGGATGGGCCGGATCTATCTGACCGACAACAGGCTGATTGTATATCATCCAAGCTTTGAGGAGGTGCTTTTTGAGACCCCACTGGAGAAGATAAAAGGGGTGACGCTGGGAAGGGAGGTGCACCTCACTGGGAAGGACAGGGAGAACCTGTGCCTGCTTCTTGAGGCGGGTGACATGGTGCGATTACATGCTGTTGATACAAACAGATTAAGAGAGGCTCTGGAACAGAGATTGACCTTGCTGGGCTTGACCTGGGAGGAAATTCCCAACCTGGCCCTGCATGATGAGAGGGGTGCCCCTTTCCTCAGCGAAGGGGAAGAGGTCACCCGCCGCGGAGACATGTGGCACCTCATGTCTCCCACAGGAATCATGGCTGAAAAAGGAATGCCAAGGCAGTGAGATATGACTAGAGCAGTCGGCATTGATCTGGGGACAACTTACACTGTGGTGGCTGTCATCGAACAGGGCCGGCCGCAGATCATACCGAACGCCGAGGGGCAGCGGCTCACACCCTCGGTTGTTGCCTTTACCCCGGAGGGGAGGCCTCTGGTGGGACAGGTGGCTAAGAGGCAGGCCGCTGCCAACCCCGAGAGGACGGTGTTCTCGATCAAAAGGCGCATGGGCTCCGACTACAAGGTGAGAATCGGTGAAAGGGAGTATACGCCTCGGGAGATCTCCAGCTTCATCCTGCGCAAGGTCAAGGCAGATGCAGAAGACTACCTGGGGGAGAAAGTGGACAGAGCCGTGATCACCGTGCCTGCCTATTTCAATGATCGGCAGCGCCAGGCGACGAAGGAGGCGGGTATCCTCGCTGGTCTAGACGCTATCAGGATTATCAACGAGCCCACTGCCTCTGCGCTGGCCTATGGTCTCGATAGAGAGGACATCCACACAGTGCTCGTCTGGGACCTGGGCGGTGGCACCTTCGATGTCTCCATCCTGGAGCTTGGGGAGGGCATCTTTGAGGTCAGAGCCGTCAACGGCAATACCTGGCTGGGTGGCGACGATTATGACCAGCGGGTGGCGGATTACCTGGCAGAGCAGTACACAGAGACCTATGCAGTCGATCTTCCCCGGGAGGGAATGGCCCGACAGACGCTGAGAGAGGCCGCGGAGAAAGCAAAAATCGACCTTTCCACAAAGTCATCGTCCTCCGTTTATTTGCTGTTTATTGGTGGGGACTCGGGTGCTCCCACTCACCTCAAACCAACCCTGACCAGGGAGAGGTTCCAGGAGTTGACCGCTGACCTGCTGGAGAAGATGATCGCCCCCACCTGTCAGGCCCTTAAAGATGCGGGGCTGAAGCCTCAGGAGATCGACCGGGTAATTCTGGTGGGAGGAGCCACCAGAATGCCTGCCGTTCGGGAACTGGCCCGGCAACTGATGGGAACAGAGCCCTATCAAAGTATCGATCCCGATGAGGTCGTGGCTCTGGGGGCTGCCATTCAAGCGGGAATGCTACTTGGAGTGATGGATAAAGCGGTTCTTCTGGACGTAGTCCCTCTCTCCTTGGGCATTGAAACTCAGGGAGGCCTCTCCGCCAGGATAATCGGTAGAAACACTCCACTACCAGCGTCAGAGGCTCGAATCTTCACCACAGCGGGCGATAATCAGACCTCGGTGGATATCCATGTGCTGCAAGGGGAGCGAGAGCTTGCCGTCGACAACATATCCCTCGGCCAGTTTCAGCTACAGGGCATCCCCCCTCTTGTGCGGGGAAAGCCCAAGATCGAGGTCGCCTTCGATGTCGACGTTGACGGCATTGTACACGTGCTCGCCAGGGATTTGCTCACTGAAAACGAGCAAAAACTGAAGGTTGTCTCCTCGAAAGGGCTTCGCCCTGAGGACATACAGCGTGTGATCGACGAGGCGGAAGCCAGCGCCGAGGAGGACAGGGAAAAGCGAGAAAGGATAGAGGCAGGCATTCAAGCAGATAGTGCCATCGCCGCTGCCGAGATGGCCCTTGAAGAGGCCTGCGGCCGGAGGAGGGAGGGGCTAGCGGAGGAAATCGAGAGGGCCGTGCTCAAGGTCAAACAGGCTTTGGCCAGTGGCCGGAGTGACCTGATGAGATGCCGAAGCGGGGAGCTGAGAGAGCTGCTGGGGGTGATCCATAGGCAAGTCCGAAACGGTGCCGAACAAAGGTCTTAGCTCATCCTTGAGCACAGGCCTAGTTTTCGCCTCACCCGCCATTATTGCCCCCAGGGGCTTTTTTCTTGTCCTGCCCCCGCCAAGTTGCTGGCTCTGACGGAGGTCCGGGTATTGACATATGATTAAACACATGTTATAATAAGCGAAAGTAGTCAAGGGAGTCAGCGTCTATGGAAGACAAGGATATCAAGAAACTGCGGCTGGAGTTCCGGCTATCTCAGGAGAGGTTCGCCCGCCTTCTCGGTGTCTCGCTCCAGACGGTGAGGCGCTGGGAGGAGGGATTAACCAAACCGCTCCCGATCATCAGCCTCAAATTAGAGGAGTTGCAGGGACAAGTTAGGGGTGCTCAGCGCGGCACGGGAGGTGTTTCCATGACTGACAGCAGAAAGAAACCCGGAGAGGGCATCGAGTTTGGCCTTGGTGGCTTGTTTAAAGGGCTCGGAAGCCTGTTTGATCTAGTCTCCAAGATGAGCGAGGAGGGAACGGAAGAGCTCAGCCGCACCGGGGAGATCAAGGGTTTGGGTGATAAAGTTAAGGGGGTATATGGCTTTAGCGTGAAGATAGGGCTGGGTGGAAAGCCGGTTATCGAGCAGTTCGGCAACATCAGGGCCACGGAGGAGGGCACATTAGTGGCGGAGGTTCGTGAACCGCTGGTGGATGTTCTGGATGAAGGAGACCGGCTGGTGGTGATCGCCGAGCTTCCTGGTGTGGAGAGCGAGGATATCCATCTCGAGGTAAAGGAGGACATCCTGGAGCTGACGGCTGAGTCAAGGGATAGAAAATACAGCAAAGAGGTCTTGCTCCCTTCGCCGGTAGACGCCGATACTATGGAATCTTCCTACAAGAACGGCATCCTGGAAATAAAGCTCACGAAGAAGAAATAAGACCGCTGCTACCCATGAGGAGAGAGGAGATGGTGCGGGCAAAAGGCGGCGCTATAACCCTTAAAGTAGCCGAGGCCCTGACCAAGGATGTAGGCAGGGCGATGGCAAGGCTCGACCCTCAGGATATGTCAAGGATGGGGGTCGAGGTTGCAGATATCGTCGAGATCGTTGGCAAGAGACCTACCGTGGCCAAGGTCATGCCAGCTTACCCCGATGACCGGGGCAAAGGCATTGTTCAGATAGACGGCATTACCCGAGAGAATGCGCAAACTGGCTTGGGAGAGAAGGTGCAGATTCGGAAGACAGGGTATGAAAGTGCCAGCACCGTAATCCTCGCCTCCATGAGCTCTTCCAGCGCTTTTGTCACCGAGAAGGACAGAAAGTACCTGGCAAGGCTCCTTGAAGGGCTACCCGCGATCCAAGGAGACAAGGTAAGGGCTACCTTCCTGGGCAGCCGCTACCAGGAGTTCTCAGTAGTGGATACCAGCCCGAAGGGCGCCGTGGTAATCGGTCCTCTCACCACCATAAAGGTGAAAGGAGAGGCCACTGTTGGCAAGGAGAAAACCGGTGTTACCTACGAGGATATCGGTGGGCTCCAGAGGGAGATTCAAAGGATAAGGGAGATGATCGAGCTTCCCTTGAAGTACCCGGAGCTCTTCGAAAGGTTAGGGATAGAGGCCCCCAAGGGGGTGCTCCTCCATGGCCCGCCGGGATGCGGCAAAACCTTGATCGCCAGGGCGGTGGCCAATGAAACCGATGCCTATTTCATCCACTTAAGCGGCCCCGAGGTCATCCATAAGTTCTACGGGGAGAGCGAAGCACACCTAAGGGCCATCTTTGAAAAGGCGAGCGAACAGGCCCCGGCAATAGTCTTTCTGGACGAAATCGATGCCATAGCCTCCAAAAGGGAGGAGGTCAGGGGCGATCAGCAGGTAGAGCGAAGGGTGGTGGCCCAGCTTCTGGCCCTGATGGACGGCCTGAAATCGAGGGGACAGGTGATCGTTATCGGAGCTACCAATATACCTAACGTACTTGATCCGGCCCTGAGGAGGCCCGGGCGCTTCGACAGGGAGATCTCCATAAGCATTCCCGACAAGAATGGAAGACTGGAGATACTTCACATCCACACCAGAGGAATGCCACTGGCTTCGGATGTGGACCTGCCGAGACTCGCTGAAATCACCCACGGTTTCGTGGGTGCCGATCTGGAGGCGCTCTGCCGGGAGGCGGCGATGACGGTGTTGAGGAAGCTGATGCCCAAGATCGAACTCGAAGCTGACTACATACCCTACGAACTGCTCTCAGAGCTGGAAGTAACCATGGAAGACTTCCTCGAGGCGCTGAAGGAGGTTGAGCCTTCGGCCATCAGGGAGGTCTTCATCGAGATCCCCGATGTGAAGTGGAGCGATGTGGGAGGTCTAGAAGAGGCCAAAAGGGTGCTTACGGAGACTATTGAGTGGCCCCTTAAATATCCAGAGATATTTAAGCAAGCCAATACTAACCCGGCTAAAGGTATCTTGCTCACCGGTCCCCCTGGCACGGGCAAGACCCTGCTGGCCAAGGCAGTGGCCAGCCAGACCCAGGTGAACTTCATCTCGGTCAAGGGGCCAGCCCTGCTCTCCATGTGGGTTGGCGAGTCAGAGAGGGGCATTAGAGAGGTCTTTAAGAAGGCAAAACAGGCCAGCCCGTGCATTATCTTCTTCGATGAGATAGATGCCATTGCGCCTATCAGGGGGGCCAGCGCTGACTCCCACGTTACCGAGCGGGTGATCAGCCAGTTCCTCACCGAACTCGATGGGATAGAAGAACTGAAGGGGGTGGTGGTTCTCGCCGCCAGCAACAGGCCTGATATTATCGATCCCGCCCTTCTCCGGGCCGGCAGATTCGACTTTCGGCTGGAGTTGCCCGTCCCCGACCAGAAGGCGAGGCTGGAAATATTCAGGATTCATTGTAAAGATAAGCCCCTGACCAGCGATGTAAATCTTGAGGACCTGGCCAAGGCCACCGAGGGTTTGGTAGGCTCGGACATAGAGGCCATCTGCCGGAGGGCATCCATGCTGGCCATAAGGGAATTTTTGAGTGGGCTGGGTTCAAAACCCGAGGCATCAAAGGTTGCTGCCTTCGAAATTGCCGCCGGGCATTTTGAGGAGGCACTTAGGAAATTTAGGGAATGAACCAAAATGAGGAAGCTCCTCTATGTCCCCATAATCCATAGCGAATCGGACCTCGGAAGTTTAGGCCCTGCCATTGACAGGAGAAGTGCTTCCCTCTGTGGTGAGAAACGCTGGGCAGAACATAAGGAAACGGTCTCCCGATTCTGGCAGGGCGTGGCAGATTATCTCCTGTCGCTTGACGGCGCCGGCCTGAAGATATATCAAGATGGTCTCGCTGCAGACGGGGAGCTAGGCATGAGGATCGTCGAGGAAGCGGCGAGCAGAGGCAGCAAAAACCATCAGCTTGTCCTCGATCTGATCAACAAGGGGGCGGAGATACGAAAGACAGAGGACGCTTCCCTTCTCATCCGAGAGTATGAAGGTATTTCAAGGCTCGCCGGTGGGGAGCCATCTGAAACGATTTCTAGCCACGTCAGGTCCCGAGGACACAGCAGTCGCCTGACTGAAGAGAGGGATAGGTTCATAGCGAAAACTGTCAATGAAACCTTGAGGGATGGGGAGACGGCTGTTCTGTTCCTGGGAGCTTATCATAGCCTGCTTTCCTACCTTGCGACGGACATCGTGCTGGAACAAGTAAAAGAGGTCGAGAAGGTGAGGGCTTACTTTCGCGAGCTCTTCTCCGCGCACAATGAAACGAGGCTTCAGCAATTGGCTCACTACCTAGCCAGTCCGATACCGGCGTCTCGGTCCTAGCAGAATGCCACGCAGCAAAAGGCCTTTCTGTAAGGAGGTCGTGGTCCACACCCTAGGCTCCCTCACATTGGGTGTCTCCACAGACTGCAATGGCACAGCGGCAACTCTCAGCGTTTCTTAAGCTAGTGTCCCCGTTGCCGCCTTGCGAGCCCAGGCGGCCCACAGGTTCCCTCCGGTGACGCTGCTTGCACGAGATTAGAACCCAAGTTATCGCTGACGGTCACTATTGTCCATTTCGTGCAGCCATGAGTTAAAAAAAGGGGGCGTGGATTCAATCCACGTCCCCTTCGTATCTGCTAGCTAGAGCCCCAATGTTAGTTGCTTTGGTGCTCTGGCTTCTGCCTCCGCCTTAGCCTTAGCCTTAGCCCTCTCCGTTCTTCGCCTCTCCTGCCTCGCCTTGACCCGCTGGCGATAGATCCACGCCTTTAGCTCCTTGAGGAGCCCCATCCGATAGTCATCCAGGCTCTCTTTTCTCATCTCCTCCGGCACTTTGTCCCCCATCACCCTGGTGAGGAGATATTGGTAGATGTCTACCCATTCCGAGGCTATGGGCTGGGCTAGGCTGGCGTTGGAGACATAGGCCAGGGCCTCGGCGTCGGTGGCTACCCCTTCCTCCCCCTTCATTAGCTGGGCCAGCCGCTGTATCTTGATCTCCCCCTTGAGCCAGTCGGGGAGCACATCGGCCCAGCTTGGGTCAAAGACGATGATAGGGTCGGTTAGGGCGCCCACCAGTGCGTCGATTTGCTTGTCTATTCTTTTGTCCACTGTAATGTCCCACCTCCTTGTATCTGCTGCCCTATCTAGGGGCGATTAGCGATGTCCACCTTTTTGTCCAATTTTGGCGCAAAGAGGGGGTGGCAATATACCAGCAGGTATATACCTAAAACTCGATCTTCAGTTGTCTGGGCTTGCTGGCCTCCCGCCGCCTGATCTCCTCGGCCCGGCGCTCCATCTCGGCCCCGGCCTCGGCGGTGAGATCGGGAATACCCTCGGTGTCGGCAGTCACCTTCCCGCCCCTGACGCTGCCCACTAGCTTGGAATACCAGTGGTATTGCCAGTAGGTAGCCCTTTCTGTCTTCCCCAGGGGCACTAGCCTGAAGCGCCGGCCCGCCACATCGTTGCCGCGGTAGAGCTCAAGGCGGATATCCTCCGGCACCTTGTAGCTCGCCCTCTCCGTGTGGAGGTAGCAGTCGGCATCAAAGGCTTTGGCCAGCCCCCAGAGTCCCTTGTGTTTTACCTGGGGCAAAAGCGAAAGCAGGGCCTCCGCGCTCTCCAGGAGATCCTCTCTGGGGCAGTGGTCGAGGTCGCCGTAGATACCCCCGGTCTCCAGGTCAATGGTGATCGCTCCAGGCTTCAGCTTCGCCATCTCGGATCACCTCCTCTCTACTATTCAGTTTTTTGGCGTAGTTTGGGGATTGGGGATCAACGATTCATAGACTTACCTCCCCTCTATCTGTTTCTTCTTCGCCCACCACTCCTCAAGGCTGAGGATGTCGGTGAGGATGTGGACATCCCCACAGTCCACTTTCACCGCGGTGAACCCGCTCTTGTGCTGCTTTATGGAGACCTTGATGCCCAGTTGGAAAAGGGTATCGATCTTCAAATACACCCTTTCCTTTTCCTCTTTGGGCTTCAGCATAATGTCCTCCCGCTTCACAAAGTCACCCCCTTTCTAGGGCATAGTCCGGGGACCGCCCAGGGTGCCGGTCTGGGCTAGAATGGGAGCTTGGCTGGCTGATTGCGCTCCCTTTCTATGGCGTCTTCGGGGATCACCTTTTGCACAGATTTAACCCTGTTCCTGAGCTGTTGGAGCGCATACTTCAGATCGTCGTCGAGACGTTTGAGCCTCTCGGTTACATACTGCGGAAGGTTGCTCGGTTGGCTGGCTAAAGCGACATCCGCTCGTGCTTCAGCGATCAAGGGCTCCATCTCGTCAAGCTTCCTTCCTATCCGCTCCAGCTTTTCTGCGAGAGGAACAGCTTTCCACGCTATCGGCATCTGTTTCACCCCCTCTCTACTATTCGGTTGTATTTGCCACAAAGAGAGGGGAGATCCCAAGAGAGATCCCCCCTCTCTTTCCCTGGGGACTGCACGTAGGGAAACCTAGCCCTACTACTTCCCTTCGCCCCGATAAATTGGGGCTACCTAGTAGCCACACCGTTCAATCCCCTTCGAGCAAAAAGAGAGGGGATACGCTCCACGACACGGGGAGCATACCCCCTCAAAAAAGCAAAAAAGCGGGGTCACCCCCGCCTTTTTGCGTGGCTTCTGTTTCGGGCTTTGCGCTCTCTAGGCTTCGACTGCTACAGGCTCTTTTGCCTTGCGACTGCGCTTCGGCTTGTCCTCGGCGACTGGCTCGGCTTCCGCCTCGGCGACTGGCTCGGCTTCCTCGGCTTCCTCTACTACCGCTTCGGCAACCGCTTCCGCTTTGCCTTCGCCGTCCTTTTTGCCTATCCCCACAAAGACAGGCATAACCGCAAGGCGATAACCGTCAACGGTAAAGAGGATCGGCGCTTGAGGAGTATCGACTTTCACCTCGACCAT
>Ga0209979_1005138_pt1 | contig 10439 bp, 9 predicted proteins | sample AnhtaG_FD_183114 | JGI IMG/M metagenome (GOLD analysis project Ga0209979, IMG submission 183114) | Deep subsurface microbial communities from Anholt, Denmark to uncover new lineages of life (NeLLi) - Anholt_01485 metaG (SPAdes) (version 2) | ecosystem: Environmental > Aquatic > Marine > Oceanic >...
CAGACTTTAGAAATGCCGCTGATGGTGGGACAGACTTGGCCGGTGGGTACCGTTACTGTGCGGAATGACGCGACATACCTCTACGTCAAGTATGATACCACGGACAGCGGCTGGGAGATGGCGGTGACCCATGTCTATGTGGGCACGGTCCCACCCCCGAAGCTAGCCCCGGGACAATTCCCTTATAAGCACGAGCCGGTAACCCCGCTGCTGACCGAGGACCTGTATCAGATACCACTTGACGGCTTGAGTGGTGAGGTCTATATCGCCGCCCATACCGAGGGGACTGATGGAGAAACAGGTTGGGCTATGAGCGAAGGCCGCAAGGTCAAGATAGAACTGCACCTGCAGCAGATAGAAGATCCTGACTGGCCTGGCGACCCACAGCTAAAGTGGTGGCCTACTAATATCTTCCAGGGTGACCAGTGCACCTTTGATATAGAGTTCTCGCTGGATAAGGATTCTTAGGATAGGAGGCGATGAGATGAGACGGGTATTATTGGCGCTAATCACCATCATCGTTGTAGCCTCACTGGCAGCGGTGGGCACCTATGCCGGATTCATTGATACCGAGACCAGTGAAGGTAACTTCGTGGAGGCGGGAACCCTCGACCTTTTCCTGGAAAATCCAACGGGGGTAGGTGCTTCCCTGGGGCACGGCGTGCTCCGGACCTGGCACTATGAGAATCTGCCGTCGGGTAAACTCATGGAGCCCGGGGACGTCCTGAGTTCTTACGTGAAGCTGAAGGCGTTCAGCACCGGCGAGGGCAGCTACGTTGACATCTTTTGCGTCAATGTCAACTCAGAGCCTATTTCGGATGTGGATGCTGAAAACATTGCCGAAAACGAGATACTGATAACCTATGGGAATGATCGCGATGACGACGCTGACGGTCTTATAGATGAAGACGATATTGATGGAATTGACAACGATGGCGACGGCCTGATAGACGAAGACCCCGAACCAACAATAGTACCTGTTCCAACCACACCAAATCGCGGTGTATACGACAAAGATAGGGTGATGATAATCACCAGTATGACCTACCACACGACAACTATAATATCGGGTAGCTACGTAAATCCGACATACTTTGTTCTTCCTGACGATGACCTTGACGACGACGGCCGGATTTCACTTTACGAATTTCAGGTGAAGGGTCTCCACGGCCTGACCCCGGTTCCGAATGACGAGGGGGAAATAACCTTCTTTATGACCGTTGAGTTCGCCGAAACGATGAAAAGAGGTGATGTTTGGGTCCCCGTTGGAAACGAGTACCAGGGTGACGCGACGAACACGACCCTCATCTTTACACTGACGCAGTAGGCGGTGATGTATAGGGTAATTGACCAGCCTCCAGGCTAGCAGAGAGTCAGCAGTATGTTTCTGGTGAGTGTTCCCAAAGGACACTCACCTTTATTTTAGGGGGTATCCGGTAGAGTGGACAGTGTTTTGTCCAACTACTACAATAGATGGTAGGAGAATAGTATGAGGCGAGTGGTGAAATGGTCCACTATTATGTTCCTGGGTCTGCTGGTTGTGGTAGCGATCCTTTTCGTCCTGCTACCCGCCGTTTTTGCCTCTAGGCTGGGTGTAGTCTACAGCGGTAGCATGGAGCCGGCGATGCCTGTGGGTGCCATGGTTTGGATGGAACCAGTTGACCCGGCTCAGATAAAGGTCGGCGATATCATCGCCTTCAATCCGCCATGGGACCCTGATGCTACCGTCAGCCACCGTGTGATTGAGGTGATAGAGGCACCGACCCTGGGTTTCTATACCAGGGGTGATGCCAATGAGGACCCCGACTTCGATGCCGTACCTGCGGACAATGTCTTGGCCAAGGTAAGCTTCAATATACCTAACCTGGGTTATGTCCTGGGCTATATCAGGCAATACACCAGAGGTCCACTCGGCTTCACTCTTTCCATTGCTCTTCCCACTGTTTTGCTTATCGGCAGCGCCGTGCGAGACATGAATTTCATGCTCAGCCCGCGGAAGAGAAGAGCAAGGCAGCGAAAGAAGATGATGGAGCGGCGAAAAAAGAGGAGGTTTCATTGATAACCCCTTTGTTTGACATCATCGTCAAATTCCAAATAGAATCAGCTTGAATACAAGTCAAGTGAGATTGGTATGAAAATTTCGTCTCTTATTACCAATAACAAGGCAATATTTATTACTTCAATTGTTCTTCTGGCTTTGATATTTGGGGTATATCAAGCATTCACTGTTCCCTCTGAAATAGAGGAGCAAGCCACAGTGCTTAATTACGAGCACAAAGGGGAATTTGATTACCTTGCCTATCTACATGCCTCCTATCTCTTCGGTGATATACCCCTTGAAACCAGCCTCGAAACTAACGGAAGCCCCGCAAGCCCGCCATCAACCCCAAAATACCCTATCGAAATTATTGGCGCGTTTGATATGACCTTTACCTACCGGTTTGTGCCTGATAAGCCGGTGACAAAAGTATCTACGCAGGTGGAGGTAAAAGCGGTTCTCCAGTCACCTGCAGGGGAGGATATTATTCTCGTACCTACAACTAACCAAACAGGGGACTTCACCGTTAACTTCTCCGCAAATGCAAGCGATCTTACTTCAAGCCCCACAACAACTATCAAGGCCAATGTTTACACCACGGTAGAGACGGATGCGGGGCCAATGTTCGAGAGCTTTAGTCAGAGCCTGACGATAGAGTCAAAGGGGCCCCTTCTTGAAGTGAGCAGGGATTTAACCAATACCCAGCGAGCTTCTTTCGGTGAATTAAGTTATGAGCAAAGCGGGGAATTTGATTACTCCGTACGCCTGAAGCCGGACTCCCCCTGGGGTGCTATAACCCTCAGCCCGCCTTCACCTGAACCACCAGCTTTGCCACAGCTGCCATCAGCCACAACCTTAGGGCCGGGAGAGGCCATCCCTCACAGGCTCTTTGATAGGATGGAGGTAACCTTTTCCTATAGTTTTGAATCTGACTGGCCAGTAAGCCAGGTAGCCGAGGAGGTGGAAATAAATGCCATCCTTGAGAATCCAGGCGTTTGGAGCAAAACATTTGTCCTTATACCTCCCACTATGAAGGGGGGGGATTTCACCGTCACCTTCCCTCTGGACAACGGGGACTTCAGCCACTTCATCGATGTGTACAAGGCTATTGGAAAAGAAACCGGGGTTTCTACTCCATATAACCTAACTATTAAGGCTGATGTCCATACAATTGCTCAGACAAATTTTGGTCCTATAGATGAGGAGTTTAGCCATACCATAAGTACCATACTGGGAAGTGACATCCTGGAATGGGAGGGAGGACTGGTAGGCTCTAAACCCGGTGCCATCGAGACAAGCAGGACAATCCCTAATCCCAATAAATTTGTGGGGCTTTCAATTATCCAGATAAGAAGTTTATCCGCCAGTGTGGCGGGCGTAATTTTTATTTTACTCGTGTATTTAATAGTGCTGAAAATATGGTTCAAGCCTGAGAAACTTTCCCCCGTTGAGGAAGAAGCGCTGCGAGCTAGAAAGAAACATAAGGATGTGATCGTAGATATTGGGGAACTACCTGAAGCCAAAGCTAAAGAAATGGTCATTCAGTTAAGCTCCTTGGATGAGTTGATTAAAGCTGCTGATGGCCTGCTAAAACCGGTGCTTCACAAAGCTGAGGCACACAAGCATACTTACTATGTCATCGATGGCTTAACAAGGTATGAGTATATTAGTGAGGCTTAGGTTTTTTTAATGGAGGTCCATCAGGCTTAAAGTAAGCAGGCTCGACTTCCAATTTAATAAGTTCTTATTCTTTGCTGATTGTCAGCTACCGTGTTGAATTGCACTTCATGACGTAATGTGCAATATTTGATTCCTGCGCCAATAGTGAACCCCGCAGCAATACTTATAGCAGCAGATGTCTGAGCCAACAGCAGGTGCTCTCAACTATTATACGGCAAGCATTTAGCGGCAACTATTCGGTAGTTATATTGGAGCTTCAACAACTATAGTGGCACCCTTACTTGGCTCGGACTTTACGTCTAGGCTACCACCCAGCAACCGTGCTCGCTCCTGTATTCCGGCGAGGCCAAGCTTCCCGCTACGGGGAAGGTCATCTACTCTTCCCGATAGCTCAAACCCTCGACCGTTATCACTGATGGTCACTTTAGTTCTATCTTCAGCGAACTCCATCACCACTTGGGCCTCTGAGGCCTGAGCATGTCTCCTAATATTGTTTAGCGCCTCCTGAACTATGCGGAACAGTAGCGACTCAACTTCAGGCGAGAAGCGTCTTTCTCCACCAAGCACCTTTAGGTCTGTACGTATCCCACCGGACTCTTGTAGACCCGTCACTAATGACCGCAATGCTGGGATTAAACCTAAATCGTCTAATACAGATGAGCGCAGAGCCTGACAGAAACGATGCACGCTCTGCACTCCACAATTGAGCTGAGCTTGCAGGTCTTTAATAAAGAAGACCTCATTTGGTGCAAACCCATGCTTCTTCCGAATGAAGTTATCCAGCTGCCGCGAAAGAGACCCCAGGAGTTGAGCTGTATCATCATGAAGCTCACGAGCAATACGTCTCCGCTCCTCCTCTTGAGCTCTGGTAATCTCCTGCAAATAGTAGCGTAGATTGTCCTCTGCGCTCTTGCGCTCGGTGATATTTTCTAAGGTCTCTATTGCACCTATTATTTCACCATTGTTATCTCTGATAGGGCTCGCCGTAAAATGAAGCCACTTTCCATTCCTCCCAAGGTCTGAGAAAAAATCTTCAGCTTCATAGGCACCATCAATCAGACCAGATTTCTTACACTTACCTCGATAATATGCTTCAATTTCACCAGCGGATGCCGCATCCGCGATTAAATCAGCCATAGTTGGCCTCTTTTCAGTGTAAAATGCCTTCCATTGCTCATCTGTCCCGATTATCTCCTCCCTTTTTATGCCGGAAAGAGCTTTAACCGCTGTGTTCCAGTGGGTGACTTTATGTTGCTTATTGATTACAAATGCTGGAATAGGGGAACCATCAGCAATCTTAGCAAGCATTTCTGAACTTGATAAACTTTGTGCCATATAGCCCCCGATATCTCAAATGAAGGGAAAGGTCAAGACAATTCTTCCAGTGAGAGCCAGCCCCTTCCCATAGCCTGTATCACTGCCTCAGTGCGAGAGCCAACTCCTAGTTTATTAAAGATATTTCTCAGATTGCCTTCAACCGTGCGCCAACTGAGGTGAAGCTCTGTAGGCTTGGAGGTATACGAGAGACCTGCGGCTGCACCTTTGTTCAGATTGTTCAGTTAAGGTAACAGTTGCTTGTTTTGTTGCCTGAGTACAAATTTTAGCTTTTTGTGCAGTCGATTTAATCTTCGGTTATCCTATTTTCCTCTTCAGTTTCTTAGTCGGATTTTGGAAGTCACAGGGAAATTTCGCTGGCTAATTCCTTGGATTCTACTCAACGGTAACAGTCAAAGTATACGTCCACTCTTCCTTTTCACCACCTTCCCAAGGTCGACTATATTCCATACGTAACTCAGTTTCCCCCTTTTCGACCGCCTTGAAAGTCCATACATCTTTACCAGAAGCTCCTGGGACATCACTGCCAGGAGGAACAAATTCATGATCTGTCTCCTGTAATACAATTTTCCCAATAGTCTCGTACTCCCACTGAAAGCCTGTTGTCGGATTAGAACACAATTCTACTGTAATTGTATCGCCAACAGCTAATTGAATTTCACTTATGAAGTGATGGTACGCTTGAAATTTAGCGCAGGAAACTTTCAAATGATACTCACTATAAGACTCGCTTGAGGCTGTAGCGCATCCGAGAAGCAAGAGCGAGGAGATAAGCAAAGTGACTATTAAAATGCTCTTTAATTTCATTTTTATTCCTCCCTCTGTAATTGTCTTATCACAAATAACGAATAAAGTTGTGTTTAGTTAACACAATTGTAGCTTTAAAAGGAATAAATATCAATTATGTCTAAGTCGTTATGGAGACTGATACGCAATAGATACAAAGTAATAGCAGAATGGAGGGTCAATACTAGGATTTCAAGAGGTCGGAGACACTATAGTAAAATCATACTGATTTTACTGCACAACAATTTAGCGAAATGTTTAGCTCTCTGGCTAAACTTTCACAGCCTTAATCTTGATTTGTGTTACGTGTTATAATTCATCCGTGAATAAAAAGCAGAAACAATCGCCATTTGTACTTGGTCTGAGGTTAGCAGAGGGTTTCTTCCACGAAGAAGTAAAGCCAATTTTAAAATCTCATTATCCAGATTTAAGCTATTCTGCAGCCTTAATCGGCAACGGGTCCGAGGTGCTTGAATTCGACACGGAGACGTCTATGGACCATCACTGGGGACCCCGGGTAATGCTGTTCTTGCGTCCTAGTGATTTCAAATCGAAAAGGGATGCGATTCGGATAGTCCTCAGTAATGAACTACCGACAACATACCTAGGCTATTCCACCAATTTCTCAGAGCCAGACCCGGAAGACAACGGCGTCCAAACCCTACAGCCTGTTGCTTCCGGGCCCATCAATCATCGTGTTGAGACCTACATGCTTTACAGTTTTTTCCTTAGCTACATGAACATAAACATTGACAAGGCACTGGGACCGATTGATTGGCTAACTCTGCCACATAATAAGCTTCGTTCGGTCACGGCAGGTCGCGTTTTCAGAGACGATATCGGTCTGGAAAAAATACGTTCGCGCCTCTCCTGGTATCCTCAGGATGTCTGGCTTTACATCCTCGCCTCAGTATGGACCAGGATCGGCCAAGAGGAACACCTGATGGGCCGGGCCGGGTCCGTAAGTGACGAAAATGGCTCAGCGATTATCGGCTCGCGACTCGTACGGGATATTATGAGGCTTGCTTTTTTAATGGAGAGAGAATATCCACCTTATGCGAAATGGTTCGGTACGGCATTCTCTCAGTTAAAATCTGCTGCGGAGTTAGGGCCCATCTTAACCAACGTGCTTCACGCGACGTCCTGGAAAGAGCGAGAAACGGGTCTCTGTGACGCTTATGAAATTCTTGTCGGGATTCACAACTCTCTTGGAATCACCACTCCCATATCCGCTGAAGTATCTCAATTCTGGGGTCGACCTTTCAAAATTATCCGGGGTGAGAAAATTGCTAAAACTATCATCGAATACATCAAGGCCTCCGAGGTTGTTTCGCTCGCAAAACGAAGCCTAATCGGAAATATTGACCTTATTAGCGATAACACTAACTTACTTGAAGACGAGTCCCTCCGCCTAGCACTGAAAGCACTCTATACATGAACGTGAAGGCACTAAGATGGCTGTTACCCTCGTAGAGAAATACAATCCCGAATGGCCAAAATGGTTTGAAGAGATCAAAGCATTTCTCGGAGAGAAGGTGACTCAGACTTGTATCCGGATTGAGCATGTAGGCAGCACTTCTGTCCGGAAAATGACTGCAAAACCGATCATAGACCTGATTCTTGTTATTGAGCCTCGGGATTTCGAGAAGATAAAAGAACTTTTAGGAGAACGTGGATACTATCATCAAGGAGACCTTGGTATCAAGAACCGTGAAGCGTTTTACCTTAAAGATGTTCCCGTGAAAGGCTCGATGCCGCGTCATCACCTCTATATTTGCCCGAAACACAGTGCCGAGTTGAAGAAGGAGATCGCATTTCGCGATTTTCTCAGACATCGTGGGGGAGAAAACATGGCTTGCATGACTTGCATGAGAACTGTCATGGCGGTGATAGTTCCACAGTTTATTTGGCTCGATGGGCTAAAGAATATGTTTCAGCCGCATGAAATGAGCTACGGACCAAGGGGCCCGAGGCCACATGCTTGAAGCCCAGTTGCTTCCCTATATTCCCATATTCTTCAAATTCCTCAGGAGGGATGAACTTCATTACCTTGTGATGCCTCAGTGAAGGCTGTAAATACTGACCTATGGTTAGAAGATCACAGCCAGCCTGTCTAAGGTTAGCCATCAATTCGATAACTTCTTGCCGAATTTCACCTAATCCCAACATGAATCCTGATTTAGTTAAGATTCTATTGTTGAGAAGCTTAGATTGTTTCAGAATCTCAATCGAACGCCGATAATCTGCTTTAGGGCGAACCTCAGGATAAAGGCGGGGCACTGTTTCTATGTTGTGATTAAGTACAGTCGGGTAGGTATCTATTACAGTCTGCACTGCAGAGAGTGAGCCCCTGAAGTCGGGGATAAGGACTTCAACCATAATATTAGGGTCATATTTATGGATGGCTTTGATGGTTTGGGCAAATTGAGAAGCACCACTGTCAGGGAGGTCATCTCTTGTCACTGATGTAATAACGACATAGCGGAGCCCCAACTTATCGACTGCTGTTACAATATGTTCTGGCTCTTGAGGGTCGGGGGTTTGGGGCTGTCCACACTTCACTGCGCAAAAGGTACAATTGCGAGTACAAATATCCCCCAGAATCATAAAAGTGGCCGTGGCCTGATGAAAGCATTCTGTGCGATTGGGACACCGTGCACTCTCACAGACGGTATGTAGTTTTAGGTCTTGCATGAGTCTTCTCATTTTGTTCAATATGACCGGATCGAGAGGGCTCATCTTTAGCCAGTCAGGGCGTCGAGCATGGCCAAGCATTTGATATCTCCTTCATCATACCTTAGCTTAAATACTGCTGAGAAGCAGTTCACCAGATGTCCTATGATGTTTTCAACTTCTACAGGATACCCTAGCAATTCTGAGACCGAGGTCATTACCTTACCCTTAATGCCACAGGGGTTTATATACTCAAAATGCTTTAGGTTGGTATTTACGTTGAGAGCAAATCCGTGCATAGTAACATAATGGCTAACATGTATACCTATAGAACAAACCTTTTTCTTACCTACCCAGACACCGGGGTACTTTGCCACTCGGTGCCCTTGAATACCAAGACCAAACAGTAAATTTATTATGACCGCTTCTAATTTACAGACATACTCACGAACGCCAAGGCCGTTTTCTTTGAGGTTAAGAATGGGATAGCCTACAAGCTGTCCTGGACCATGATAGGTGATGCTGCCCCCCCGATTGGTATGAAAGACGGTTATTCCCTCTTGGGCAAGTGTTTCTGAGGGGACAATTATGTCTTCTTCTCCCCTAAATCGTCCTATCGTGAACACTGGTGGATGCTGGAGGAGTAATAGTACATCGGGAATGATGCCCTCAGCCCTCACCCGCATTAATCTTTGTTGCCGCTTTAAGGCAAGCTCGTACGGCCTCACCCCTAAGTAACTAGCAACACACACCTTTTTGGCTGACAAATAACTCACCTCAGGAATGCCAGAGAAGCTAAATCTCTTATTGGTAGACATACCCATCAATAAAGCTCTACATTCTTCGAAAATGGATTGATCCCTCCAGCTGTCCCATCGCTGCCTCATGCACTGCCTCAGGCAAAGTGGGATGGGCGTGGATAGTATGGGCAATGTCCCTAGCTGTACTCCCCAGTTGTATGGCAAGCACACCTTCAGCAATAAGGTCACTGGCATGTGGTCCCATAATGTGTATTCCTAGAACCTTACTATTTTTGGCATTACAAATCATCTTAACCATGCCCATTGTCTCATCCATCGTGACAGCACGACCGCAGGCGAGGAAAGGGAATTTGCTCACTTTATAAGGGATACCGCTATCCTTTGCTTGCTTCTCAGTGATGCCAACACCGGCTATCTCGGGTTGGGTGAAGATACAACTAGGAACAGCATGATAGTCGGCTTGGCGAGGGTGACCAAGGGCATTCTCAACAGCTACCTCACCCTCGTAGGACGCGACGTGAGCCAGCATGTTCTTGCCAAGAGCATCCCCGATGGCATAAATATCATCGACATTTGTCTCCAAGCGTTCATTGACCGCAATGGCTCGGCCATCCATCTTTATCCCGAGTTGTGATAAGCCCAGCCCCGCAGTATAAGGTTGGCGCCCGGTAGCCATAAGAACCATCTGCCCCTCAAGCCCCTGCTCACCGTCTGGGGTATCCCAAACCACCTTGAGCACTGTTCCTTCCTTTCTAATAGCCTTAACCGCAGCTCCAATTTTGACCTCGATGCCTTGCCTAGGTAGGCTCTGGGCAAAACGTCGCCCAATCTCTTCGTCAATAGGCTCCAAGAGAAGGGGACGCCTCTTCACAATGGTCACCTTTACCCCTAATCCGTTAAAGATGCTAGCGAATTCAACACCTACGTGACTTCCTCCAATGACCACAAGGCTTTCTGGGAGTTCTTTCAATTCAAGGATGTCATCGGTGGTGAGCACTCCAGGCAGGTCTATTCCAGGGATAGGGAGTAGAGCCGACTCGGAGCCGGTAGCGATAATAATCTTTCTGGTTGCTATCTCCTCATCATTTACCCTAACCAGGTGTGGAGACAGGATGTGACCTGTACCTATATAGACTCTTATCTTGTTTGCTTTCATTAACTGTTCG
>Ga0209979_1005140_pt1 | contig 10438 bp, 11 predicted proteins | sample AnhtaG_FD_183114 | JGI IMG/M metagenome (GOLD analysis project Ga0209979, IMG submission 183114) | Deep subsurface microbial communities from Anholt, Denmark to uncover new lineages of life (NeLLi) - Anholt_01485 metaG (SPAdes) (version 2) | ecosystem: Environmental > Aquatic > Marine > Oceanic...
GAGGGCAAAAGAGCTTCATTATAAGTTATTTCGTCTCTTTAAGGCTATGTTCATTGAAACCAACCCTCTTCCCATAAAAACAGCCATGGCTCGTCTGGGAATGATCGAGAAAGAATGGAGACTCCCTCTGGAGGCAATGGAAGAGGAAAATGAGAAAAAGTTGGAACAAGCCCTATCCAATTACGGACTCATATAGCCTATGAAAAGTGTATATCTCGATCCTTCCGTTCCCTCTGCTTGCCACGAAAGGGCCCAGCCAGAAAGGCGCAAGATCACTCGGCGCTGGTGGAAAGAGAAAATTCATCAATACCGAATCCTAGTCTCCAGCCTCACCATAGAAGAGATAGAGGCACTAGAAACCAGGGAGAAGAGAGAAGCTATCCTCTCTCTAATATGTGATTTCCCCCTGGTAGAGATAACTCCTTCCGCCGAAAGATTAGCTAAAAGCTACATTCACCAAAGAATCATCCCCCTTAATGCTCTCAATGACGCACTGCATATAAGTATCGTGGCAACTCATAATATAGGCATCCTCCTCAGCTGGAACTTTGCCCACCTGGTGAAACCCCAGGTAGAAAGAAAGGTCAATGCTTTCAATTTGATAAGTGGCTATCCTAGAATAAGAATTGCTAGCCCCAAAGATTTGATGGAGGAAGAATCCTGATCATGACAAAAAGAATTACCATTCCTACCCGCTCTAAGACAGAACTTGTCGATATAACCTCCGAGATAGAGAAAATAGTAGAGGCCTCGGGGGTAAAGGAGGGGATATGCTGGGTATTTATTCCTCATACTACGGCCGGGATAACCATCAATGAAGGGGCCGACCCTAGCGTGAAGAGAGACATTCTGTCCCAACTAGATAAACTCATTCCCTTGGCAGGGAGTTACCAGCATCTGGAAGGAAATGCTCCTGCTCATATAAAGGCATCTATGGTGGGCAGCTCACAAACTCTCATTATTGAGAGTGGAAAGCTCCTGCTCGGCACCTGGCAGTCAGTATATCTATGCGAATTCGACGGCCCCAGGCACCGAAAGGTCATAATAAAGGTTAAATAAGAGAATAGCACCTCAAGGAGGAAAATTCATGAAAAGGAAGTTAAAGAGAGCGATTTTCGGCTTAACCGCTGCCCTTTTAATTCAGAGCTTTTTTATAGGCTCATTATGGGCTAAAGCGTGGCAACCATTTGAGTTCTCTGGCAGATATGAAAAGTACAAATATGAAGCTAAAATAAACAACCGACTCCTTTACCATACCTTCTTAGTTGAGCCTAAGGATGAAACCTTCGAAGTATCCTACATTTTTAAACTCACTGGAGTAAAAAGAGAAGATTTGGAATATGGATTCTCTGGCCAGCCATTCAGCGGGATAGAGACCCTTAAACCCATCCTGGGGGCTATTTTCCAGGAGCAAGAATTCAAGGTAGGGGATAAACTTCTTATTCCTGGCATTGGATCTCTTGCCTGCACCGGTGTAGAGACTCTGGCTGGTCTAGAGGGCAAGGTTTTCGTACTATCACTGGCCGGATCAAATGCCAAAACTGAATTTGTGATCAAGGAGAACCTAGGACTCCCTTTGAGGCTGACCATAATCAATGCTGAAGGAGGTCGGGAGTTAGAGATCAAACTAATAGAATATGAAACTCGCTAAGGAGAAAAGGTGCCTCGGGTCTACATTGGATTGGGTTCAAACCGAGGAGATAGGCTAAAGAACCTAAAAGATTCCCTATCTCACATAAAAAGGGAGATAGAGGTAAGGAGAGTATCTTCTCTCTATTTAACAGAACCTGTAGGGATGAAGGGGAGCTGGTTTTTGAACTGTGTCCTCGAAGGCGAAACAGAGCTGGAGCCCAATGAGTTAATGGAAACACTGCTCGCCATAGAGAAAGAGATGGGCCGGGTAAGAAAAAAGAAGAAAGAAGAGCGAATAATTGATCTGGATCTCCTGCTTTACCAGAGGAGGGTACTCAAAGAAAAAGACCTTATTCTGCCCCACCCCCGCTTACATAAGCGAAGGTTCGTTCTTGTTCCACTAGTGGAAATTAACCCTCATCTTTATCATCCAGTCCTGAGGAGGACGGTGAAGGAGATCCTGAATGGACTTACGGATTCCTACCGCATAGAAAAACTCTCCAGATTCTCTTGACAGGGGTGAGCTAATCGATATAATCAAGGTTAAATCTTAAAGAGATATTACATTGAAAAGCATGACCGCATACGGGGAAGGGAGGGAGAAAACCGAGGAAATTGATCTCCTCCTCCAGATAAAATCGGTTAACCATAGATTTTTGGAACTGGAAATTAAGTCTCTAAGAGAGATTCCCCTGCGCACGGAGGCAAAAATAAGGGACAGGGTGAAAGCCAAAGTAGCCCGGGGGAAAGTTACCATTAATATCCTGATAAAGAGAATAAAGCTACCAATCTATAGTATCGTAGCTAATCAAGCGCTAGCCTCCCGTTACTATAAAGTCCTCTCTCAACTTTCAGGTTCCCTGGATTTGGGGGAGCGAATCTCTCTCTCGCATCTGTTGAATCTTCCCGAGGTAATTTTCTTGGAAAGATCGGAGGAAAACGAGGATAAGGTGGAAAAACCGCTGTTTAAAGCTTTATCTAAAGCTCTAGCAGAGTTTCTCCAGATGCGGGAAAGAGAAGGCAGAAACCATCTTCACAGCATCCAATCTTGCGTTGAAGGAATAGAAAATTCTCTTCCCCTCATAGAAAAAGAACTCTCCCTGGCTCAGGAAGACTACCAGAGAAAAATAAAGAGAAGTTTGGAAGAGCTTCTAGAAAAGGAAACCAGGGAAAAAATCATAAGTGAGATTCCTCTTCTCCTTTCTCGAGGAGATATCAGTGAGGAGAAAGTGCGGTTTCAGTCCCATTTAGAGGAACTCAAAAGAACCTTAGAGATGCCGGGGCCTATAGGAAAAAGGTCAAGTTTTATACTTCAGGAACTCCACCGGGAAATCAATACCATAGGAGCAAAAACAGATTCTTTTGCTATCTCCCGGCTTGTGGTTGAGATAAAAGACTATCTGGAGAGAATCAGAGAGGAAATTCTCAATGTTGAGTAGAAAATCGAGTGTCGTGTAGCGGAGGGGAAATTTGCTAAAGAAAAAGAAGGGACTCATTCTTGTAATCTCTGCTCCATCCGGAGCAGGCAAAACCACCTTGTGCAAAAGACTCCTGCAAGCTTCTTCTTCATTTATCTCTTCGGTGTCTTTTACCACTCGCCGTCCCCGTAAAAATGAGATTGAGGGAGTAGATTATTATTTCGTTTCTCAAAAAGAATTTCAAAAGATGATAGAGAAAAGAAGATTCATAGAATGGACCGAGGTTCACGGCTGTCTGTATGGAACCTCAGCCAAGCTCCTTGATCAGGCCATAAAGGAAGAAAAAGACGTGCTTCTGGAAGTAGATGTGAAGGGAGGGGCCGAGGTCAAAAAAAACTACTCCCAGGCGGTGCTCATCTTCCTCCTTCCTCCTTCCTGGCAGGAACTAGAAAAGCGTTTAGCTAACAGAAGAACGGAGGATGAGGAGAAGGTAGCCCGGCGGATAAAACAGGCAAAAAGAGAGATCAAATATGCCCCTCATTATGACTATTTTATAGTGAATGACGATATCAACCGGGCTTTGGAAGATCTATTGGCTATAATCCAAGCTGAGCGCTGCCGAATGGATCGAGTGGCTAAGGAGAAGCTAGAAGGCCCGAAGAGTCCTAAAAACTGAGGAAAGGAGTATTAACTGAATAAATTCTCCACTGATGAACTGCTGCGTAAGACAGGAATAGCTAATAAGTACCTGCTGACCCATTTAGCTATCCAGAGGATGAGAGAGCTGGTTAGGGAGAAAGATAAGAGAAGCCTGGAAAAGTCCAAGGACAAGCTTCCCCTTCTTGTTTTAAGGGAGATCGCCGAAGGCAAGGTAAAAATGGAGAACCTGAAGCTCAAATATAAGTAGAAATCAGAGAACTAGACCCCAATTCTCATTCCTCTGGTGAGAGCATCCTGAAAATTGGGAAAAGCAGCCAATTCTACATACTCTACATTCCGTGAAATCTTCTCCGCTTCTCGCCAGGATTCCTGGGATACTAGAGCCATAATGGCTCCTAAGCTGGCAGCGTTTCCCACACTCTTCACTTTGGCTTTAGGAAGGGTAGGAATAAGACCTATATTTTGAGCACTTCTTGGATCAATATTATTCCCGAAAGCCCCTGCCAGGAGAACTTCATTTACCTGGTCTTCTTCTAATCTAAGCTTTTTTAGAAGGATCTCTATACCGGCACGTATGGCTCCTTTGGCTAATTGAAGTTCCCTGATATCATTTTGGGTGAGGATAATAGAGAATCTCCCCGCGGATTCCTTCTCACTAACCAAAAGAAAACCACTACTCCCCTCCTTCCTTATTACCCTCTGATCCCAGATTTTCTTGAGGGGCGGAAAGAGAATGCGCCCTGAGTCATCAATAATCCTTTCTTTAAATAATTCGCTAACCGCATCTACTAACCCACTCCCACAGATTCCCCGGGGCCTCCCCCCTCCTATCACCCCCACTTTCACTCTTCCTTCCTTTAATCTTACTCTCTCAATGGCTCCTTTTTCTGCCCTCATCCCCTGAGAAATACGTGCTCCCTCAAAGGCTGGACCAGCAGCGGTGGAGGCACAAACCATCCGTCCATCTTTGGCCAGTATGATTTCTCCATTGGTTCCAATATCCACAGCCAATCTTAGCTTTCTATCCTTCTGAGTAAAAAGAGAGGTAGCCAGGATAACTCCAACTGCATCACCACCCACAAAGGCAGCCACATTAGGAAAAATAAAGAGTACCCCTCTCCGATTGATCCTCACTCCCAGATGTGAGGCCTTCAGTTCTACAGGCTTCTGAATTGCGGGAACATAGGGACAAAGAGCTAGATTTAAAGGATTTATACCTAATAGAAAATGGTGCATGACCGTGTTACCTACAAAAGTTGCTTCATACATATGGTTTCTTTTTACCTTTGCTTTCTTGCTTAGTGACTGAATAATCTGATTGATAGCCTGGATTACTTCCTTCTGTAGAATTTTTAGCCCATCTGGATGAGATTGAATAAAGTTGATCCTGGTAATTATATCCTCTCCCCAGGAGAGCTGAGGATTTAAGATAGCATTAGTAGCTACCTCCTCCCCTGTATCCAAATCCACTAAGATACCTACTATACTGGTTGTTCCTATATCAAAAGCTACACCAAAACTATTTCCCCTGGTATCTCCCTTTTCTACCTCAACCAATTTCCCATCACTTAAGACAGCTGTTAGTTTGAAATCGGCTTTCCTTATGAATAGGGGAATCTTTCTTATTAACTCCAGATCTGAATCCAGGACAGAAATTCCTTTCTCTCCAAGAGATCTCTCCACCCTGGACAAATCATCAACTTGATCCTCTAATGTGGGGTGAGGAAGAGAAAGATGCACTTTCTTAATCCGGGGGTTGATGGTTATTTTCCGGCTTATTTTATCAGTGAGGATTTTAGGAAAGGAGATTAGAGAAAGAGGGTGGATCTCTACTCGGCTCTCTCCCTCAATTAAAGTTTGGCAAGCTAATCTCCAACCTTCTTCTGGATGAGAGAGATGTTTTTCTTCGGCTAAAGTCAGAGGGGAAGCCTCACCCTCTAACTTAATTCTACATTTTCCGCATATTCCCTTTCCTCCACAAGGAAAGTTTATCTGGATTCTTGCCTTCTTTAGCGCTTCCTTTAAACTAGTTCCTGAAGTTACATAGGTGGTTTTCTGCCATTCGGGAAAAACTATCTTTACTTTCCGACCCCTCATACTATTTAACCTATTAGTTTGACCATATGTTTCAGGATTTCTTTTTTCCCCACTACTCCTACTACCTGACTTACTACTTCGCCATTCTTAAAGAAAAAGATGGTAGGAATACTTCTTATACCATAATTAGCTGCCTTACCGGGATTTTGATCCACATTCAACTCACAAACTTTTATTTTTCCCTCGAATTCCTCACTTATTTGCTTAATTAAAGGTTTCATCTTGAGACAAGGATTGCACCATTCAGCCCAGAAGTCTACTAGGACAGGTAGGTTAGCTTCTATTACTTCTTTTTGAAAATTATCTTCTTTGATTTGCTTGATTTCGGCCATATTTGCCTCCTGTTTATTTTTTAAATTTAGGATGCTACTTATACTATTATCTTATCTTTATTTGTCTTAGTAATAGTAGAGATTGTGAATTGTGGGGATAATACCCTGAGAGCTAAGAGGAGGCTGATAAAAATCAAAGATAACTCTCGGGATAAGATGTCTACTTTTTAACATTATTCCACAAAAGGGACCATGGTTTAGTTTTAATTCTCTTTTTATGCATAAGTTTTCCCCAGGATCTTACGAACTTTTTAATAGTTTTTTCAATTCTGTGAGTTCATTAATTAAAACTTTATCTTTCTCTTTTCTCTCTTTTATTCTTCTACAGGCATACATTACTGTGGTATGGTCTTTTCCTCCAAAGTGGCTACCAACCTCAGGGAAAGAAGCTTCGGTGAACTCACGGCAAAGATACATAGCGATCTGTCGGGGAAGGACGATGGATTTTATTCTCTTTTTGCCTTTTAAGGCAGATTCTTTCACTTTGTAATACTTACTTACTACTTCTTGGACCTTTTCTATAGTTATAGGTTTGGACTTCCAACCAGGGAGAATATCTTTTAGTATTTCTGACACCAGATCTAGGTCTATTTTTTGTTTAAACAGAGAAGAATGAGCCGTCAAACGAACCAAGCACCCTTCTAACTTGCGAATATTACTTTTCACTCTTTCTGCGATAAACAAAGCTACTTCATCGGGGAGCTCCATATTTTCTATCACCGCTTTCTTTTTTAGTATGGCAATTCTAGTTTCCAGATCCGGCCGTTGAATATCAGCAGTTAGGCCCCATTCAAAACGGGACTCCAATCTTTTTTCTAAAGTAGGAATTTCTGTGGGAGAACGATCACTGGAGAGAACAATCTGTTTGTGTGCTTCGTAGAGGGTATTAAATGTATGGAAAAATTCTTCCTGGGTACGCTCTTTCCCGGCCAAAAAATGGATGTCATCCACTACCAAAACATCTGTATTTCTATATTTTTTTCTAAACTCTATTGTCTTATCATCTCTAATAGAGTTTATTAACTCATTAGTGAACTGTTCTGAAGATAAATAGGTGAAGTTTAACTCGTTTCCCTGTTCCATAATATAGTGACCAATAGCCTGGAGAAGGTGTGTTTTGCCCAACCCCACTTTTCCATAAATAAATAGAGGATTATAAGCCCGGGAAGGAGCCTGGGCTACCGCTAAAGCAGCAGCATGGGCTAATCTATTACTATTTCCAACCACGAAATTGTCAAAATGATAACGGGGATTTAGTTTTGAAGAAGAGGAATTTCCCCTCAAAGGTATTCTCTCTTTCTTATGCACGATTTTTTGAGGTAAGACAAACCCGACCTCAATGGGACTACTAACTATTTGTTCTATCTCTTTTTCTATGAGTGGCAGATATCTTTTGCTGAGCCATTTCCTGAAGAAATCGTTGGGAACCTGGATGGTTAATTTTTTTGCGGTAAGGGATTGTAATTGGGCAGGTTTAAACCAGGTTTTAAAGTTCTGAGATTTAATCTTTGTTTCAATCCTGGAAAGGAGCTCCAGCCAAACATTTTCCTGGTATTCATCCATTTAAGAATCTCCTTTCCGCCCCAAAACTTAATCACAGGTTTATCCACAGCTGTGGATAACTCCAAACTCTTAAAAATCGAGGAAAAGAGACGAGCAAAAAAGTATTCTCATTATGGAAAGACCTCTCTTATGGCACTCCTACGAGTTATACACAAAAGGAGAGATGAGATATTTATACTTTTGATTTTATAGAGAGATCCCTTTTTGTCAAGTTTGACAGAAAACCCGGATTTTGTTAAAGTAGGTTGTATAAGCACTTCTCAAGGAAGAATAATGGAAAGACTATGGGCTCCATGGCGCAGAGAGTATATTTTAGGAACCAGAAAAACAAAGGGATGCATCTTCTGCCAGAAGGCAAAAGAAAACAAAGATGAGAAGAACTATGTTCTTTTTAGGGGAAAAGATTGTCTGGTAATGCTCAATCTTTTCCCCTACAATAATGGCCACCTTATGGTGGCCCCGTACAGACATGTAAAGTCGGTAGAGAATCTCACTGAAGGAGAAGCTAAGGAAATGATGAAGATTCTTTGCCAAATGGCTAGTCTTCTCAAGGAGGTTCTACATCCGGAGGGTTTTAATGTGGGAATGAATTTGGGAAAGGTGGCTGGAGCCGGAGTGGTAGACCATGTGCATCTTCATATCGTTCCCCGCTGGAAGGGAGATAGTCATTTTATGTCTGTTCTCTCAGATACCAGAGTTATCTCTGAGGCTCTGAAGGAGACATATAACCAGCTAAAAGCGAAGCTACCAAGGGTTAGATAAAAAATGGATTTAGCGGAAAGAATATCCAACTGGATCAAGCAAAAGGTTGAGGAGGCGGGGGCAGAGGGAGTTGTAATGGGAATAAGCGGAGGAGTTGATTCCTCGGTGGTGGCAAGTTTGGCTAAAAGAGCTGTAGGAGAAAAACTTATCGGGGTAATTATCCCCTGTCACAGCGAACCCTTAGACATCAGGTATGCATCACTCGTGGCTGAGAAGCTGAAGATAAAGACAGAACGAGTGGTTCTGGATTCTCTTTATGATAAATTTTTGGAGCTTCTTCCCTCTGGCAAGAGGCTAGCTCTGGCCAATTTAAAGGCCAGACTGAGGATGGCTACCCTATATTTTTTCGCTAATAATTTAAATTATCTGGTAGTTGGTACAGGTAATAAGAGTGAAATATCAGTAGGATATTTTACAAAATATGGAGATGGAGGTTGTGATATTCTACCTTTGGGGGACCTTTTAAAGACCGAGGTGAGAAAACTGGCAAGAAGGCTGGAGATTCCAGAGGAGATAATTAACCAGGTCCCCAGCGCCGGTCTGTGGCCAGGTCAAACAGACGAGGGGGAGATAGGTCTAAGCTACGAGGATCTGGATGAGATTATATCAGCCATAGAGGTGGGAAAGGAACCTGTGGGTGGGGGATCTGTGAAAAGGAAGGGTTTGATAAGCAGGGTGAAGCGGCTTATAGAGAGCTCCCGTCACAAAAGGTCTCCTATCCCGGTATTCAAAACTACCGGGAAGCCGGAGCTATGAAACTACTACGCGGCTGGGTATAGTCAGCGGGATTCTTCACACCTAATAGACTTTAAAGCCTCCTCTGGCAGGAATCCCTTTGCGGCAAAAGAGGATGAGACAGAAGAAATATGATGTTATCGTGGTAGGGGCAGGCCATGCTGGTTGTGAGGCATCTCTGGCGGCCAGTCGGCTGGGGTGTTCCACCTTGCTTTTGACCATGAACCTGGATACCATCGCCCTTATGTCCTGCAACCCTGCTATTGGCGGTCTGGGCAAGGGGCAACTGGTAAAGGAAGTAGATGCCCTGGGAGGGGAGATGGGCAGGGCTATCGATAAGACAGGTATCCAGTTCCGCTTGCTTAATACGGGAAAAGGCCCGGCGGTGAGATCATCCCGGGCTCAGGCAGATAGAAAGAAGTACCGTGAGTATATGAAGATAACTTTAGAAAAACAGACCCGTCTTGATTTAAAACAGGGTATGGTAGAGAAGGTTCTCATTGAGAATGAAGAGGTGCAAGGAGTCCAGACCCATTTGAAAGAGAGGTTCCTGGGCACCACAGTAATTCTTTGCCCGGGTACTTTCCTTAATGGTTTGATTCATATTGGGCTGGTTCATTTTCCGGCGGGAAGAATGGGTGAGTTTCCAGCTACGGCTCTTTCCCAGAATCTTAGGGATCTAGGATTCAGGATTGGTAGATTTAAGACGACAACCTGCCCCAGACTGGATGGAAAAACCATCAACTTTTCCAAGATGAGGGTGCAATACGGAGACCCCTCTCCTATTCCTTTTTCCTTCTCCACTCAGAGTATTACCCACCCCCAGGTTCCTTGCTACATTACTTACACTAATTCCCGTACCCACAGGGTTATTAAAGATGGCCTGGGCCAGTCACCTCTTTACACCGGGATAATCAAGGGTACCGGGCCCAGGTATTGTCCCTCCATCGAGGACAAGGTGATAAGATTCCCTGAGAGGAAAGGACATCAGATATTTTTGGAGCCCGAGGGAAAGGAAACTATGGAATTTTACCCTAATGGGCTTTTCACTAGCCTGCCCGTGGATGTTCAATATAAGATGCTTCGTACCATTGAGGGGTTGGAGGAGGTGGAAATTATCAGGCCGGGCTATGGCATCGAGCATGACTATGTAGATCCTACCCAGCTTTTTCCAACCCTGGAGACCAAATCGGTAAGGAATCTTTACCTGGCTGGTCAGATTAATGGAACCACCGGGTA
>Ga0209979_1005141_pt1 | contig 10430 bp, 7 predicted proteins | sample AnhtaG_FD_183114 | JGI IMG/M metagenome (GOLD analysis project Ga0209979, IMG submission 183114) | Deep subsurface microbial communities from Anholt, Denmark to uncover new lineages of life (NeLLi) - Anholt_01485 metaG (SPAdes) (version 2) | ecosystem: Environmental > Aquatic > Marine > Oceanic >...
GAACTCTTCCCTCGGCCCCCACGTAACTGTGGGAGAGGGAGCCGGAGTTGTGGGCTCGATCCTCACCAACGCCGTCGTCTTCCCCCGAGCCGAAATTCGGGACGTACACTTGAGTGGGGCCGTCGCCATCGGAACTCAGGTCTACCAGCTAACTTAACTCGTAGATATCGAGATCCTGAGCGATCTCTAACTCCGCTTTGTAGTGCCCCCTTACCTCGTCCGGGGCCCGAATGGGTTCCTGAAGCTGTATTCTCAAGACCAAAAACACTCCCCGCCGGAACCTGACAGTACCGGCGGGGAGACGCCTACCCCCTACGGAAGAGGGGAAGCTACACAAGTCCCCTTTCGCCGTCACTTCACATAAAACACCTTAAAAACATCCCCAAAATGGTAATTTCCCGATTTTTCCCCAAAAAATCCTTGACAATGTTGCAAGAATTTAGTATAATATACATGAAATTGGTATGCTGTCCTCTACTTACAGTAGGGGATCCAAAAAGGTCTCTGCCGTTGAACCTTATCAGCGGCAATTCTTTTTGGGTGCTTCTTGCGATTGCTACCAGCGTGGGTTCGATCGCATCTTGGCTAGGGCTGACTTGGACTTCACAGGATACGCTGTGATAAACACAGCCTGACTGGGATCACTTGAGAGAACCTCACAGATTACTACGTACGGTTCGTTGGGCTCCAGCATGATTCGACGCACTCTTCCCCCAGTCATGACGCGCCGATAAACCTCCATGTTCGGATCCGTTGCGACCGCCTGAACCCAATTCATCCTTTGGTCACGTTCAAGACTGAATGTATCTTTTCCAGACTTGGACGTGCTACCAATGTAGAAGGCATGATCAAACTGATTGGCATAGAACCTGATTCTGATTCCATCATATGTAATAACTGCTGGGCCTTTGACAAACTCCACTTCAAAGTGGGCTCGAAAGGCCGCCTCATCAGTGAGTGACAGCAGGGGAGGTTCTGACATCACCAGCCCCCCCCGGGACGAAACCTGCAAACATTGAACTTCGCTTCTCGCTTGGGCGTTGGTTGGATGGGATGGCCCAGATGATCCTCAATCTCTTTCAAAACGGCCAGCTTGGAAGGGCTTCCTATTTCCTGGTGGAAATGATAGCCTACTGCTCCAATCAAGACATCGGCAAGTTGCAGCAGGTCCACTTGGCTTGAGGGCAATGCCTGGACTGCAAGAATCTCGGAGGTCAGATTAGCATTCCGTAGCACTCTATGTAAGGTACGCAGCCGGCTTCGAACACGGTTGGACTTTAGATCCACGAATATTCGATAGCGATTGAAATCTAGAATCCAGTGATGCAGGAGTTGATAGTAGAACTTGTAGAACATCAACTCGTTGTCGGCCTGATGGAACCGGACAGCGTCCAACTGACTCACCGGAAGCACGATACAGCGAAAACGCATGGCTTCCTCAAAAAAGAGACGGACGAGAGCAAGGTAGAATTGCTGCCGCGAGGGGCTCACACGGTTCCATTTAAACTCGCCGTAGACGTCGTGGATCTCCCGGAGTGCCTTGATCTTGGCTTTGTAGTTGTCCCGCTCGGTGGCCTCGATCCAGAGCCCTCCGATAAGGACGTACCTTTCTTCGTCTGGTACCTGACTATAGAAGTACTCAGTTCGACTTTCGTCGCAATAGACTTGAAAATCCATATCTAGCCTTCCGTCAGTTGAAGTCCCCCCAACACGTTTCGTAGTACCATACCAATTGCTTCATCTTCTATGGCCTCTCACCTGCGTTTAAGTCTTTCCTTTCTCACAAATGTAGTATACGAGATTTCAGCTCGTTTGGCAATGCAAGAAGCCACCTGTGCGGTTGGCGCAGGTGGCTTTTCTCTTTCATTGGGCGCATATATAAATTGGGGGGGCACTGAGAAAAGAGCATGTCCAGCGCCGGCCGAGTAGGAGCGAAGCGACGTATCAAGGCCAAGCCGGTTCCCCGTAGAGCCGCTCGCTTGATTTCGATACGCTTTGCTACTCAACCGGCGCTCGCTCCCCCAAGTTTTACATACGCCCCTTTCATCCCTTTTGCAAGTGGCGACAGAATTGTGGTCTACTGAAACTAGCTTAACTCGTAGACATCGAAATCCTGAGCGATCTCTACCGCCCCTTTGTAGTGCTCCCTCACCTCCTCCAGGGCCCGCATGGGCTCCTCGGCCAGCGAAGTCCCCAAATGGACCAGCACCAGCCGTTTCACATCGCACCACTGGGCCAACTTTCCCGCCTGCCAGGGGGCAGTGTGGCCCTGAACACCCCGCACCGTGGAACATTCCTGGAAGAGAAGATCGGCTTCCTTGGCCAGGGCCAAAAGCTCAGGACAGGGGGCAGTGTCCGCAGAATAGACCACTGAGACCCCGCTGAGCTTGGCCAGGATCTTCACTGCCACCGTGGGGACGACGTGGCGCACAGGGCTGGTCTGGATGGTGTACTCCTCGTTATCAATGACGGTATAGCCCTCCTCCCTGGGTATCTCGCTGAAGATGAGGAAGTCCCCCTCGAGGCGCATGGCACCCAGGACCCCCTTGACCACCCGCAGAGTGGCTCGGTTAGCGTAAGCGGGCAGGGGAGCTGTGCGCCTGGTCATGATAAAGTGGTGGATCAGGGAGGGGAGGCCGTAGATGTGATCGGGATGGGCATGGGTGAGGATGATGCCCTTCAAACGTTCGGGATTCAGCCCAGCCTTGAGGAGCTTCTGGTAGGGGCTGCCGGCGCAATCGAGGAGGAGAAAGCCCTTTTGGCTTTCGAAGGCGAGGAAGGTGTTGTCGCGGGCGGCGCTGGAGATGGCCGCCGCGCTGCCAAGGACGACGATTCTTTGCATGGTCACTTCTCCCTGTTGCAGAGGGGCCAGCCCCCTTCGGGCTGAGCCTCAGGACGAGGCCCTTCGGGCCGAGCCTCAGGACGAGGCCTCTGCACTCCCCGCTGGGTGGCTTCGCCCCCCAGCCCCCCCAATTCGCCTCGGCCTCGGCTCAGGACCATCCGCCGAAGCCGCCCCTCGCCGGCTGATTCCCCTGGCCGCTACACCCAACTGGTGTCTTGCCCCTGTTGGGTGTGAGGGCCAAGGCCATGCAGTAGAGACCGCTGAGGGCACAGAGAGTCAATGGCAGATAGCATAAGCCATTGGCTATCGGCTATCAGCCATCAGCATTCTTGGCGGTGAGTACTCTTGGCGGGCTGAAGCTTGGCGGTGAATTCCTCGCAGGCTGGTTTCCTGGCTAGGTAGATCAGGTGTGAAGGGCAGCGGCAGTCGGAGGAACCAAAGCCAGGAACAGGTATCTCACCGCCGGGGAGCTCCCGGGCGGCCTGAGCCCAGAGGCACTCCAATTTGTCCGTCGAAGCGGCGCTCCAGACCTCCACCAGTAGCGTGTGCTCCAGCAGGTAGTCGATGTGCCAACGGAGCTTCTTGTCACGGCGGCGGTGGCGGGCCAGGCGCGCCTCCAAGGCCCCGGGCCCCAGTGCGCTGCCCACGTAGAGGTAATAGCCGGCGGGAAAGGTAAACGTGCCCAGCTTGCCGATGGTGATCTCTGCTCTGCACTCCAAGTGCAAGACCAAGGCGTAGGTGCCTTTGCTTGGTTCGCTCATCCTAGGGAGAAGCCTCCGACCCTTGGGCAGGACTTCGGCGAGCCTTCGGCGTGAGCGCTCAGTCGAACGCTCAGTCGAGCCGCTCAGGACACCGCTCCCAATTGCCATCGGTGTAGAGGATGTAAGCTGTGCCGAGCTTGCTCCAAACGATACTGCCGCCCTCAAAGGCTTGTACCACCCCTGTGAAACCCCGTTCCTCCTCCCTGGCCCAACCGATCCGGCTGGCCGGGCCGCCTAGCTCCTCCTGCCACACCTTGCCAAAGCCCCTCTTTGGTTGGAAGAGGCCCGGCGGGGCGATCAAATTGGGATCGTCCTCGGGCTGGCCTTCCTTCCAGGTGTCGGCGAAAGCCTGCCAGGTGTGATCGTCGTGGAGGACGTAGATCTCTCTTCTGTCCTCCCGCCAGAACATCCTACCCCGTTCGAAAGCCTCTTCAGCCAAAGGGACTTCTCGTTCTGCTTCCGCCGGGCAACTGAGGCGATCCCGTCTATCTGCCCATATCGTGGAGAAGCGAACGGGTACGACGGCGCAGGGCGTAGGCGTGACCGCTGGACCGGCGGGCGTAGGGCTTGGTAGAGGTGTGGGGAGGGGCATTCCCCAGGTGGCCCGATACCAACTGGATCCGCCGTCAGTGGACTTGTATATGCCTTGCCCAACCAGGGCGGCGAAGACGGTCTGGTCAGCGACATAATCCGGCGAGATGGCCAGCGCCAGCACCCCCGCAAGCCCGGCGTTGGGCCGATAGGGAAGGCCGGCATTGACTGCCCGCCAGGACTGACCCCCATCGGTGGACTTGTAGATTCCCTGGTCGAGGCCGGCGAAAAGCGTGCCGTCCCTAGCGAATTCCGGCGATATGGCCAATGTCTTGACCCAGACAGTGCCCGGCGGGAGGCCACCTCCCAGCGCCTGCCAGGTGAAGCCGCCGTCTAGGGAGCGGTGCAGGTTGCCGCCCAGTGCCCCGACGAAGAGGGTCTGGTCAGCGGCGAAGTCTGGCGAGATGGCCATTGACTGCACATACCAACTCTCTTCTTCTTTGACCTGCTCCCAGCTTTGACCTCCGTTGCGGTGTCCTGAGGCCCCTCCTGAGCTTGACGAAGGGCCTGTCGGAGGGGTAGTGCGATACAGCCCCTTGTGCTGGAGCCAGGCGTAGGCTGTGCGATCTTCAGCATAGTTTGGCGAAAGGACAAGGCTCTCTACTCCAGAGCTATCTTCGGTCAGCCCTTGGCTCGCTGACATGCAACTCTCTCCTCCGTCGGTGGAGATGAAGACCTGAGGGCGGCGGTAGTCTCCCCCGATGAACAGGGTGCTGTCGGTAGGGAAGTTCGGCGAGATGGCCAGAGCCGAAGCGGGGAAGAGATTGCCCAGCCCCTCTTGTAGCTCCTGCCATCCGCCGCCGAGCCATCGGTATACACCGGCGCTCGAAGCCGCGAAGAGGGTCCGGTCCCCAGCGTAATCAGGCGAGATGGCCAAGCGGAGGTAGTCAAAGCCTGCCCGGCCCGGGAAGCCCGTCTCCTTCCAGCTTCGGCCCCCGTCGTAGGAGACGAAGACCCCTGCCTTGGGTGTGGCGGCGTAGATAGTTTGATCCTGGGCATAACTTGGCGAGATGGCCAGGTCGTAGGTGTCCAGGGCGTCTAACCCCACCGTCAAGTCCTCCCAGACCAGCCTGTCCGCACTCAGGCTGTGGATGCGCCCTTCAATGGTGCCCAGCAATAGACCCCCGTCCCAGACGAGGGCCAAAGCGCTGATAGGTATGGCCTCCTTGAGCACCTTCCAGTTGTCGCCTCCATCTGTCGAACGATAAAGGCGGGAGGTACCTTCGCTGCGGGATGCTGTGAACAGGGTGTAGAGCGTCCTATCCTCGGAGAAGTAGGGTGAGAGGACGAGATCGCTTAAGGCCACGTGCTCATAGAACAGCCGCGAGTTGGCCGCCTGCCACGTTTTCCCTCCGTCGGTGGAGCGCATCAGGCCCGCCCCGCTCAGGACGGCGTAGACCGTGCGGTCGTGGGTGTAGTCAGGGGAGATAGCCAGCAATTGGGCCGTTTGACCAAGCACCTCTTTCCAAGACTGTCCGCCGTCGGTGGACTTGAGTACGAGGTATCGGTCCATCTCATCTAGGCCCCAAAACAGCGTGCTATCGGCGGCGTAGTCAGGGGAGATGGCCAGAGCCGTCGCTCGGCGGTAGGTGGGCCTGTCAATTTGCGGCTCTTCTACGGCAGTCCAGCGGTGTCCTGAGCGGCTCGACTGAGCCTTCGTCCCGAGCTCAGGCCGAGGGGCTCGCCGAAGTCCTGTCGAAGGGTGGTTCCCGCCGTCGGCTGACCCTTCGACAGGCTCAGGACGTCGCTTGAAGAGGCCGTGGCGCATCGTGCGGGCGAAGGCCGTTCCATCGGCTGCGAAGGCGACCCCTTGGACCAAGAGATCGCTCAGGCCCCGCGAGGCTAAGCGCCAACTCTTGCCGCCGTCGGTGGATTTGTAAACTCCACCTCCGATGTCCATGCTGGAGACCCCGGCCAAGAGAGTCTGGTCGGAGGTGTAGTTGGGGGAGAAAGCCACCGAGACCACATCCTGATCGAAGGGCAGCCCGCCATTCACCAGCACCCAGGCCCCACCACCGTCTTCGGACTTGTACAGCTTGTTCTCCACGAGAGTGAAAAGGGTGCGGTCCCTGCTGTAGTCGGGGGAGACAAAGATGCGCTCGATGGGACTGGCTGGCAGCTTTACCAACCGCGGTTCAAGCGGAGCTGGCGGCGCGCCGCCGCTCTCGTCCATCACCAGGACGGAGCCGCCTTCGCCGATCAGATACAAGCGCTCGGCCAGGGGGTCTAAGGCTTGCAAAGCATACTCTCCGTCCAAAGGGACATCGGCCAGGAGGTCGGCTGTCTGGCCGTCGACGACAAGAAGCCTGTTGCCTTTGTCCCAGCCGCCGGTCAGGTAGATCAGTCCCCTCCTGGGGTCCACCCGTAGGTTTCCAACGATTCCCTCTAGCCGTGCCGCCCAACGCCGCCCTTCGGCCAACACCTTCAGGGACGAGTAGCCAAAGCGAGAACGGATCACGTAGGCCCGGCCTACCGCGGGGTCCACATCTATCGAGACTACGCTCAATTCCGTGTCTGTGAGCACTGCGGTGTGAGTGCCTGTCCAAACGGAGTTTGGCACGTCGTAGACCTGGAGGTAGTTACCGTTATTGGAGCCAGGTATGCCGTTGTTGAGGATCACGTAGAGGAGATTCAACTGGGGGTCAATTGCCAGATCTACAGCGAAGGGATTAGGGGGGAAGTAGTCCGGCCGTGGGAAAGTGGAATCAATTTTGCCTACCACACTTTGGGCCTCAGGGTCGGCGATGTAGACTCCGCCCTCAACGATGTAAAGCACGTTGTTCTTTGCGTTAACCACAGGCTTGCCCGTTTGGGGAATGAGGCCAACGGGATGATTGGTCTGGCCGTCAATGATCTGTACGCCCTGACCGTCGGGGTCGCCGATGTAGATCCTATGGCGGACGTCGTCAACGGCCAGGGGGCCGCGACCAGGGACGATGGTCAACTCCTCGTGGTTGATGCTGTCGAAGACGTGGAGCTGGTTGGTGCTGTCGGTGATGTAGATGCGCTTGGCGTTGGGATTGACGGCCACGTCCACCACCTCGATTGCTGTCGGCACCAGCGCTACGGTGGCCTTCCCCTCGGTGTCTAGGACAGCCACCTGGTTATCATAGGTCAGGGAGAGATAGAGCCTCCTCCGGCGAGGGTCAAGAGCGATGCCCTCCACACTTTTGGCTGGGCCTATCTTGTCTACGATCTGCCCCGTAACTCCATTGACGACGGTCACGCTTGGCTCCTGGCTTGTCGTTCGCCCGACGTAGAGGCGATCCACCGTCTCATCCACAGCCAGGACGCTTTTCTGGTACTGGGCGCCCACGATTAAGCTGGCCATGTAGTCGCCGCTCGTTCCATCCAAAGTCAGGATTTCGTTACCATCCTCGCTACTGAGGGCCACGTAGAGGCGATTGGTGATCATGCTGACCGCCAGGTCTTGGACAGGGCCCTTCAGAGGCACGGTGGTCACCCTCTCCAGCGTGCTGGCGGTAAAGATATCCAGGGCATCAGGAGAGGAGCGGGCGAGGTAGAGGCGGTCGGCGGGTGAGTTGAGGGCCAGGGCGCTTACGGCGGTGTCCTGAGCGGCTCGACAGAGCCTTCGTCCCGAGCTCAGGCCGAGGGGCTCGCCGAAGTCCTGTCGAAGAGATGAGCCGGGCGGCAGGCTAGCGCTGCGCAGCTCGCTGTAGTCTCTGGCATCGAGCAGGCGGACTGTTTCACCATCAGCTACGTACAGGCGGTGTCCTGAGGCCCCTCCTGAGCTTGACGAAGGGCCTGTCGAAGGGCGGTCTACCACCCCCTCCACAGCCACAACTTCTACGCCTTCGATGGTAGCAAGCACCTGGTGGGTGGCCCCATCTATGACCGCCAGCGTCCTATCCCCTCGGCTAACCACGTACACGCGGTTGGCTGTATCATCTACGGCCACTTCACTGTAGGGCCAGCCGCTCTGGCCCACGGGGATAGTGGCGATGATGTCGTTGGTCGCCCCATCTATGACTGAGACATTGCCTTGCTCTTCTGAATCGCTGCTCTCGTTGCGGACGTAGACGCGGCCAGTGGCCGAGTTGACGGCTACCGCTCGCGGGAGGTAGCCGTTGCCCGTAGGCACTCCCAACTCAAGCTTCGTGACGACTTTGGGCCAGATCGCCTTGGGAGTGGGGGTAGGTTGAGCAGTTGGTGTCGCTTCCTCGGTCGCCGTCGGGGTGACAGGGGGAGGCGTTGGCGTGGCTTCGGTTGCCGTCGGTGTGGGGGTCGGCGACACTGTTGGGGGCATCGGTGTCGCCTCCTCAGGACGGCGACAAGCCGAGAGCAGTGCCAGTAGCAGCAAACCCCATAATATAACCTTAGCTTTCATTGCTGTTCTCTTTACAGAAGGGCCAGTCCGATTCCTCAGGTGGCTACGCTTTGTGCCGGGCTGAACCCAGGCATTGGGTGAGAGCGATGCTCCCAGCCATCGGGTTTCAGCCGATGGCTTTCCCTTCGAGTTATTTTACATTAGCCTGCCTTGCTTGGCAAGCGAGGTTCAGCAGTTCACAATTTGGCGAGAGATCCTGGCCCCTCAGCCTTGCGAAGGTTCGCTGTCATGCTGGGGTGGCATTTTCCGGCGGCTATGGTCGCATCGTTGAGGCCGTTGGTTGCCAGGACAAACCTTCGCAAGGCTTGCCTGAGGTTGCCAAGTCAGTTAGTTTGTGGTAAGATAAGTATGACATAGTTAGGAGAGCAACGATGAAAACCAAGCTGCGCGCATTCGTGATCTTGATTTGTCTGGTGTCCCAATTGGTGATCGGGGTAGGCCTTGCAGAGGGAGCGGAGCCCCCCGTGCACGTCGTCCGCAGGGGCGATACCGTCTACTCCGTGGCGCGTCGCTACGGTACCACGGTGAACGCCATCATGCGAGCCAATGGCCTGCCAGACCCCAGTCGGATCTACGTTGGCCAACGGCTGATCGTGCCCACATCAGCGACGGTTCAGCAAGCCGCCACACCTGCGAGCTACGTTGTCCAGCGCGGCGATACCCTCTATTCTATCGCCCGCCGTCATGGTGTCTCGGTCCAGGCCCTCGCCCGCGCCAACAACATCTACAATCCGAGCCTCATTCGCAGCGGACAGAGGTTGGTCATACCGGGGGCGACCGCTGCGTCCGGCTACTCTCCGTCAGCTTCCGTTCACGTGGTGCAGAGAGGCCAGAACCTGTTCCGCATTGCTCTGCGCTACGGCACGACAGTTCAGGCCCTCGCCCAGGCCAATAACCTTTCCAGCACTTCGTTGATCCATGTAGGCCAGAGGCTGGCCATCCCCGGAAGAGGTTCAGCTTCCCCCGTGCCGACGTCAGCTCCTGTCTCAGCCCCCACTTCTGGAAAGTGGATTGATGTCAAGCTGGCCACCCAGAATCTGGTGGCCTATGAGGGTCAGCGAGCCGTTTACTGGGCTACCGTCTCCACAGGCCTGGCTCGGACACCTACGGTGAAGGGGCGCTTCCGTATCTACAGTAAGGTTCGTTCAACAACGATGTCGGGCCCTGGTTACAGGTTTACCAACGTCCCTTACGTGATGAGTTACTACGGGAACTACACCATGCACGGCACCTATTGGCACAATAACTTTGGCCGACCTATGAGCCACGGCTGCGTCAACATGAGGACCGGCGATGCCAAATGGCTCTACGAGTGGGCCCCCGTCGGCACGCTGGTGGTAATAAGAGACTGAAGTAGATTGCGCAGAGAGTGAGACAGGAAGAACTGCTCCCTCTTTGCCCTTTTCTCTCATCTCTGGTACGATCTAGGGCACATACCCTATAGGGAGAATGCCCAATGCTCTACTGGCACGCTGGTGGTGGTGCGCTAAGGGAAATTGATTGGGGCAACGGATAGGAGCGGATAAGCGGATGGGCGGCGGTGGCTATCCGCTGCACAGACAAAACGGCCCTCCTTCCCATTGGGGAAAGAGGGCCGTTGGGTTCTTGGAGGGTTGCGGTGGGCTACGATGTCGGCTCTGGCGTTGGAGTGGGCGGCAGTTCGAGGAAGTCGTTCCGCGTTCTTTCGACGAAATCCTTCACCGTGTAATTGGACACGCGGACGTAGTAAGGTGATTCCGACGAGATCACCACGTAGCTGTCGTCTTCATCGCTCTTCGCTCCCACGCGGATAGTATAGCTCTTTGTGTTACCCTCCCCGTCACGGGTCTCGACGGTGACCACGGCGTTGGGTTCCTTCAGGCCATAGTCGTCTTGTTCGGTTTTGCCC
>Ga0209979_1005143_pt1 | contig 10429 bp, 13 predicted proteins | sample AnhtaG_FD_183114 | JGI IMG/M metagenome (GOLD analysis project Ga0209979, IMG submission 183114) | Deep subsurface microbial communities from Anholt, Denmark to uncover new lineages of life (NeLLi) - Anholt_01485 metaG (SPAdes) (version 2) | ecosystem: Environmental > Aquatic > Marine > Oceanic...
GCCCATCGGTGTGCTCTTCAGACAGCTCATGCAACGGCTCAGAGCCAGATGGCCGGCCACCGGGCTCCGTTTAACCCGTTCCAGGCACGAAGTAGGCATGCCTGGAACGACAAATTTCAGCAGAATCTTTCAAGGAGACAATTGCGGCGGTTGCATCGCTGGGGTGGCATTGCCGCGCTGATCTTAACTCTGGCTGTTGCCGTGGCCTGCGTGCTTGGCGAGAGCTATGGACTCTACTCCCCTCGCGTGAAGGCGCACACGGCGATGGGAGTCCTGGCGATACTGGTCCTGCTTCTGAAAGTGGTGATCACCCACCGCTTCCGCCGCTACCTGCGTCACAACACGGCCTTGGGCATAGCCGCAGGCTTGTTGATCCTGGGCACTTTCATCGCCAGCGTGCTGTGGTACTTTGTTCAGGTGGCTTAATCGAGCACTTTCGACCTAAAAGACGACAGGAGGAATAGGATGAGCAGACGCATACTATCTGTACTTACGATGATGCTCCTGGTGCTGCTGTTAGGATCGCTTCTTGCAGCTTGTGGCGAGGCTGAGGAGCAGACCGTTGCTCCCACCACAGAGCAGGAAAAGCCCCCTCCAGCGGCCATTGATGGCAAGTTCTTGCTTGAAGAGCGATGCACCGGGTGCCATGACCTGGGGCTAGTGGAGCGGGCCAGGAAGACAGAAGAAGAGTGGAAAGCGACAGTGGAACGCATGGTGGAAAAAGGTACCCAGCTCAGCCAGGCGGAGCAAGAACTGGTTATCCAATATTTGACTGAGACGTATACCAAATAGTCCGCTTGGTCTGATGGTCTATCGGTCTGGCGGTCTATTGGTTTCCGAACTCGACCAAGTGACCACCCGACCAAATGACCATTTTGAAAGGTGAAGGCCACCTGGTGACCTGCTAATGGCTACTACAGTTCAGAAGCCGTCTCAGTTGCCATTCTTTGCCCAGCTCGGCGAAGACGACTTGCTGGAAATTGCGCCCTACATCCACGAGCGCACTTTCTCGCCTGGTCAGATGATCATCTCGGAAGGCGAGCCCTGCCAGGCGGTGTATTTCGTCGTGCAGGGTCTGGTGCGGACCCGCCGGCTGTCACTCGATGGGCGCGAGCAGGTGCTGGCTTATCTCGGGCCTGACGAGCCCTTCAACCTAGTCCCGGCCCTGGATGGCGGCCCCAATCTGGCTAGCGTGGATGCGGTGACCAAGACAATGCTCTACACCATCCCTTGCCAGCGTTTCCACCTGATCATGCGCCATCACCACCAGGTGGCGCTGGCTGTCCTGGAGCGCCTGGCCGCTGAGGTGCGGCGTCTGAGCGACATGGTGGAGGACCTGGCTTTGCACACCGTGCGCACCCGCCTGGCGCGTTTTCTGTTGGCCCACGCTGAGGGCACACAACCACCAAAACGCTGGACGCAGGAAGAGATCGCCGGGCAAATCGGCACCGTGCGGGAGATGGTGGGGCGTACGCTGCGGGCCTTTGCCATGGCCGGCTTGATCCGCCGCCAGCGCGGAAGGATCATGCTGGTAGATCGGGGAAGACTGGAGCGCGAGGCTACAGGTGGGTAGCGAAAAGGGACTTTTGTCACAGACAAGTGGCTGCTCCTGTGATACAATAGGAGTAGCCTTTTTTCGTACAGGAGATGGAAATGAGTAAGGTGTGGGCTCTGCCTGAAGTTGACGAGACTCGTTGCACGCTCTGTGGGCTGTGTGTGGAAGCTTGCCCCTGCCATGCAGTGAAATTGGGAGATCGGGGACCAATCTTCTCTTGCCCGGAAGTGTGCCCCAGCACCGGGTGCGCATACGGCTGTTGCCTGTGCGAAGAGGTCTGCCCTGACGGAGCAATCACCTACACCTTCGAGATCGTCCTGGAGGCCCAGGAGGGCATAGAAGCCATGTCTACCGCATGACCTGGAAGCAGGCTATGCTGGTGTAGTCAAGCGGTGGAAGGGAGATGTGTATGTTGGGTGCAACCATTTATCTCGATAACGCCGGCGCGACGCGGCTGGATGAGCGCGTGCTGGAGGCGATGAAGCCCTACCTCTTCGATGTCTACGCCGTCGCCACCTCCGAGTTCGGATACTCTCCGGGCATCGAGGCCCGGGACGCATTGGACAACGCCCGCGCGCAGATAGCCTCTGCCCTGGGGGCCAGTCCGGAGGAGTTCATCTTCACCTCCGGGAGCACCGAGTCCAGCAACATGGCCCTCAAAGGGGTGGCCATGGCGTTGGCGGAAAAGAAGGGCAGACACATCATCGTCTCCAAGATCGAGGACTTTCCCATCCTTGACAGTGCCAGAGCCCTGGAAAGGCAAGCCTTCCAGGTGACCTATCTCGATGTGGACGAGTACGGGCGCGTGGATCTCGATCAGTTGCGCGATGCAATCACCCCAGAGACGATCCTGGTCTCGGTCCAAGTGGCCAACCAGGAGATCGGGACTCTGCAGGACCTGAAATCCATTGGCGAGATCTGCCGCGAGAAGGGGACCCTCTTCCACACCGACGCCACCCACAGTTTCCCGCGCATGCCGCTGGATGTGCGCGAGGCACCGGTTGACTTGGTCACAGTGACGGCCCACCTGATCCACGGGCCCAAGGGCATAGGTGGACTGTATGTGCGCAAAGGCACCCCACTGGCCAAGTGGATGGACGGCGGCTTTCAAGAGTTCAACCTGCGGGCCGGGGGGGAGAACATCCCTGGCGCAATTGGCTTCGCCAAAGCAGTGGAGCTGGTGACGCCAGAAGAGACAGGCCGGCTGCAAGATATACGTGACCGGCTGATCGAGCGGCTGTTGCAGATCCCCCACTCGCGGCTCAATGGCCATCCCACGCTGCGGCTGCCCCACAACGCCAACGTATCGTTTCGCTTTGTCGAGGGTGAGTCCATCTTGCTGCACCTGGACATGCGGGGTTTCGCCGTCAGCACCGGCTCGGCCTGCTTCAGCCGCTCGTTGGAGGCCAGCCACGTCATCTTAGGCATCGGCGGCGACCACGAGCGGGCCCACGGCTCGGTGCGCTTCACCTTCGGGCGCTTCAACAAGGCCGAGGACGTGGACGCGGTAGCGGTTGCCATTTCGGAGGTTATCGGTGATTTGCGGGCCATCAGCCCGTTGGGAAAGGAGTGAGTGTGATGCCTTTACCGTATAGTGAACTTGTAATGGAACATTTCCGACACCCACGTAACGTGGGTCGCATGGAGGACCCGGACGCCAAAGCGATCGAGGGCAGCCCTGCCTGCGGCGACATGGTGGCCGTTTACCTGAAGGTGGACCCGGAAGACCTGCGCATCAGTGACATCAAGTTCGAATCCTATGGCTGCGCCTCTAACATCGCCACCGGCTCCATCATTACCGAGATGGCCAAGGCCAAGACCTTGGAAGAGGCTAAGGCCATCACCTGGAAGCAGGCTTCAGAGGCGTTGGGAGGCCTGCCCCCCATCAAGACCCATTGTTCCGTGTTGGCCGTGGATGGACTGCAGGCGGCGATCCAGAACTACGAGGAGCGGCACGGGCTGGTCAAAGAGCGCGTGCCCACGACGGTGGAGGTGGTGCGCAGACGGTTGAGGCACGTTATGAACCCCATGGTCGGCCTCGATCTGGTGCGCACCAAATTGGTCAAAGAAATCGAGGTCGCCGATGGGACGGTGCGCGTGGTGCTTGACCTGCTCTCTGACCACCAGTTCGCCTCCAGCATCCGTGAGGATATCGTCGAGAAACTGGAGCCCCGGTGGGATGTGGGCAAGGTCGTCGTAGAGTTCAGGGAATGAGGTAAAGCGATGGACGACATCAAAGTAGACACCCGAGAAGCGATATGCCCGGTGGCTGAGGCAAACATTACAGTGGATTGCCGGGGGGAAACGTGCCCCGTGCCGCTAGTGGAGACCCGCAAGGCGTTGCGGAAGGCATCGCCCGGCGACGTGATCGAGGTGATCGGCACGCACCCGGCGTCGAAAAAAGAGATCCCCATGGCGGTCGAGGCGTTAGGCTTGAAGTTGCTGAGCGTCGAGGGAACGGATACCGACTGGACGATTCGTATCCAGAGATAAGGCAAGGAGATCGCGAGCCTGAGAATGACATGCTTAGGCTAGCTTTCTTTGCTTCACTCCAATTTGGAGTTTAGACTAATGAACGGGGTAGTCCAAAACTTGCGCTATTGTGTCCCTGGTATATAATATATTGCATCTTCGTATCACATGAGCGAGCTGCCAAAAGCAACTGGCGAAGAGGGGTGATCTACTTAAGAGCGAGCATGAGGGATTCTTCTGGAGGGAACAAGCCCCTCTAGCCCTCCCCAGGCGGGGTACACACTATTCCATTAAGGGGGTAAACGCATGGAGACCATCGAACGGATCAATGGCATTCCGACCCGAGTCCTTGGCAGGACGGGGGTCAGGGTGACGGTACTCTGTGTAGGAGGATACCACATCGGTAGAGATCGCGATCCCCAGCTCGGTGTCCGCATCATCCGCACCGCCATAGATGAGGGGATAGATTTCCTGGACAACCCCTGGTGCTACAACGACGGTGAGAGCGAGAGGATCATGGGGCTCGCCCTGAGAGACGGCCATCGTGAGAAGGTGCTCCTTATGACCAAGAACCACGGTCGTGACGCAGCCACCTTCCGACGCCAACTGGATGAGAGCTTGAAAAGGCTTCAGACCGACCACATAGATTTGCTCCAGTTCCACGAGATCATCCACCAGGGGGAGCCGGATCGGATTTTGTCCGAAGGCGCAATGGAAGAGGCGATTAAGGCTCGGGAGGAGGGGAAGATCAGGTTCATAGGTTTCACCGGACACCGCTGGCCGCACCTGTTCAAACAGATGCTGGGGAAGGATTTCGAGTGGGATACAGTTCAGATGCCAGCCAATCTCTTGGACTACTACTACCGGAGCTTCACCAAGGAGATACTGCCGATACTGGTTGAGCGCGGCATCGGGATAATCGGCATGAAGAGTTTGGGGGGCAGGGGACAGATCGTGAAGACCGGGATCACCCCTCGTGAGGCGATCTCCTACGCCCTGTCCCTGCCCATCAGTACCTTGGTGAGCGGGATAGATTCGCTTGAGGTCCTCGCCCAGAACCTGGAGATTGTCCGGACCTGGGCACCCCTTACGGACGAGGAACGAAGCTGCCTGCTGGAACGGGTCGCCCCCTGGGCGGGTGACGGCCGTCTGGAACACTACAAGACGGCCTGATATGAGGCTCCCCTACGTAGGCATAGATGAACTGATAGAGAAGGAAGCACATCAAGTGACAGAATTAGGAGCACGCATGAGAAAGCTGACTGGAAGAAAGAGAAGCACGTGCCGGTCATCGAGGCCCCGGACCAGGTGAAGGCGGCTGAACTCTTCGAGGTGAAGGCCAGCCTGGGGAAGGAGATCACCCATCCTAATACCACCGAGCACCACATCAGTTGGATCCCCCTGTTCTTCCATCGCGAGGGGGAGAAGTTCACCTACCATGTGGGCCAGTTCGAGTTCTCCGCCCACGGCGAGTCCGTCGCTGGCCCGAACCAGGGTCCCGTCTACACCCACCACGAGGTGAGCACCTCGCTGAAGGTCAGCAAGCCCGGCACGCTGCACGCCCTGGCCCTGTGCAACATCCACGGGCTGTGGGAGAGCGGCAAAGAGGTCGGTGTAAGCTGAAGCTGCGCAGTGCAGACCCTGGAGGTCAATGGAGATCTCCAGGGTCTGCACTACAATACGCCATTTTCCCGACGGCACCCGTCTCTTTCGGGCCACTGCCGCTCAACGCATGGCAGAACTGCAGCGCATTGGCCTGCAGCAGGGGCAACTGGGGCATAGTGGGGGTGGACGCAGCCGACGGTGGCTTTGCGTCGGAGGTGTGAGTCAGGTTTTACATCTTCCAGGCTACATCACGCGACTGCTGCTTTTTCCCCAAAGAGCCGACGGCATGTTCATCTCTGGTGACGGGCCGGCGGATGGTGTATAGTCATAGGGTCAGACCTACCAGGGAAAATAGCGGATCAAGAGAGGTGACTTACCTGTGAGTATCGAATGAGGATTGCCGCATCCACCTGATAGGGAAAGGAGCTAACTATGGCGGAAGAAAGAGCCAGAATCAGAGCTGCGCCAAGTCTGTGCGCATACGTGGATGAAAACCATCAGGCCCTCACTGTGGAGATAGTCCTCCCAGGAGTGAAAGGAGGAACTCCGTGTTGTTCAAGCGTTTTGAGTCCAAGGGATTGGCTCACTATTCCTACCTGATCGGTGACGGGAATCAGGCCGTGGTCATTGACCCGCGGCGTGATTGCGATGTCTATGTGGAAACGGCGGCCAGGGAGGGCCTTCGGATCACCCACATCCTGGAGACGCATCGCAACGAGGACTATGTCATCGGATCCGTCGAGCTGGCCAGCCGCACCGGCGCCGTCATTTTACATTCGGCCCACAATGACCTGGACTACGGATATGGCGAGCCGATCCACGACAGCGAAGTGCTGCGGATCGGAGGGCTAAAATTAGAGGCACTGCACACCCCGGGCCACACCCGAGGCCACATGAGCTATCTTCTCTACGACCCCAACGGCGCGCCCTGGATGGTCTTCACCGGTGATGCGCTCTTCGCTGGCGATGTAGGCCGCTCCGACTTTTTCGGCCGCGACAAGTTGGAGGAGATGACAGGCTTGCTCTACGAAAGCCTGTTTCACAAGATACTGCCTCTGGGCGATGAGGTGATCCTCTGCCCCGCCCACGGGGCTGGCTCCGTCTGCGGCACCGCCATTGCCGGGCGAAGCTGGACCACCATTGGCCTGGAGAGCAAGCACAACCCCAGGCTGCAGTACATCGACAAGGTTTACTTTGTGGAGCATGTTGGGCGGATGCTGGAGTATCCACCCTATTTCCGGATGATGGAGAAGCTCAATCTGGAGGGACCGCCGCTGCTCGGGCCGCTGCCTACCCCAACGCCGTTCCCGCCGAAAGAGTTTGCCGCCCGGGCAAAGGATGCCCTGGTGTTGGACACCCGGATGGAACTGGCCTTCGGCTCTGCGCACGTGCCCGGGGCGCTGTCGATCTGGGAGAAGGGTCTGCCCAGTTTCGCCGGCTGGTTCCTGTCCTACGACAAGCCCATCCTGCTGGTGTCCGAGACGAACGACGTCTCGCGATCTGTCCGTTACCTCATTCGCCTGGGCTTTGACACAATTGATGGCTTCTTGGCGGGTGGGATGTTGGCCTGGCACACGGCCGGATTAGCTAGCCATAGCGTCGAGACCGTCACCGTGCAAGAGTTATGTCACCTGCTTGATAGAGAAGAGGACATTTGGATCCTCGACGTTCGCAGCGAGCATGAGGTTGAGCGGAGAGAGATACCAGGTGCCCATCACATCCACATCACTCAACTCCCCGAGTGCCTGCAGGAAGTGCCCAACGATCGGCAGGTCTTCATCTTCTGTGGCACTGGGCTGCGCTCAATGATCGGTGCCAGCCTGCTACGGCGCGCTGGCTGGCAGGACTTGACGGTTGTGCTGGGTGGCCTGGCGGGCTGGAGCTCGGTCAGTTGTGCGCTCAAATGAAACAAAGCGAAAGGAGACCAAAATGAGTGAAAAGACATACCCTTACGCCGTCGGCCCCGTGAAGTGGGTCTCCACCGGCTGGCTGGAGGAACACCTGGAGGATGAAGGGCTGATGATCCTGGATGTTCAGCCCAATATCCACGACTACATTCTAGAGCACATTCCCGGTGCGGTCTACATGAACGAGGGGTTGCTGCGCATCCCCCTCAACGGGCTGCCCGGCCAGTACGTGCCCCCAGAGGCCATCCAGGCGGTCCTGAGCCGCGTGGGCCTGAAGCCCGATGTTCCCGTCGTCGTCTACACTGGAACGGGGGCCTTCAAGGGCTGGGGCGATGGCCTGGAACAGACGATGATGGCCTACACCCTGGCGCGCTTTGGCCACGACAACGTATACGTTCTTGACGGTGGCCTTGACAAGTGGAAGGAAGAGGGCAAGCCCCAAACGAAAACCTTCCCCAAGGTGGAGGAGTCCGACTTCACCGTCCAGGTTCGCCGCGAATACTTCCTCGAGTACGAGGAGTTCAAGGCCATGAAGGACCGTGAAGACGTTATCCTGCTGGACGCCCGCCCTGCTGCCGTGTACGAGGGACAGGGGCCCTGGATGAAAGCTGGCCACACCCCTGGAGCGATCAACCTGCCGTGGGCAAGCCTCATGGCTGACAAGAACAAGCGGCTGCTCAAGCCCGATGAGGAGATCCAGTCCATCCTGGAGGCGCATGATGGTGTGAGCCCCGACGAGACGATCATCTGCTCCCGCGGCACAGGACGCGAGGCAACCAACGAGTTTCTTCTGTTCAAGTGGTATCTGGGATATCCCAAGGTCAAGATCTATGAGGGCTCCTTCACCGAGTGGAGCTCCCATCCCGAGAATCCCGTGGTCACCGGACCGAATCCCTGGTAGCAAAGGGATTGAGGCAGGGGAGTGAAGCCTTAGGTGAAGGATACTCTAGAAGGCAGTGACTACCCTCAGAGGGTGAGCCCTCCAGCTACGCTCCCTGGTCAGTCCGTCAGGACAGACAAGACAGGCTCGCGACTCCAACCCTCAGGGCGAAGCTCGGGGTGGCAGGCTAGCTGATCAACCCGCCACCCCGACCCTGGGGCTCCGCCACGTCCTTCGTGGCGGACAAGATAGCAAAGGACTTTATCTTATCGCAAAGGGGAGTTTGTTTATGTAGAGTGCGATGTGGCCCAGGACAAAGCCGCCTAGTCCGAGCTGGAGCAGCTGGGCGTGATGATCACCCCAGTGACGTTGATTAGCTCCGACCGTGAGAGATTGAAGGGATTCACGAGAGAGGTGGGTCTGGCCCGGCCCCCAATCGCGGAATGAAGTTTCCTCGCTCGTTTTGAAAGAGGTCCAACGATGATTGCAGCACTGTTGATTGCCTTCCGTGAGGGACTGGAAGCGGCCCTGATTGGGGGCATCGTGTTAAGCTATCTGAAGAAAATGGGCTATAGGCAGCGGGCCGCCGTGTGGTGGGGCGTAGCCTCGGCAGTGATAGTGAGTGTCGTCGCTGGAGTAGCCCTGCAAGCCCCGGGCGTCGCTTTCGAGGGACGTGGTGACCAACTCTTTGAAGGGATCACTATGCTCCTGGCCGCCGGTGTACTCACCTGGACGATCTTCTGGATGCAGCTCCACGAGCGGAGCACCCGCGCCGAACTGGAGGCCGATGTACCCCAGGCAATGACAGGCGGCAGCCGATGGGCGCTGTTCGCTCTGCCTTTGTGGCCGTGGTACGCGAGGGGATCGAGACGGCCCTCTTCCTTACCGCAGCGGCCTTTAGCGCCACGCCGGTGCAGACCCTGATCGGCGGCGGGCTGGGGCTGGCCGTGGCGGTGGTCGTGGGCTGGGTTCTGTTCGCGGTCAGTGTGCGCCTGGACGTGCGGGCCTTCTTCCGCGTGACCAGTGTCCTGCTGATCCTCTTTGCCGCCGGGTTGGTGGCACATGGTGTGCACGAGCTTCAGGAGGCCGGTGTCTTACCGGCGATCGTCGAGCATGTGTGGGACATCAATCCCATCCTGGATGAGAACTCGGCGGTGGGCAGCATTCTCAAGGCATTGTTCGGATACAACGGCAACCCATCGTTGCTGGAGATGGTGAGCTATGTGACTTACTACCTGATTGTCGGTGTCGTCATTGGACTTGAACAGCGCACCGCCAAAAGTATGCCAGAGTCCTCCTGGGAAGCGCCACAACACTCGAGTTGAGCCGACTCCACCCACGGACTGGTAGGTAATGGAAGGAGGTGAATGTGATGGGCAAGGAGCTTGTAGGATTGAAGAAGGCATATTTCGCCCTATTGTTTCTCGCTCTGCTGGTCATCGTCGGGTGTGCACCTGCCACAGCCATGCCTGAAGGATCGGCAGGGGCCAACCCGATGTTGATCACCGTAGAAGAGCTGAACGCCATGCTAAAGAACAAGGACTTTACCCTTATCAACGTGCACATCCCCTACCAGGGAGAGATTCCCGGTACCGATGCGCACATCCCTTATAACGAGATCGAAGAGTACGCCGACCAGCTTCCTCAGGACAAGGACGCCAAGATTGTGCTCTACTGCCGCAGCGGGAGCATGAGCACTGCCGCCAGCAAGACGCTGGTCGAGATAGGGTACACGAACGTGATCGATGTGCAGGGTGGGATGAATGCCTGGAAGACTGCCGGATACGAGTTGCTGAACAATTCCAAGTAAGGTGCAGAGATAGATCAACAAGTGGTATCTGTTTACCGGAATTTCCCCTGATTGTAACCGAAGCCAGCTTCCGCCTTCAATAGCAAACAATTGCTATTGACAAGGTAAGTCGTTTGATGTATCCTATAGGTGTGATGGATATAGATCTGGCTGCGGAAAACGAACGGCTGCGGGCTGAGAACGCGGCACTCCGGCAACGC
>Ga0209979_1005144_pt1 | contig 10429 bp, 12 predicted proteins | sample AnhtaG_FD_183114 | JGI IMG/M metagenome (GOLD analysis project Ga0209979, IMG submission 183114) | Deep subsurface microbial communities from Anholt, Denmark to uncover new lineages of life (NeLLi) - Anholt_01485 metaG (SPAdes) (version 2) | ecosystem: Environmental > Aquatic > Marine > Oceanic...
CGTGCACCACCAAGCGCTCGTAGGCTGACTGCGGCGGCAACTCGACATCGTGCTTAAACAGGCGGGCGCGCTGTGCCAACATGCGCGCGTTAGCCCGGACCTTTTCCATCTGCGACTCGTAGTAGTTGTTAACGTCGATAAGAAAGTTGGTGGCATCCTCGCCGTGCTTTTGCTCGACTACACGCTTGGCGATAGTGTTGAGCGCGCGCAGGGTGTCGCCATTTTGCCCGATGAGCTTCTGCGAGTCGGGGGAGGAGATTGCGACCAGGGTGCGGTGCCCGGTCGTTATATCGATCGTCGCAATATCTACATTGAGTTTGCCGACGAGCTCTTGTACAAAGGCCTTGAGTGCGTCGGGAGTCATGCCGACACAATACACCCAAAGGCGCCGGCGCAACAAGTACACCGGCGACCTTTTTTGTTTCCTAATATCGCCCTGACTCGTGGTGAAGGACTAATGGGGGAGGTGGCGTTTGATAACAAACTCTTGCCCGAGCGAAATAATGTTGCCAACAAGGAAGTAGAGGCCAACCGCTCCGGCAAAAAAGTACGACAAGACACCGATAGCAACCGGCATAACGTACTGCATAACCCGCTGCTGCGCTCGCTGTGTTGCCGCGCGATCTCCGGTAGCAGTGGTTGGTGTGCGCTTAATAGTGAGGTAGAGCGCCGCGTACTGCGTTACTGCCACCAACACCGCCAAAATAAAGTGATGCGGCGTCAGTAGGTCTATAAGGCCAAAGAAGTTGGTCGAGATAGACTCTGGGGCGTGTACAAACGAGTACAGTAGCGCCTCGTTAACCTCGGGGAAGCCTTCTTGAAACAGCGCAAAGTAAAGCGCAATAAGCAAACCAAATTGCGCGACAATGCTCGCGAGTATGGCGAGTGGGTTAACCTTGTATTTGCGGACCAACTCCATTTGGTGACGCGCAAACGCCTCTTTGTCCTTCTCGTACTTGTGGCGCGTTGCCTCGAGCTCTACCTGCATGGCAGATATGTTCATCTGGCTGCGAATAGACGACACAAAGACGGGGTAGAGGATGATACGGGCCAACAAGACCGTCGCGATGATAGCCAAGCCCGCATCTCCATAGGGCATGAGCCCCGCAAGGAAGATGAATACGTTGTAAATCGGCTCTATGAGGAAAGTTTGGAACATAGGGTAGTGATATCGGCTGGGGTTACGTCTTTACTATGGATGAACACGACTAGGTGGGTGCGCGCCGGTAGAGTAGTAAGTGCGCTGTAGCCCAGGCGACGCAGTCGGTTGCGTGTCACAGCCAGACGGGCGACCTTTTTGCTTACTACGACAGCCGCTTTGGCGGCTGGAGCTTTAGTATACCGTGCTGATACTGCCCCGGCGCGCGCTACTGTGCCTAGTTTGAGCACTTCACGAACCTCAGTGGCAGTAAGGCGCTTGGTTTTAGGGAGCATGGTGGGAGTAAAAAGGGAAACCGCCCCCGCGAGGGGACGGTTTAACCTGACTTATACAGAGAGGCGGGCGCGGCCCTTGCGGCGGCGGCGCTGGAGCGTCTTGCGACCCCCGGCCGAGGCGACGCGCTTGAGAAAGCCGTGGGTCCTAGCGCGTTTACGCTTTTTGGGTTGGTATGTGACTGACATGGGACCTACCATACCACACCCAACGCCCAATGCAAAACGTTTTGTATCAAGATTCCTTCGAGATTCCTCGGCAGCTGATGTGTCAAATGGGGGTTATCACCAGCTTTTCCACACCTTGTGCACAAAATCACCGGTTTTGACGCGACGGGTAGTCACGCGTATTCTTACAGATGACTTTTTGCCATGACGACCACGAAAGAACTTTGGGAAAACGCGCTGGTAGAGCTCCAACTATCGATATCGCGCCCAAACTTCAATACGTGGTTTAAAGACACCCATATCACCCGTATCGAGGACGGGGTAGTGTACCTGGGCGTGCCGTCGCAGTTTGCCCGCGACTGGCTCTCGAGCAAGTTCCACAAAGACATCCTGCGTAGTTTGCGCACTCTTAGCGAGAGCGTGCGTACTGTCGAGTACGTCATATCGCGCGGCCCCAAGAAGTCGAGTGACGAGGCCCGCTCGGTCCCACCGCCGCCCACCGAGCTCCCGCTGGAGGCCGTACACCAAAAGAGCAACCTCAACCCCCGGTTTACCTTTAATTCCTTTGTGGTTGGGCCATTTAATGAGCTTGCCTATGCCGCTGCACAGGCAGTTATCCGCAAGCCGGGTATCGCCTACAACCCACTACTCGTCTATGGCCCAACCGGCCTGGGCAAGACCCACTTGGTGCAGGCTATTGGCAACCACTTTAGGCAGAGCGCCCCGGAGCGCAAGGTCTTTTACGTCACGTCGGAGCGATTTTCTATGGACTATGTGTCGTCGCTCCAGGCGGGTAAGGTCCAGAGCTTTAAAGAAAAGTACCGCCAGTACGACCTGCTAATCATGGACAGTTCCTTGCGGGTCGCGACAAGATCAAAGAAGAGTTCTTCCACCTCTTTAACCACCTCTACGATGGCAACAAGCAGTTGGTGTTTACCTCGGATCAGCACCCAAACGTCATCCAGAACCTCGAAGATCGCCTCAAGAGCCGCCTAAACGCCGGCATGGTGGTCTCGGTCACCCCGCCCGACCACCAGTCGAGGCTGGCGATCGTACGCACCAAGGCGGCACAACACAACGTCATCATCCCCGACGAAGTACTCGACTATTTGGCTACTACTATCGAGGGCAACGTCCGTGAGCTCGAGGGTGCCCTCAACACACTCCTTATCCAGCTCGAGATGCGCGGACAGACGCTGTCTATTAATGACGCCAAAATGTTGTTGCGTGGTGCAAGTACCGTGGCCAAAAAGGCAGTGTCAGTACAAGAGGTGGTCAAGACTATAGCCAACTTCTATGGAGTTGAAGAGGGGAGTATTTATGAAAAGACCCGACGTAAAGAGGTGGTACGCCCACGCCAAGTGATTATGTTCCTATTGCGTGAGGACTTTCATATCTCGTTCCCAACTATCGGCGAGAAGTTGGGCGGCCGCGACCACACCACCGTCATACACTCCTGCGACAAAATAAAGAATGACTTGCGGAGCGACAGTATCCTATCTAACGAACTTCATCAGATTCGCATGATGTTGAAATAGTGTTGATAACCACTAGGAAACCGCGGGGATACCATGAGCACTACTAAGAACAACATTTTGAAAAACCCTAGTATCCACACCATTGTTCGACTTCACCAACACTACAGGTCGAACAAGAATTCACGAAAAAATCATTATGCTGTAGGCTATAACTCCACTGTCCCCAGTGTCCACAGGGCTAATAGTAGTAATAGTTTATATATACAGATTTATACACATTAAGAACACTAGGTATGAAATTTGAAGTACCACTGCAAGACCTCGCAACTGCAACCGCTACAGCGGCACGATTTGCTGAACGACGCGCAAACTTGCCGGTACTCGGCGCTATATTGCTAAGCGCAGAGAATGGGCGCCTGGTGTTGCGCGCCACCAACCTCGAGTGTGGAGTCGAGTTGTCGGTGCCAGCTAAGGTTGCCTCGACTGGTGTTGCGGCAGTACCTGCGACTACGCTTGCAGGATTTCTTAACAACGCACGCGGCAAGAGTGTGTCGGCCGAGCTTAAAGGGGAAGTATTTAAGGTCGAGACAGAGAGCTCGAGTGCATCGATAAAAACACTCCCACACGACGACTTCCCACTACTGCCGCGTGTGTCAGCAGACCAGTCATTCTCGGCTAAGGCGGCTGATTTGGTGCGTGCTATACGCTCGGTAGCGTACTGTGCGTCGCTGTCGGCTATTAAGCCAGAACTCCAAAGTGTCTTGATGTATGGCGAGGCAGGTAAGTTAACTACCGTTGCAACAGACTCGTTTAGACTTGCAGAGAAGACTGTACCGCTAAAGGGCGGGGGTAGTGTGCCGCATATGCTTATCCCAGCACGTAATGCAGCAGAGCTTATGCGTGTTTTGGAAAACGTGTCGGGTGATGTGGAGGTGTACTACAACGAGCATCAGCTCTCGACCCAAGCAGGCGAGGTGTACTACACGAGCCGGCTACTCGACGGCGCCTTCCCTAACTATCGCCAAATTATTCCCAAAGACTTTAGTACCGAAGCAGTGGTGCTGCGCGAGGAGATGGCAGGCGCACTTAAATCACTCTCGGTATTTGCAGATAAATTCGCGCAAGTATCACTAGCACTTGAGCCATCTAAAAAGGCCATGATGCTTAGCTCGCGTAACCCAGATGTTGGCGAGCAAGTGTCGACTGTTAAAGCAACCATAGAGGGCGACCAAGTGTCGGTGTCGTTTAACGGCCGCTACTTGGCCGACAGCCTACAAGCGATAGTGGGCGAGTCAGTGCGACTCCACTCCAACGGCCCCGGCAAAGCGATGTTGATTAAAGACGCATCAGACGCCTCCTTCCTCTACCTCGCAATGCCGATGAACCGCTAGTTGGTTTTTGGGTGTAAATAGGATAGTGTTGCGGCAGAAGGAGACAGTCCATGCCCTACACGATTCTTTGTGTAGTTGGTGGCGTACACAAGCGGCGTGATACCAAGCTCTTGAAGGCGCGCGATCGCTACAAGGGCGTGCACATACAGCGAGCTAAGGATGCCGCCTTTGCTAAGGGCAACTTGCCCTGGTTTATTCTCTCGAGCAAATTTGGGCTCGTGGCAGAGGGGCAGGGAGTGGTGGACTATCGCCACAACCTCATCGAGCGCGACCTCGGCATCTTGGTCGATTTGCTCTACAGCCAACTTGGTCAGATGCGCACACGAGAGGTGTACTTTTACACCTTTCCTGGCGAGGAATGGCACCTGTATTTGCGCGCGATGACGCTCGCAACGAACAAATTCGGCGCAAAGCTTGTTGTCACCGAGTTTAAGAAACAAACAAAGAGGTCACGAGGCGCCTGGTAGGCGTCTTTTTATTGTGGGATGATGGCGCCGCCAGAAGGGGAGAATTGTTGCTGTGGGGCCGGGGTGGTGTCGATGGTGCCCGGTTGGATGTTGTTAAAGCTGTTTTGTGCAGCCCAGGCGCGCACCGGATACTCCCAGTAGTTGTACTGCGGGTCGTTGGCGGGGTTGCTTGGCTGTGCGCCGCTGGGGTCGTTCTTGTTGATCCAGTACAAAATCTCGTGGATAGAGCCATCGCTGCCGGGTACCTGCCACAATCCGCGCAGCGCAGGTTTAGACGGCGTTGGATACGTGCCACGAGCAAACGCCGAGTTGGGGAACTTGGTCAGCGCATACTCCATAAACTGCGCCCACGTGGGGCCAACAATGAATCCCGACACCTTCTTAACCATCGGGCTGTTGTCGTTGTTGCCCGCCCAAATACCCACGACGATGTTTGGTGTGTAGCCAATAGTCCACGCGTCGCGATAGTCGTTGGTAGTACCGGTCTTAACGGCGACATCATGGCCAGCGAAGCTAAACAAACCATTTTCGCCAAGTGGAGCACGCGCGACCGGGTCAGATAGCACGTCGTTGATCTCGTCGGCGACATACGACTCGAACACTTGGTTACCGACAGGCTGCATGTTTTCTTCGATAACATTGCCCTGGTTGTCCTCAACTTTAAGCACCGAGTAGGGGAGGTAGTGTACGCCGCCCGACGCAAACGTGCCATAGGCGCTGGTTATCTCGAGCGGGGTCACTTCGCCACCGCCGAGCACCAGCGTGAGGCCGTATTGGTTGGGGTTGCCCAAGGTTGAGATACCCATAGCTTTGGCGAGTTTGAGTGAGTCACTAATGCCGACCAAGTAAATAAGTTTGACCGCAGGGATGTTAATAGACTGCGCGAGCGCGTTGCGCAGCGACATGGGGCCGCGGTAGTTGCCATCGTAGTTAACCGGTGCGTAGCATGGCGGTTCAGAGTTGCGGTTGTCTTCGGGCGAGCAGCTGGTCGAGAACTGCGTCGGCAGGTCAAACAGCACCGTGTCGGGCGAGTATCCCTCGCTAAACGCCTGCGCATACACGAACGGCTTAAATGCCGAACCTGGCTGGCGACCAGGAGTGCTGGTGATGACGTTGTACGCGCCGGGGATATCCTCGGCGAAGTAGTTTTTAGAGCCGACCATGACCAGTATTTGGCCGGTCTTAGGGTCGAGCGCGGTCATCGCCATGTTGCTGGCGTTAAAGTTAGCCTTGTTGCTGTCGGCGTTTTGCTGGACTATCTCCTCGGCCTTGGTCTGGAGGTCGGCATCGAGTGTTGTGGTGACCTTCCATCCGCCCTGGAGCAGCGCGTCCTCGCCATACTTGTCCTCGAGATACTGCTGCACAAAGAAGACAAAGTGCGGTGCAGCGATAGACGTGTCTTTGGGTGGGAGGAAGGTGACCTGCGCAGCTTTGTACTCCGCAAGTTCGCTGTCGGTGATGTAGCCGTGCTTGCGCATCTCTGCGAGTACTAGGTTCTTGCGGGCTTCGAGTTGCTCGAGGCGGCTGCCATAGGGTGACAGACGCGACGGGGCGGGCAAGACGGCAGCAAGGTACGCCGCCTCGGGCACTGTGACGTCCGAAGCGTGTTTGCCAAAGAAGGTCATCGACGCCTCCTCGACACCATAAAGTTTGCCACCAAACGGCGCTTGGTTGAGATAGAGCTCAAGGATTTGGTCTTTGCTCAAGACGCGCTCCATCTTAAGAGCCAACACCCACTCTTTAAATTTGCGGGTGATAGTTTTGTCGGTAGTGAGCACGGTGCCTTTGACCACCTGTTGGGTTATCGTCGAGCCGCCCTGCGTGTAGCCGCTGCGCAAGTTAAACGCAATGAGGAAGTTAGTAAACACCGCGCGGACAATGGCGGTGGGTACGATGCCACTGTGGCTATAAAAGCCCGGGTCCTCGATAGCGACTATCGCTTGTTGGATGTTAGGAGATATTGCCGAGAGCGGCACTATGGTGCGCTGCGTGTTTTGCGACAGGTCATACAGCAGCACCGTGCCTGTGCGGTCATAGAGTTTGACCGACTGCGACACGCGGCGCGTCTGGAGCGACGCCAGGTCGGGGAGCTGGAGCGTTGCCGCCCAAATAAGCACGAGCCCAGCAAACACCAACCCACCGCCCACACCCCACAGGATTACCTGCTTGGTGTTGCGGCGTGCATAGCGCATGAAGCGGCGCAGATAAGTCATACCAAGGTCAAAGGCGTAGTCTGCGGCATCATTGAGCTTTTTAAATGGGTGCTCGTCACTCGAGCGCATAGGGCGATTCTACCATTAGTTTGTAGCTATGCTAGGCTTAAGTTCATGGGATTTTTTAGCAGAAAACCAGTGGTCAGTACAGATGACCGTAAACTATCTGAAGTCTTACAAGAGCGCGGGTACGTGTATCAGCACTCAAGCGGTCTTGAAGAGACTGTCGATACGCCGCGCACGCTCTACCTCGGTATCGATCCCACAGCAGACTCGATGCATGTCGGGCATTTGCAGGCGATGTTGGTGCTGCGCCGCTTTTTAGAGAATGGTCATAAGGTTATTGTGCTTCTCGGCGGTGGTACGGGGATGATAGGCGACCCATCGGGCAAGAGCGAGGAGCGCAACCTGCTGGACGAGGCTACACTGGCGCAGAATGCCGCAGGTGTTAAGAAACAGGCGCAGCAGCTGTTTAACTCGCGCAATTTTGAAATTCAAAACAACCTCGATTGGCTCGGCAAGCTCAAGGTTATCGACTTCTTGCGTGACATTGGCAAACATTTTTCGGTCAACGCCATGATGGCGCGCGACTCGGTCAAAGACAGGTTAGAGAATCGCGAACAAGGGATCTCGTACACTGAGTTCTCCTACATGTTGCTGCAGTCGTACGACTTTCTGCACCTCTTCGAGCAGCAGGGCTGTACGCTCCAGTTGGGTGCGTCTGACCAATGGGGCAACATGGTGTCAGGTGTCGACCTTATCCGCCGCAAAACGGGCAAGACCGCGTACGCGTTGTCGTTCCCGCTCCTCGTCAACAAATCAACCGGCAAGAAGTTTGGCAAGAGCGAGGGCGGGGCAGTGTGGCTCGACCCTACCAAGACCAGCGTCTTTGACTTCTACCAGTTTTGGATTAACTCAAGCGACGACGATGTCGAAGAGTACCTGCTCAAGATGACACTGGTGCCCAAGGCCGACATCGAATCAGTCATGGCCGAGCAGCGCCAAAGCCCCGCCAGCCGCGCAGCACAGCGCAAGTTGGCGTGGGAGGTGACCGCGCTCGTGCACGGGGAGAAGGAGGCAGACAAAGCGAAAGACGCTACAGAGGCGCTCTTTAGTGGCAAGGCACCGGCCGATATGCCGAGCGTGCCTGGAGGCAAGCTGCGCGACGTCGTCACCAGTGTCTCGACGAGCGAGCTGCGCCGCCTGGTAGAGCAAGGCGCGGTGAGTTTGGTTGAGAGCGGCAAAAAAGTAGAGAGCATCGACGAAGAGGTCCACGCCGACACGATAAAAATAGGCAAAAATCGGTTTATTAAAGTCGACTAACAACAAACCCCGCCTGGTGGCGGGGTTTTTGTTGATTAGACCTCTTCGTCGTCGGACGGGATGTCGAGGTCTTCATCCTCATCATCCATATCATCGTCCTCTGCCGGGAGGTCAACTTCCTCCTCTTCAGGCTCTGCCTGTGCGAAGAACTCATCCTTCAGGAACTCATCGAGCATACTCTGCTTGTTTTATCCTTTTAATAAATACCAAGGGTGTGAACAGCACTGTTGTACCGCTAGTTGCGCACCGATGCAAGACATGTAATCCCCACGGCAATAGCATCTAGCTCATCGTCAAGACGCTTCCCTCGGGAAATGCTTACCAATTTGGGTACCATGAGCGCGATTGCCGATTTGTCGCTGCGGCCGTTGCCGGTTACCGCGACCTTAACCTGGAGCGGTGTGTACTCGTAAGCTACGAGGTTGTTGCGGGCGGCCAAGTAGAGCAACATGCCGCGTACAGCCGACACGTTCATCGCTGTTTTGGCATTATTTTCAAAATACAAATTCTCGAGCGCAACACAGGTTGGCTGCCACTCGGCAATCAAATTCTCGACAGCTTCGCCCAACACAGAGAGGCGTTCGGCAAAGGTGTCTTTGGCATTGGTGCGCACGCAGTCAGAGTGTAGGAGTTTTTCTTTACCGCCTTCGCGCTCTAAAACTGCGACACCAAGTCGCTCGTAGCCAGGGTCAAATGCCAGGACGCGCATGAGTTAATTATGCCGCACTGGTGTAGACCTCGCTTACGTCATCGTGCTCTTCGAGAGCGTCAGACAGGTCGGCCATCTTTTGTGCGTCTTCGTCAGACAGCTCGATAGGGGAGGTGGGTTCGAGTTTGCCGTCGGCACCTTTGGCAAATGCCCACATCGCGGCGCCTGGCGTGGCAAGCGAGCCGCCGTGGAGGCTCAAGAGGTGCTTGAGCTCGGCCGATGTGCGGTTGCGCGAGTCGGTGTAGCCTTCGATTATCATCGCGCAGCCACCCGGGCCATAGGCCTCGTATACCACCTGCTCGAGCTCTTTCTCGTCAGACTTGTTTAGCGCGCGCTCGATGTTGTCTTTGGGCATATTGGCGGCCTGGGCCTTTTCGACCGCGGCGCGCACGCCGGGCGCGGTCTTGTCGCCTTTGGCCTTCTTTAATTCAACGCCAATTATCTTAACCAACTTGCTAAAAAGCTTGGCCTTTTGGGCGTCGGTCTTGCCCTTGGTGTGTTTGAGTTTGGCCCATTTGCTGTGTCCTGCCATATAGGGGGAGTATGGCTCTACATAAGGGATATTTCAAGCCACCCTTGACAAAACACCCATTTGGGTGTATGATTAATGTTAAGTCAATTCGCACCTATCAGAGGGGATTTGTCATGAACATTCTTGTTTCGTCTCCGATTTTGGCTGTGTTGGCCTTAATTGGAACCATCGGCGGCTCGCTTGTCGCAGTGCCGGAGTTCGAACTCTCACTGCCCAAGCCGGAGCCAGTACGTTGGACCCAATATGTCGAGATGCAGTGCCCGGGGGACTATGACCCCAAGCAGATCAGCGTCTGCGCCGGCAAGGCACTCGACAAATACCTCGAGACCCATCAGGGCGTCGAGTGATATCATTAGGTTGGCGTTCCTTCTTTCAATAACGCCAAACCTCCAAGAGCGCGTCTGGATGCCCCCAGACGCGCTTCCTCTTTTTATAAAAGCCTCTCGTTCAAATCGTCGGGAGCTTGTTTGCCCAAATGCTCGTATGCTTTGCGCGTAGCGACGCGGCCACGCGGCGTGCGCTCTATTAGGCCGAGTTGGAGTAGGAATGGCTCGTGCACTTCGCTCACGGTCGATGGCTCTTCGCTTAGCGCAGCAGCAAGCGCGTTAACGCCAGCGGGCCCGCCGTTAAACCTTTCGATAAGTACGGTGAGCAGTTTGCGGTCGAGTGGCGACAGACCCAAATCATCGACCTCGAGCATACCAAGCGACTCTTGCA
>Ga0209979_1005145_pt1 | contig 10427 bp, 7 predicted proteins | sample AnhtaG_FD_183114 | JGI IMG/M metagenome (GOLD analysis project Ga0209979, IMG submission 183114) | Deep subsurface microbial communities from Anholt, Denmark to uncover new lineages of life (NeLLi) - Anholt_01485 metaG (SPAdes) (version 2) | ecosystem: Environmental > Aquatic > Marine > Oceanic >...
GGGATACAATAGGTTCGCCTGAGGTCAAAAGTCGAATCCGGCAAATCCAGTTCCAGGCGGCCCTAAAGCGTATGTTGCAGGAAGTGCCCAAGGCCAGTGTGGTTCTTGTCAACCCGACACATGTAGCTGTTGCGCTGCGTTATGATGCCAAGACGATGGAAGCGCCCATGATGGTCGCCAAAGGGGCAGACCATTTGGCGGAAAAAATCAGGGAAATTGCACGGGCCTATGGTGTGCCAATTGTAAGAAGGCCCGAGTTGGCCAGAACAATATATTCAACGGTCAAGCCCGGCAATCCTATACCTGAGACTTTATATGTGGCGGTAGCAGAAGTGTTAGCTATGATTTATCGTCTGCGGCATAGGAAATAGTGGATGGTGAGTATTGAACTGTGACAGAGCAGTGGTAACCACTCACCAATCTCATATCTACATCTCACAATTGACCACCGAAAGTAATTTGGCTGACTACGCTAACTGCGCTCATCTGTTGCTGCATCATAGCCAACGTTTTTTCAAGACGGGCAAATTTCTCGATAAGTCTTGTTTCCACCTTTGTAAGCCGGTTTTCTTCGTTTTCGATTCTTCTTTCCATTGCTGTTATCTTGTCATCAAGAATATCTTTACTGATATCAAGCCGGCCGTCAGCTTCAAGTATCTGGTCGAGTAAATCTTCGAGAGCACCGGCCATTCCCTGCTTGACACGGACAGTGGCGGTATAAGTACCATTAGGTTGGTTCGGATCAACAGTAAGTTGCAGGCCATTTTCGGGATATAAAGGGTCTCCGTAATCATCAAATGTGCTGTTGCCGGTTACAAGGTTATTAGGCCAAGTAGCATCATCACGCCAAGTGGATTCACTGGATAGTTTGATCCTGACATCAGTTATAACATTGGTATCTATATCTACCTCAATGTCATAAGTGCCGGCGGTTGTGTATTTATCGCTGGCATTATAAAACTGGACAATAGTACTACTGCTGTTGCCGCTCTTAGTTGCTCCAAGTAACTCAAGGACATCCATAAAATCTTCATTTATGGCATCATTGAAATCATCCTGGTCAAATTCCATCATTCCGGCACCATCTATGCTAATGCCTATATCAAAAGCCTGAACAAAGCTATCTATCGTATCGACAAAACCGTCAACTATTCCAATAAAGGGATCACGAGCCTGGGTTTTAATAAACGAAACCGCTATATCTTTGCTCAATATACCCATCTTTTTAGTATCGGCATCGTATTCGGTTTTTTCCTTAATTACGGTTATCAAACCATTGTATGCGCTAACCATGGTTTGTACCCGGGAAGCAATTGCCGTGGTGTTTCTATTAATAGTTATTTCAATCGGTTCACTTACCTCTGTAACATCGTGAAGATTCAACGTTATCCCGGTCAGGGCGTCGGTAATACTGTTGCTGTTTCTGTCAATCCAGCCGTCATTGCCTTTTGTTGTTTCAACAATCGAGCAGGTATTCGGGCCAATGAGAGCGCTGGCATCGATCGAAATCATACTAACGTCACCTGCTGTTGCGAGGAATTGAAACGTTGTATCGCCTGCCTGACTCAATCTTGTACCACCTACTATTATGTCACCTGCTGTAACATTTGACAATGCCTCAAGAGTGGTTTGAATAGTCAGGGGGGTGTCATTATAGGCGATCTCTCCGGTTGTTTGTCCGTTGTAAGTCAGGTGAAAATGACCACTAGTCGCAGGTTGATTAAGAGTTAAGGTTTGGAGTTCTTGAGCCGTTGAAGAAGGATAACCGTCTATTTTGGTTTTCGAACTCTGTGCGTTCTGAGTTGAGATAAAAGAGGTTGAGACAAGAGACGCAAGGCTTTCTGAGTAGGCAGTACCGCCTTCTATTGAAAAAGCCATAGTAGGTAAGCCCAGAGTGGTCGATCCGGCACCGTTATCATATGGTAAAAAAATAACTTCTAAACCGCTGGTACCACTCAGATGGTCAGTCAGCCATATCTGGCCATTTTCAAGCCTTGCCGTTGCTACTCCGTCAAATTGTTCATTAATCGCATCGATAAGATGGCCTACTGTTGTATTTGCTGTAATAGGAAGTTCTTTATTCGGCAGGGCAGTACCGGAATGATTCTCGCCGGTGATCGTGATTTTTTCACCTCCCACAAGGGTGCCGTCAAATTGGGTAAGCTCTGTAATTTTGGTAGTCAGGCCGGCATTGCCATCATCATCAGTAAAGGTGTGGTCGGATAGACCTGTATTAGGCTTCCATACCTCTGTAGAGCTTGGGTTGACAGATATCTGGTAATCTTGGCCTGTTTCCTGGCCGCTCAGCATCAGGTGGTATTTGCCACCCTGATACAGCAGGCTGGCGGTAACGCCGGGATTGTCCTCGTCATTATTTATCAAATTGACAAAGTCTTCAAGTGTAGTCACATTTTTGACAGCCGTTATCGTTCTCTCCTTATTGTTATACGAATAGATAAAAACGCCACCAGTATCATCTGTTAATACATAATCGGTCTTATAATTAAAGGTGGAAGTGTCCTGTATCCACGTTTCTGTCGTTGCCAATTGATTGACTTCGATTGAATGAGAGCCGGGATTAGCCTCCGATGATGCAGTGAGGGTTAGTATATCGGTGTCACTGGAGCTTGTGCTGAAAATTTCCATGTCATCTACATCGGCAAGGGCACTTACTGCCGTCTTAACTGCACTAATAGTAGTTTGCAATTCATCCAGTGCGGTGGTTTGTTTCTCGTAGTCCGTTTTCTGTACTTGATATGTGGCAAGTCTTCGGCTATTGATTATCATTAACTGCTTGATGAGCGCAGCAGTGTCAATACCTGTTACCAAGCCGGGAAATCTTAACTCTCCCATAATGGGCTCCTAAACCTTATTATATGCTTGTGCCATTTGGTGAATTCATTCTATTTCTTACAGTCCTAATTATTATTATCGGCAGGAATATATTGAACCTAAACTACTAAGTTTGCTCAGCCGTTGCACGTTTAGCGTCCTTACCCAATTATGGTGCGTTCTTTCACATTGCGGACGCCATTAACCATGATTGGTACCGATATTATCGGGTTTTCTTTTGGAAGAAATCTGCTCCTGCTTTTGATGAGATTATCTGAATCGAACATTGTTCCGATAGACCTCAATGGTTTTTTTGCCCCTGCGGACCTGGCTTAGCTTTTCGGCAGTTTCGGCTTGCTGAGCTGCAAGAGCAAGGCATAGGTTCTGGTATAATTTTCGCAACTGCTCGCGCCGACTTCTAAATTCAGCCGATTCAAAAACCCCCGATCGTGCGATTTCCCCCACAAGAGAGCCGGCTTGCTTGCTTAAAACCTCAATTTCATTGATCTTACCCTTACGGGCCAGCTCTATTTGTTTTTCCAACAGGCCTTGTAGCTCATCCAGAAGGTGTATCTGTCCATCCGGAATAATCTCAACACTATCAATACTCATTGCATTCTAATTCCTGCTTGGGTTTCTTGTTTTGCCTGAGCCAAACTATGTTCGACTTCTTCCAGAAGATTAGCTGCGTCTGTGTGGCTCTTGTCCAGAGTTAATAGATCCAGGAGAATTTTTTGGGACTCCTCAAGCTTGCCATCTTTCATATATAGCGCCGCCAGTGGGAACATAACGGAGGTATCACCCGGGTGCATATTCAAATATGCCTCCAGATAGTGAATAATCTTTGAGAATGAACCCATCTGGCAGGAGGTCTGAAACAGGCCCAGAAGAGCTATCAGATTGTCAGTGTCCAGTTCCAGGCTTTTAAGATACATCTCAAAGGCCCGCTTGTAATCGGCTCTTTGCTGGGCGACCATAGCGAAGCCCGCATAGGCCTTGGCGCAATTGGCGTCCAGCCGACAGGCGACCCTAAAGGCTATTTCAGCATCATCAAGAAGATTCTTTTGCAGCGCCACTACTCCAAGCCCAACGTAAGGGCCCGCCTCGTCAGGCGATAAGACCGCTGCTTTTTCGTAGTATTGTTGTGCCTGTGTGTAGTTGCCGACAGAAGTGTAACAGTCCCCCAATTCCTGTAAAACCTCGTAATGCTGCGTCGAGTCGTGCTGTTCATCGACACGCCTGTTAGAAGCGTGCGTTTCCGCATTATTTTGTGTTATGTCCATAGCAATTCTTTTCCTTCGAGTATTTGTTCTGCTTTTTTGAGTAGTTTAATTGCCGAGTTAAAACCCTTTTTTTCGTGTTTGACCTTTGCCTCCAACAAGAATGTATCCACCGTTGGTCGTTGACGGTTGACTTCACGGCTGAGTTCGGCTGCTCGGATGTGGCCGCTGGCTTTGAAGGATGCCTTTGCAGCTAACGTTTTCATCCACAGTTCGTTTTGATAATGCTCCATGATATATTCAAACATTTCAGCAGCCTTTGACCAATTACCGTTTTTTTCTGCTGACTTGGCTTTCTCAAGCAATTGGTCAAACTGAAACATTTCTTCTGGTTGCAGGCGCCTTATCGCTATGCCGGCCGCATTCAGAGATTCACGCACCGATAAATTTGGAAAGCTCCTCCGTGCATACTGTAACTCATTTTTTCTGACCACTACCGTCCAGAGTCTTTCTGTTGAATCTTCTAACTCAAATCCTTCGTTGTTGACTGAACTGTTGACCAAAGCATGGAGTGAATCCTCTACCCAGAATTCTCTCATGGGAAATCCGCTTGGTACTATGGCAATATATTCACCCTCACATCTGGCTAAAGCTGCGTCTATTCGCTCGGCCTGAGAAGACAATGGATTAACGAGCACAGGAATTATGTTAGGCATATCTCCGAGTTTAGTCCAGGGTTTGGCGGGCCTGGTGGTTCGTATCGTTAGAATGTTCCTCGTATATTCCTTTTCATTCTTATGCCACTGCATTGATATTCTGTCACAGTCACCGTCAGGCTGATAAAATTCACCGGTAATGTCGGGGACGTGCTGAAAATCTGAGAAGAAAACCAGCCGCCGAGTCATGTCCCAATCAATTAAAACGTTGATGTCCTCATTATATGGCCCCGTTTTGTCAAGCAAATCCCTCCGATGCATAAGGCTTACGTGCAGGACATGATTAGGATAATATAAGTCGTCGTCAAGGTAGGCAACGTATTTGCCTTCAACTCGAAGTAATGCTTCATTGAGCGAGAAGGCCTTGCCGCGATTCTCTTTTCTGTCGATAAATATTAACCGCTCGTCCCCGAATGAATTGACTATATCGCTTACGTCTTCGCCGCCGTCATTTATTACGATTATCTGAAGATTTCGATAACTCTGGCGCACAACGCTGGCCAGAGCCCCGGCTAAATATCGGCGCCGATTAAAAGTCGGGACAAGCACAGTAACTACCGGCCCGGCCTTTTTGGGGGTCCCAAAAGGCGTCTCGTTGCGTTTTGGGACTCTCTCGGAGTTTTCTGACATTCCAAGATTATCTAACATTTTCTAAATAGCTAAGAATTACACAGTCAAATTATTCTCGAACGTTGGAGCGGAAAATTCTGCGGGTAATCTAATCTCTTCAAGACCCCAATTTCCCGAGTTATTGCAAAGCGCAGACTCGGATTGTTGTGAACCTATCTCGACTTCGAATTGGGTGAAGATATTATTGATCTTGGTCAGCTGCTTTTTCAGCGGATACTTTTCTTCGACGAATCTGCGATACCTTTTGGGTTCGTACGTGTCGGAAAGAATTTGCTCGCAGAATTCTTCCGAGATGTTAAATAAGAATTCTGAAGGAAATATCTCCTTTGCGCCCGGGAAATTATGGATAACCGGTTTCAATCCACAAGCCATGCCTTCCATTGAGCCCATGCCCTGACTTTCCCCGATGCTGCCGGAGACAATATAGTGTTTGTCCTTCAGCCAGGAATTTATATCTTCCTGCCAGCCGTCAAAAAACACCACATCCGTTAGCTCAAGCACCTGCACTATATGCTTGATATACTGTTCAAGCATGGGGTTTTGAAAAACTCCGGCAAAAAACAGCTTATATTCCGGGTAAATGTAGTGCAGCTTTTGCATACATTGCAGAAGGAACATCGGATTCTTTCTCATATTCAGATAACCGGCGCAGGCAATATTCTTGCCGCGCTGTCTATCGACGAACTTGAATTTATCAAGGTTGACACCGTTCGGAATCACAATAAGCTGCGTTTGATTTCTAATATCTGGAACTTGTTTAAACAGGGCTTCTTTGACAAATGAGTTGCCAACGGTGATGAGTGTATCGATATTTTCCCATTGGACTTGGCCCGGCCAGTCGCCATAAGCCTCAAAACGGTGAAGCCGTACAATATTCTTGCAGACCTTCGGTAATTTTGACGCTTCCACTGCTATATTGGTACACCACTCAAACCAGGAAATATCACTCCATTTCATTAATTCATACATTTGGTCAATGTCCTCTCCCTCAAAGAATTCCACAGGGAAACGGCGTTCAGTAAATGTGTAAATATCCGTTAGGAATTTTGTATCGCCTCTTAATCCACAAAAGAAAGCTATCTTAGGTCTTTTGCTGCGAATCACTTCAAGCATCGGCTTGAGAATCTCCTGGCTGGGCCAGCTTTGCAGTGAGCGGAGCAGTATTTCAATAGCGTTGGCCTTATTATTCTGCTCCAGGAATATATTGGCGGTTCTGTTAAGTACGTCCACATTCAATATGCCCATCTGCTCCATATTATCGAAAAGCTGCATAGCTTCGTTTGCTTTACCCACAGCAAGATATGCTTCTACAAGGTTCCACACTATTTCAGCAGAGTCCTCTTGGTGGCTCAGGGCTTTGACGAAATGCTCGATGGCTTCATCCGAACGGCCCAGGCAATACAGAATTGCTCCCGTATCATTCAGTACTTGTGCGTTGCCACCGGTCGTGCGAAGATGTTCCTGCATACAAGCTAAAGCTTCCTGATATTTACCGGCTTCAGCTAATTCCAAACCTCTCTCGTAATGATAATGATTAGGATTCCCACCAGCCGTGCCAGAGCTACGTCTCGGCAGGAACACACTATTTTGCCTTTGTCCACTTAGTGGATTTGAATTCGTCCCCATTATTGCCATCCGATTTACTCCTAAATATCGAACATATATGTTTTCAAAAGTTACCTTTCAGTTTTTGACATTTGTCCTCAACAGCTATCAGATGAAATCCAGCAGCGTCATAGACATAAGTTTTGCAGCCACTGCTAACGACATTTGATATAGAACCTCACGGCGAGAGAGGTCTATAGCTACTTGGGCGATGTCTGCTTCCTGCAGGCGGGTCACTTCATCCTCGGTATTGTATTTTATGTCCTTTAGGCTATATTTGAGGTCGTCCAGAAAGCCGATTTTAGACCCAATAGAGACCTCGGCTTGAACCAGAAGATTGTTGGCCTCTTCAAATGAGCTCGGTAAGTGGTTTAGCTGCTCTCGAACTTGAGCATCGGAAAGCCCTTTTTCATTTTCCAATACGTCCCGAATAATAATAAGTGTGTTGAATATATCATAAGTGCCGGGTATGCTTACCAGTTCAACTCCAGTGCTCTTTATTCCCGTGGTGTCAATATACAAAACCTCGCCTGTCTCTGCGTGGGTTACCATCGTATTCGCATTGCCCGGCGGAACAGTTACATCAACATAGCTCGTCGGGTCATCATCAATCGACAACCTGTACGTGCCAGTAACGGGCTCCGTTATCTCAAGCCAGACGGCACCGTGAACACTCGATGTACCCGTGCCGGCTTTGGAACCGGTGTCACCAATAAAAACCGGGGCGCTGCGGTCGTTGGAGCGAAAGATATTATCGCCTATGTAGAAGGCCGATGATTCCACACCGGGAGCTACTTCTATATCTCTACTCTCAAGACTACCCTGATAAGTTACTCTGGTGATTTTTCCGTTCGTACGTTCTACCGTATATGGCGCAGAGCCCGTATCGGTTCCACCAAAGAGGTATTGGTCCATATGTTTAGTGTTAGCCAATGAGACTATCTGCTCTAATATATCGTCGATTCCTTCTGCTGTCCTTTTTCTTGCTGCCTCGTCATAGATGCCACTGGTAATTTGAGTTAGACGTATTTGGGTTTCAGTAAAACCCGACGTTATATCATCGAGAATGGCCGAGGAAAGCTCCAGGATGCTGGCGACTTCCGAGAGGTTGTTTATATAATTTTCCAGGGACTTTTCATTGGTATTGAGCCCTAAAACCCGATAGGCGGCAGCAGGGTCATCAGAGACTCGATTTATCCGTGAGCCTGTAGATGCTTGTTCCTGCAGGTTGGCCATTGCATTGGTATGAAGCTTCAATGCAAAACTGACATTATTATAAATATTGTTCAATGTTCCACTCATTTTTCGTATCTCATATCTGGCTTAGCGCTTCACAGCATGTGCTTTATGTTTTTCATAATATGTCCATAATAGTTGACAACGACGACTGGATTGTGTTCAGATATTTGCCCATTGCCTTGAACATCTGCTCGAAGAGCAATATCTGGGCAGCTTCATCGTTGATGTTGACGCCGCTTATTTCGCCTTGTTGATTGCTCAGGTTTTGGACCATCGATTCGATATTGTCTTTGCGTGCCTGTTTAACAAAAAGCTGTTGACCGATGTCCGTAACTATCTGGCGATAAAACTCTCCAGGTGTCATAGAGTTCAGACTGGTTACGGTCTGGTCCCTCAAGCCTGCCATCCGCAAAGCGTTGGCGTTGTCGGTCATATCCGCACCCAGGGCTGATGCTACACGGCCCGGCGTAGCAGCTATATCCGAGCAAACCGCTATATCCGAAGCGCTGCTGCCGGAAAAAAAGGTGTTGATTCCAACCGCAGCTAACACACCCGAAGTATCACTGTTGGAAAAAGCGGCAACGTCGAAGGTTTCGCCTGCGTTTAAGTCGCCGGTGCTAAGAGATATTTTGATTCCATTGCCTATATCGAGCTTATCACCTGCTGCGTAGCCGGCACCGACATTGAGAGTGTTAACAAGCTCGGCTGCTCCATTTCTCACTTCAAGCTGCAAGGTGCCGTTGCCTACCGAATCGTTACCTACCACCGTAAACTGGAAAGTGTCGTTCGTTGTGCCTGTATAAATACCCGACACGGATATACTTGGTGGTGAGCCGGTCAAGGTGCTGGCGGTGGGTTCTGGCAGCACGGCGGGAAGAAAATCAAATTTATAGTTTGCGTCGGCCTGAATATGAAGCTTGGAAGAAACCACCGAAGCGGTTACGCCGGTAATGTTGTTAGTAATATAATCTGCAAAGTCGGATAGCGTAGGGTCAGCCGGAAGATCATTGGCAATGTCAATTTCATGTCGAGTTATTGTGGTTGTTCCGGGGACTGTTGTATCCGTGACTCTGATAAATACCGACCCGCTGGTTATGGGCGGATCGAAATCGGCCAGAACCTCGCTCGTCACAGGCCAGCCGGTCAGTTTCGTAAACGAGCCGGTTGAGCCGACTCCCTGGACATGGTATTGATTTATCTGCTGTATCATTGCAGTTGCCAAATCGTCCAGGTCATCGTGAATATCAGAAACCAGTTCGTTTCTTAACGACAATAATCCACCTAATCGTCCGCCTTGCACGTTTATGTTAAAATTGTTCGCGCCGGCGACTGAAATACCCAGATTGCCCTCTTCTTTCAAACCAGCCTCCAGGTCGATAGCCGATGCACCTATCGCCACAGGAGTCCCAGCGACATAGACATCGATCACACCATGCTTTCGCGCCTGGGTCTCTATACCAACCAATTCGGACAGCTCTGTTATGCACTGGTCCCTTTGGTCCCGTAAATTGTTGGCCTGGCCGCCGCTTATTTCCTGCTTTTCTATGTTGTCGTTGAGTTCAGCTATTCTGTTTGTCAGGATATTAAGCTGTTCGATGCTGTTCGTAGCTTCCAGGTCAATTTGATTTTTCAATGATGTCAGGAATTCTCCTAATGTTCTGAATTGACCGGCCATAGTCTTAGCGGCGGTTATAATCTGGTTTTGCCAGATGATTTCTGTCGGATGAGCGGAGAGGTCCTGCAACGCGTTGAAAAAATTGTCTATAGCTTCGCTCAAACCGCTCCCCTCCAAAAATTCTCCAAATGCGTTTTCGACCGTCTGCAGCGTGGCAAATTCCTGCGAGACCTGTCCTAATAACGATCCTTGACGGAGAATCTCCTGCTCCAGAAGACCATCAATTAATCTGGTAACACCGACAACATCGACACCTCCTCCCAAAAGAAGCGCACCAACTTGCGACGAATAAGCGGGACGCAGTTCTATTCTCTGGCGGTGGTAGCCGTCGGTAGCCGCGTTGGCAACATTATTGCCGATTATATCAAAGGCCCTCTGGGCTGCTTTAAGGCCGCTAATTCCTATCGAGAAACTATCCATTTCGTAACTCTATTTAGAACACAGTTCTCACAGCTTTCGTACCGCAACTGCTGGGTATTAGCCTAAGCTCAACAGGTCCGGACGACGTTC
>Ga0209979_1005146_pt1 | contig 10424 bp, 11 predicted proteins | sample AnhtaG_FD_183114 | JGI IMG/M metagenome (GOLD analysis project Ga0209979, IMG submission 183114) | Deep subsurface microbial communities from Anholt, Denmark to uncover new lineages of life (NeLLi) - Anholt_01485 metaG (SPAdes) (version 2) | ecosystem: Environmental > Aquatic > Marine > Oceanic...
GAACTTGCCGAAGCAACCGCCGCCAAAGGTGTATAGTCACCAGTTGAATAGTAAGGTTTGTGGTGGAAACTAACCGCCCTGGCGCTATCAAAAGTACCGATTTCGGTGCCTAACTGCGAAAGTTGGGGTAGCGCCGACATAATTCTGTAAAGCCCTCTGCGTCCCCGTTGATAGCTGCCTTGACTAATACTGTATCCGGCTTTTTAGCCACTGATTTTTCTTTCTCCAGAGCCCCGGACAAAATTTTCGCTGAACCAGCTTCCATTATTATAGATTGCCTTTTGCGCTCAAAATGGGCGCTGAAATTTTGATTTTGCAGATTTTTCGATTATACCCCTTTTCGTGTGGTAAGCGCATAATAAAGGCCGGCCACGATTAGCCGGCCTTGGTTTGAAATAAACCCTTTGCCCTATAAGGAGCAGAAATTTCTGTTTTACGGATAACCTGTTATTGCGTGCAGTAACAGGTCTCTATTCGGTCGCAATGCTTGTTTTCCCCGCCACAACAAGTGTTGTAGTCTAAGACGGACTTAGCATTGGACAACAGCCCGGTGTAGCTTCGCCGGCACAGCACGGCTTGGTGCATTCAGGTGGGCAGGGCTTTGGGCAACAGTCCGGTGCAGCTTCGCCGGCACAGCACGGCTTGGTGTTGTCAAGCGGACAGGTCTTTCCACAGAGACTTTCCGTAACGTCTCCTGCGCAACACGGTTCGGTGCGTCCAAAGGGACAGGCCTCTGCATCGAATCCAGCGGCGGCCTTTTGAGCACACGTTACTTCAGCGTTTTCAGCAAGGACGGCCCTGGCTGCGGGGCACGATGTGCCGCCTGCCGCCGGACAGGTTTTGGCTTGCGAGCCGGTGTCGGACCGGGCAGGCAAAATGTCCGCATAGTTGGCAAGCAGAACAGTCCCTGCCAATAGTGCAATTACAACAGCTCCGATAATCAGCAGATTCTTGGGGTTTTTAAGGCTCATTAACGTTTTCCTCCAAAGGTTGACATTTCAATTTTCGAATCCTCGTTAAATACTGACAAAAAATCTCTTATATCATATCGTCCTGTATTATACCATTTTCTTAGAAGTATTGTTCGTAAAAACTTATAATTTTCGAATATTTACTATGGCTAAAGTACATTTTTTCTAAGGTGCCCTAACGCGCCAGCGCCTCGATTTACTATGGCGTCACTGCTCGATTATAAATACGAACATCGTCAATCAGGCCGGACCAGCAGGTTCCGGTTTCCATAGCCTTACCGGTGCCAATGTACAGACCGTTTTCTGAGGCCGCCAAATTAGCCTGCGCGTCTTCAGCCACGGCGACGTCATCAACGTAGAGCGTTCTGTGCGAGCCATCCCACACAAGACCTATACGGTGCCAGTGGCCATCGGTGATGACTGTTTGTGACAGCAGTGCGGCGGTGCCCCGGCCGGTAGCTTTAAGCTCCGTCATCAGGTTACCTTCCAATGTATCCGCACAAAGCCAATTTGCCCAGCCCGTTTGCGACAAAACGACTTGCCCTGGGCCGCCGCCTTTAACCCAGGCAAAAACGCTAAATACCCCGTCTGCTGGATTTAATACAAAGGGCGTGCTAACATAATCATCTACCCCATCGAACTGCAGTGCTCCATCCACCATACCACCGGTGGGTTGCCAGGCTGGACCACCACGAGCCGGGAGAGTGCCATCTTTGTTGCCGACGCTGTCATGAGCGATGAAACCTTCTGTCTCGTCCAGCGCCCAGTGTGCTATCAGCGTGGGATCATCAACTGGCTGTCCCCAGTAGCTCATCAAAAGCTCCAGGTCCAAAGCGTCCACAACTCCATTGCCAAACGGCAGCGGTGCTATGTCAACCTTTGGGTCGTCCTGGCTCCAGGATTGGATAAGTCTCAGGAGGTCTTTGATGTCCACGAGGCCGTCGCCGTTAAAGTCAACGACGGGCAGTCGCTCTCCTATATGATAGACAGCTAAGCCACCACCATAGGTCCCAATCCACAGGTTCCCTTGGGCATCAAAGGCAAGACCAGTGGCAGTAACATGCGGCAGCCCGGAGTTCCACTCGTTGAACACCCACCAGTTCTCTCCGTCAAACTTCGCTACCCCACCAGTAGTTGTATGAGTACTCCACATCCCCATCCATAGGTTCTCCTGGGCATCGAAGGCAAGAGAAATGACCATGTGCCACGTCAGCGGGGAGTTAGATGTGTGATACACCGTCCAGTTCTCTCCGTCAAACTTCGCTAAGCCACCACCCTCAGGATGAAAGTCGTCACCGGTCCCAGCCCATAGGTTCCCCTGGGCATCAAAGGCTAAGGCCCAGACATCGTTGGACGTCAGCCCGGAGTTCGCCTTGTTGTACACCGTCCAGTTCTCCCCGTCAAACTTCGCCAAGCCACCACCAAGACCTAAGTGATCACCGGTGCCAATCCATACGTTCCCCTGGGCATCAATGGCAAGAGGATAAGCGATCGTGTTATATGGCAGCCCGGAGTTGGCGGTGTTATACACTGTCCACTCCGCTGTCTGTGACCATGCCACGGTCGGGAATGCAAACGCCGCAGCAGCAATTATAATCACCAAAGTCAAGGCAAGTGAATCTGAGTAAACAGCGTGTTTTATGTTGTGTGTTGTTTTTTGGGTTTTCACGTTCATTGTTCCTCCTTTTCAGAATACTCAATTTCTCAAACTTTTGAGGGTTCGAGTACATTAATTACCGAAGATGAAATCTGCCTTCGCAACCTCCGTAGCCAGGCCCAATGCCAAAACCAATACGATTGTAATTATCTTTTTCATTTCCCTATCTTTTCAAAAAGTGTTTTTATTTTCACGCTGCATACTGTGCGCACCTTTACCGGCTTAGCCTTGTCTTTACGAAAATCTCGTTGATTGAACGCCATTTGGAATATCTCCTTCAAAGAGTTTATGATACGCAGGCATTACAACATTCGCTTAGTCTTTTGCAAGGAAAAAAACCGAAAAATCAAATGGAATATCCGGGCTAAGAAAACAAGATGCGGACTTACTGAGACAGGCCCGTCTTGGCTCGGCCAAGCCGAGACAGGTATTGCTTTGCGAAACGTTGTGCCGCCGAGTAGAGCAGTGCACGGCTGTTTTCGAGTGCGTAATCGAGAGACATATTTTTATCTTTGCATGATATAGCAGTTGCAACGCCTTTTTTTTGACACTCCTGCTGAGATATATTGACCTGGCCTGCGAGCACGGCCAGGCGGGTATGTGATTGTGAGGCCATTTTTAAGATTCCGGATACGACTTTTCCATAGAGCGATTGCCGGTCGAAAGAGCCTTCGCCGGTAATGACCCAATCGGCGGATTCGAGCTCAGCGCGGAGGTTACTACGGGCCATTACCGTTTCTATACCGGATACGACAGCAGCATTCATAAAGGCTATGGCGCCGGCAGTCAATCCGCCGGCTGCACCTGCGCCGGGAACGTTGTCGATGTCACGCTGGAGTTGTTTACGGACGAGGTCGGCTAAGTGCGCAAGACCCTTTTCCAGTTGCTTTACCATTTCGGGTGTTGCGCCTTTTTGGGGTGCGTAAACTTTAGCTGCGCCGTGCTCCCCACAGAGCGGATTGTCAACGTCACAGAGGACCTCTACCGGCACAAGCTGTCCGTCATTGCAGCGAAGCGGCAATGCCGGATCAGGTCTGACTATTTTTGTGATTTTCTCAAGGCCCGCGCCGCCGAGCGGGATCGGATTGTCCTGGTGGTCGAGGAACTTCCAGCCAAGTGCCATTGCGGCTCCGAGGCCGCCATCTACAGTTGCGCTGCCGCCCACGGCCAAAAGGATTTTACGTGCACCGTATTCCAGTGCAGCTTTAATAAGCTGGCCTGTCCCGTAGGTAGTTGTGTTTAGCGGGTTCATCTGCTCTGCGGAAAGCAGTTCGAGTCCGCTGGCCGAGGCCATCTCAACAAGAGCAGTTCTGTCTTCGTCGAACCAGGCAAAGCCCGCTTCAACCTGCATTTGCGGAAGGGGCCCCATTACTGTTTGCGGGACCCACCGGCCGTTGGCCGCCTTAATCATCGCCCTTGCAGTGCCCTCACCTCCGTCGGCCATAGGTTTTATGACAAGCTGAACCTCGGGTGTGGATTCGCAAATGGCCTTTGCGATGATTTCACAGGCTTCGTAAGCTGTGAGAGTTCCCTTGAACGAGTCGGTTGCGATAACGACTTTCATAAAACTCAATTCCATCAAAACGATATACCTATATGAGTCAATGAGTATATGAATCCACTCATCTACTCATCCACGCATTCGCTCTTAGAGAACAATCAAGCTGATGACCCATAACGTAATGGCTGCGGCACCACCTTCGATGAGTGTCCCGAGTGTTTGCAGCTTATAGCCCTGCTTGACGCTCATTTTGGATAGGCCGGTAACCACCCAGAAATAACTGTCATTTGCATGGCTGACTACCATAGAGCCGGCGCCGATGGCTACCACTACCAGCGCCCTTGCCGTCGGCGTTTCGAGACCAAGCGTTCCGAGAAGCGGCGCCACGATGCCGGCTGTGGTGATGATGGCTACGGTTGACGAGCCCTGTGCCGTCTTGAGCGCTGCGGCGATGATGAAAGGCAGCCAAATACTAAGGTTCGCACCTTTGCCGAGGTATTCGCCCACGGCATCGGAGATTCCGGAGTTCTGCAGTACCTTTCCGAAAGCGCCGCCGCAGCCGGTAATGATAATGATAGTTGCCGCTGCAACGACTGCCTGACCGACCCAGCCGGAGGCGGAAAGCATCTCGGTGGTAAGTTTTTTCGGCAGCAGCAGGGCAAAGAAAACGCCAACCAGCAGGGCCACTACCGGCTGCCCGGCAAAGCTGATGAGCGCAGCGGCATTCCTCTGGCCGAATGGATGGGTTGGGAACTCACCGATTGACCTGGCCACAATCAAAACTATAGGCAGAAAGATGGGAACGACCGATCTAAGGGCCGAAGGTGCTTCAGCCGCGAGTTTTTGCGAATCGTCTGCCAGCGATTCCGATTCGGGGTTGATATACACCTTAGCGGCGAATTTTATAGCAAACAGCCAGCCGGCTGCAAGGGCGATAATGCTTACCAGCGCTCCCCAAAGGATTACCAGGCCAAGGTCGGCCTTTAGCAGGCCCGCCGCAGCGACAGGCCCAGGTGTCGGCGGGACCATCGTGTGGGTGGCGTAGAGACCAAGGCTAAGCGCAACTGCACTTGCCGCCAGGGATATTTTCACCTTGCGGGACAGCGCCTTGGCCAGCGGGCAAAGGATGACAAAAGCAGAATCGCAAAACACCGGGATGCTGACAATATACCCGATTATGCCCATAGCCAGAGGTACATTCTTACTGCCAACTAATTTGAGCGTGCTCTCGGCCAGTTTATATGCGCCGCCGGATTTTTCCAGAAAGGTACCGATGACCGCCCCGGCCAGGATTACGATGCCGATATAGCCGATAGTGCCACCGAAGCCCGCATTTACCGATTCGACTATCTGCTCGAGCGACATTTTTCCGCAAAAGATGCCGTATCCAAAAGCGGCGATTAGCAGTGCAAGAAACGGGTGCAGTTTAAGCCTGGTTGTTGCAATAATGATGAAAACGACAGAGAGAAGAAGAAGGATTAACAGCCACATAGAGTTCGTCCTTTTGTTGATATAGTCTTTTCCGTAAACAGCACAGTAGAATTGGGGCGGTCAGTAACGTAAAATCCCGGCAGCTAAACGGTATTTAACCCGCTTAGTGCCTGGTGTCAATATTTTTCTCATTAAACCTCAAGCCGCTCAAGTACCCACTTTCAGTTTTGGTCAAAAGGTGCGCATTTTTCCGAATTTTTACGAAAATACACGAAAAAATGCTCATTTTTAAAATTGCCCCTAAAACTTTGTAACCGTCTGCGCTGCAGGAAGTTATAAATATTTTCTCCATAAATCTGAAAAACTAAACGTTCTTTTTCACCGTCGCGCAATACGATATACGATATATGCAATATGAATATGCTATTGACCTGTTTCGGTTTTAATGTTACTCTATCGCCGGTGTAATTAAGGAATCTAAATCATGGAATTATCCGGGTTAATGAAGCTAAGAATCGCTGCTGCGATTGTCACGGGTGTGGTTTTGATAGGTATTTTAGCTTGGCCGCTGGCAACACCATCCGAGCCACTTAGCACTGTGCGTGCTGGCGATTTAAGTCTCGGCGGTGCAATAACTTTGGTGATTTTGGCATTTTCAGCCGGCTTCATTGCCTATTTTCTTTCCTGGCCCTACGGCCGAGAAATCGGCATTTTGGCGGCACCATCCGGCTTAGCTATCTGGGCTGTACGCTCCAGCAGTATGGCTGCTTTGTTACAGCTAAATCCAACCGCTGGACAGCGCCAGGCACTTCTTACAACGCTTAAATGGGACTCCATTTTCTGGCTGGCTGTTGTCGCCGCTGGATTTGCCGGCGTGATATTAGGACAGAAAATCCTGTCAAGCCCCAAAACGGACGAGACACAGGAGAAATCTAACTCTAAGCCAATTAAATACTTAAACGCAATAATTGCCTTGGTCGGCTCAGCTTTAATAGCTCAATTTTGTATCAGGATATTTGCTCAGGACGTCGAAGTATTCGACAACAGATTAGGTTCGGTTATGGCCCAGCCATCTGTTGGACAGATCATTTTTGCTGTATTAGTATCGTTCGGACTCGCTGCTTTTGTAGTCAAAAAATTTCTCAATGTCAGCTATATCTGGCCCATAATTGCCAGTGCTTTGGTAACTGCCTTTGCTATAAGCACTTACGCCAATCAAGACTTGTTGCAATATCTTGCGCAACGATGGCCCGCATCTTTTTTCTCTAATTCAGTTATTTCCATATTGCCCGTGCAAATGGTGGCTTTCGGAACATTAGGCTCGATTGCTGGCTATTGGATGGGGGTCCGCTATAGCTATTGGCGAAAACACGAAGTGAAATAGCAAAATTTGCGGTATTTGGCAGATTCAGCACATCTTTTTTTTCGCACATTCTCTTTTGCGTAAGTCTATATAATATAAGAAGATATATGCATAGCGTCTTATAATAAATCTTCTTTGCCAAGACAAAAGCAAAAATGGTTGTTTTCGGGCTTGAAATTAGCCGAAATATAGTGTGTTAAGGGTTGTCGGTCGGATGTAGTTTTTGGACTAAGTAGTTTTGGAATAATGACATATAAAAGCGTTTGATGAGCATCTTGACGAACACTTGACCGGGATTTTCGTAGCATATATGATAGTAAGACCAGCCGACAAAAGGAGTTAGCAATGTTGGTTCTAAGCAGGCAAAGAGATGAGTCGATTATGATCGGCGATAACGTTGAGATTATTATCGTCGATGTTCGGGGGGATAAAGTCCGTCTGGGTATAACGGCCCCGAAGGAAATACCGGTTCATCGCAGGGAAATATACGACGCAATTCAGCGTGAGAAAAGGCAGAAAAAGGAGTCTCAGGAGCAGCAGGAGAAAGAGCCCCAGGCGCCACAGTCCTCGAAGGAATCCTAAAAGCAGCGATAAGTAAGCAAAACAGCCCGCCAATTAGCCCTGCTTCCTCCCACAAATTTCACCAATCTTTTCAACAGAGCATAATCAATTATCAATCGCAACGCCCTCTGCCGTCTGTTGTCTGACGTCCGTCGTCGGTTTTCTGCCTTGAGTCTGGTATCTTGAGTCTGTGTCTTGAGTTTGGTATCTTGAGTCTGTGTCTTGAGTCTGGTATCTTGAGTCTGTGTCTTGAGTCTGGTATCTTGAGTCTGTGCCTTGAGTCTGTGCCTTTTCTTTTTGACTGTGTGTTTTTTTTATAAAGCACGTAGTACTTTTCACTAACGAAAAGTACTACGTGCCCTTCCTACAAATTGCTGGGTTGTAACTTTGGGTTGTGGGCTTGTGGGGAAATCTCTTACATTTGTCCTCACATAAAGATGTGAAAGTTCGCTCTCTATCATCAATAGCAAATAGTCAATATGGATACATACGGTTCTAACAGGCGTATCGCAGATCCGCTGTCTTTTGGCGGAATCAATCGCCAAGCGGTTCGTAGAATTCTTCCGGTCGGTCGCCGAGCGTGTTTGTCAACGTGCCTAAGTTTTCGATAGTACATTCGATACGAGCGCCAGGCTGTAAATAATCCCCTGTGGCCAAACCTACGCCCGACGGTGTGCCGGTAGCAATAACGTCGCCCGGTTCGAGTGTCATTATGTAACTTAAGAACGATACAATGTCGGCTACCGGATAAATCATCTGCGATGTATTTGCTTTCTGGCGGACCTGGCCATTGACGGTAAGGGTCATATCCAGATTCTGCACGTCTGCGATTTCGTCGCAGGTCAAAAGGTACGGCCCCATCGGCAAAAATCCGTCGGCCCATTTGCCGTTCAGCCAGTCGTAGAATTCATCCCACGGACGTTCAGCCCTGTTCTTCTTAAAAGTTACGGTGCGGGCTGAGACATCATTGGCGATAGTATAGCCGGCTATGTAGTCAAGGGCACTGTCGGCTGTAATAGCCTTGGCTTCCTTACCGATTACAACCGCAAGCTCAAGCTCATAATCTATGTCTTTGCTGTAGGCTGGCCAGGGTATTTGTTCATCGGGCCCGATTACTACTGTCGGCGGCATAAGGAACGGCCTGGGCACGGTCGTCAGGCGGGGCGAATCCGAGAGTCCAACCTTGAAGCCGCGAGTGACACTGGCCTCCTTGATATGCTCGCTGTAATTGCCCGCCAAAGCGAGCACTTTGCTCGGGCGCGGGATGGGTGCAAGAAGTTTGACTGAATCGAGAGGTATTAAATTGTCGGCGCCCCGCCGTTTTGCTTCGCAAAACGAAGAAGCGGGGCCTAAGTCGGCGAGTTTCGCAAGGCAGGCTGAGCCTCTTTGCAGAATTTCTTTTACGCTGCGGGGCGGATTCGCACCATCCCAGGCCGATGGAATATCTATCAATCCATCGGCTGTCATAATTCCACAGGAAACCGATCGAGCTTTAGAATACGTAATCAATTTCATTTGCTTACCATTATTAACGATTGCCTGTCTTAATTCAACTGGCAGTTCCGGCCAAACAGCTACTATTTCAGCCAAATCATGAAGCAGTAAAAGCCAAGATGTTTTATCTCGGCTCAATTTTTAGTTTCTGAAGGCAGAAACGGTGACCAGGCAGCATGTCCATCATAAGCAGGATTATGTGTTAATCTCTTCTGCTCACTGCCATCTGAATTCATGATATAAATATCAGTATTCTCGTATCTGTCATCTCCTCGTCGAAAAGCTATCTTTTTCCCATCAGGAGACCAGGAAGGAGTATAGTCAACAACAGTATTGTTCGTTAATCTTTTCTGTTCAGTACCATCTAGATTCATTACGTATATCTCAGGGAGTCCATCTCTATCCGACGTAAAAACCATTCTACTTTCGACAGGAGAACAGGAAGGGTTTGCATCCTGAGCAGGAAGCCATTTCATCCCAAGCAGGACTGTTTGTTAATCTTTTCTGCTCACTACCATCTGCATTCATAATATAAATATCAAAATTTTCATCTCTCTCTGAAGTAAATGCTATCTTAGTTTGTTTGTATAATTTATCTTCTAAAGAAACCGGCTTTTTTGGCGAGCTTTCTTCTCTTGACGGTTTTTCCACAATTGACTCTCTTGGTGGGATATACTCTCTTGTAGGCTCTTGCTCAACTGACACTGTTAGTGAGGTATCTTCTTTTTGTAGTTCTTCCTTTTTACAGCCATACACACCAACTCCTATTATCGCACCTGCTAAAACTACTAAACCAGCTATTCTTATGCCACTTTTCATTTTCTTTCTCTTTATATAGTATAGGGGTTTCAGTTTTTAGGACTTCATATGGGAAATCCGGGCTTATTATTGTCTTGTAGATTTATGGTGGTAATAGTATCAAAAATAACTTGCACTTGCAGCACAAAAGCTTACATTCATTCTTTCTGAGATTGGCTTTGTTTGGGTTTGTTTTTTTGGGGCCTGAAGCTGGTTCATTTTCATAATCCTTTTGTGAAAAAGCGTTTACGTTCATTTTGGGCATTTCGGGTATTGGGTTTGTTTTTTCGGACTAAGAAATCATCTTTTTTTCTGTAATCCTTTGTTAAAGTTAAGTTTACGTTCATTTTGGCTTTTTGGAGATTGGGTTTGATTGGGTTTGAATTGGGTTTGTTTTGACCAAGTGTCCAATTGGCAATATTTTCATAATCCATTGTAAATACACACTTTGCATCAATTTTACCCTCTCGGAAATTGGGTTTGTTTTGCATAAAAAGTAGCTGATTTGTAGAGGGTCCTCGACAGATGTAGTGCCTTATAGGCACGTAAATATCTGCTGCCTTATAGGCAGGTAAGTAAATGGATACTCGATGGTTGTGATGGTTCATTGGTTAATTTAGTTAATATGGTTAATTTGGTTAAATGGTT
>Ga0209979_1005147_pt1 | contig 10424 bp, 18 predicted proteins | sample AnhtaG_FD_183114 | JGI IMG/M metagenome (GOLD analysis project Ga0209979, IMG submission 183114) | Deep subsurface microbial communities from Anholt, Denmark to uncover new lineages of life (NeLLi) - Anholt_01485 metaG (SPAdes) (version 2) | ecosystem: Environmental > Aquatic > Marine > Oceanic...
TGATTCATATGCCCTGAACAATGCAGAAGCATGAAAATATGAACTATTTTTGACACTGAAATGCCAGTAAAAAAAATAGTTAAAAATAGACTGCAGGGGTGCGAAATCTCGGTTATATGAAAAGCTAATAAAAAATGCACCACTCTCATATCTTGTTATTCGAAAAACCTTATAATTGCAAACAAATTATAGCTCGTTGTGGAATCAGTAACGCTCATTGCTCCTAAAGCTCGAAATAAATGTGCTTCAGATATTTCTGGAATGAGTTCTTAGTTTTTTATAGATTTTTATATCAAGAAAGGAGAGTCATCACTGTTCCATCCCACATAACAAGTATCAACCCTACAAGGCTCGTTAGAGTAAGTGGAATCCAATAAGTATACACTATTTGATCAATTTTTAACCGTGCAATAGCAACCCGTATTAATGTCACTGAAAAGAGTATGACAAGAAACACTTTCAGCAAATAAAACAAGATGTCAACAGCAAATCCTACGTAACTACCCAACCCAGAGAGATAGCCGGAGATATTATATGGGAAGAACAACGCTACAATAATTGATGCCATAGCTACAGTTTTCACCCCATCAGTCAAGTAAAACATCGCAAGGTTTCTACCAGAATACTCAACGAGAAGTCCACCAGCAATTTCAGTTTCTGCCTCAGGTGAATCAAACGGTATTTTTGATAGTTCCGCGGGGGTTACAAGCAAAAGTACAAATAAAAGTATTGCAAAACCAATGAATCCTAATGGCCCGGTAACATTATTCCAGATAGGAGTGCCGGAAATAACAGATAAAGTAAATACATTTCCAATGTCTGGTATTTGAATCAACTTCCAAGCAAGACTTATTATGATAATAGCAAGTGGGAATTCATAGGCAATCATTGTTGCCATCTCTCTTTGCGCACCAATAATAGCATAAGGAGAGCCGGAAGAAAAACCACCAATTACCATCGCAAGTGAAGGCATGATTAACAGATAGAGAACTAAGATAAGATCTCCGCTTTGTGAAAGAATTGGAGGAAAACCACCAAGTGGTAGATAAAGCAGAATCGATATCGCTGCAACCAGACCTAAGAGTGGAACAAGATTAAAAACCCAAGGAATTGCATTTTCAGGTACAACGTTTTCTTTAGTAAATAGTTTTACAATATCTCTAAAAGGTTGTCGTATAGGAGGTCCGATACGTCCCTGCATATGAGCAGCAATCTTACGATCTATACCTTTATACAGAAGCCCGAAGATTATTCCAAATATTGCAATACCGAGAGTTCCTAGTATTACTCTAAACAATACAAATTCAGACATTGTTTGTATATCCACTTAGATCACCTCAATTAAAAGGAAAATAGCTAAAACGATTACAAACCAAAGAACGTAATCACTTGCGTTTCCTGTATGCATTTTTCGAAGTATATTGTAGAATCCTTCCATGCTTTTTGTAAATCCCCAATACAGATTACTTGCTTTAATCTGCATTTGTTCTTTTGGATATTCTGGATTTCCAGATAGAAATGATTTCACTTGTTCTGTATCTTTTTTATATGTTTTGTTTCCAAACATTCTCAAAATATACATTAAGAGAAAAGCAACAACTATTGCTACAACCCAAATAATTGGTGTCCAAAAACCGCTTCCCGTATCAATTGTAAACATAGTTAGGCACCTCCTAAAACCATACTTAAATATTGCGCGTTACTAAGAAGTGCATCTGCTACTGGTCGAACAATATTTTCTAGTACTAAATTTGGGAAAAGACCGAAGAATATGATGATACATACAAGAATTCCCATAGCAAACAGCATGCTCTTTGGAACCTCTTTTACATCCTTGAATTTCGGTAGCTTGGGTCCCATAAATGCAGAATGAAACACCTTTACAAATGCCGCAAGAAGAAGTATACTGCAAAGAATCGCAACGATTGCAAGAATCGGGTTGAGCTGAAACGTTGACTCGTAGATAAGCAGCTTAGAAGCAAATCCATTGAAAGGGGGCATGCCTGCAACTGCAAGAATGCCTATAACGAAAAATATCGTGGTATATTTCATGTTTCTTGCAAGCCCACCCATTTCATCAAGTGACCATTCTTTTGTTGCATAATAGATGGCGCCAGCAACTAAAAACAAGAGACCTACATCAAGTGCATCGTTTATAATATGAAAGATTCCACCTTCTAATGCAGTTCTGCCATAAGCAGTACCCATGGCAGCTAGTCCTGTACCAATGGCAAGAAACATATATCCTATTTCTGCAACCGCGGCAAACGCGATAAGTCTTTTAAAATCAGTTTGCCTGAGAGCCATAATTACTCCAACAATAATAGAAATTACAGCAAGCGGGATAATTAACCATCCAATAAACATATTCACAGGAATATCAAACTTAGCAGGTTCCAACAGAATATTTCCATACAACGTGAAAATAACTCTTAAAACTCCATACAAACTTGCAAGCGTTGCACCAACAAGAGCAAGAGTCACTGTAGACGGCGCCCTGCCATATGAGTCGGGAAGCCACATATGCATAGGTACAATTCCTGCTTTCATAGCAAGGGCTACTATGAGCAATACAAGTGCGATTTTATCAAGGAAGGTATATTGGATTGCGTTTGACAAAACCGCAATGTTAAGTGCATCATATTGACCGTAGAGCAGTGCTATGGCAAAGAGGACGAACAATGCACCTATTGCACTTATCACGATATATTTGAATGCAGCCTCAACTGATTCTGCTTTATTAGTCCAAAATGCTATGAGTGCACAGGAGGCTATTGATGTTATTTCAAGGAATACAAAGAAATTAAACATATCTCCAGTAAGCATCATTCCAAGCATGCCTGCAGTTAAGAGAAGGAGAAGTGTGTAATACTTGTCAAGACCCGTGTTTTCCTTCATAAATGACCATGAATAGATTACAGCAACAAACACCAATATTGAGGCGATAATTGCCATGAAAATACTCATTGCATCTACTTCAAAGAGAATTCGTACGACGGGAAGAGTAACATCTTTTGCACCGAAAATATAGGTATAAATAAATGGTGAATCGGGCGTTGATTTTGTAAAAATATTGAAAGCAAGAAGCCCAACAAGCAACGAATTCAATCCAAGAACCAAGATAACAAAGATATTTCGTAGCTTGTCATTTATTCTACTTATAAGTGGAGTAAGAAACGCACCTAGGAGCGGAACAGCAACAATTAACGCAGGAGTATATTCAGGTACATTCATTCTTTTAACCTCCTGACTTTTCTTACATCCAATGTTCCGTAATGCCGATATATGTGAATAACAAGTGACAACATCAATGCAAGAACAGCCACTCCTATGACAATACTTGTAAGTGTTAACGCTTGAGGAATGGGCAATGCCATAATTCCTCCAGGGGAACTCGTGTAGATCGGGGCGATGCTTCCTTTTCTATATCCAAGAGTGATAAGAAATAGGTTCACTCCACTTTCAATCAGAGTAATTCCGATTACCATTTTGATTAGATTTCTCTTGAAAACAAGTGCATACAACCCGATAAGAATCAGGCATACAACTGCAATATAAGGAATATTGTAAATCATTTCTTCCCCTCCTTATAATTGGTCGTTGCATATGCCATAACAAGAACAATTGCAAAGAGCCCGACAATTACCTTGAGTCCTACAGCAAAATTCATGAGTGGAATTACGCCAGCTGTATTGATATCTGCTAGACCAGAGCCTACGACTGGAATGATGCCAAATAAGTAATCATTTCCAACAAGAAAATTATTAAAAAATACAGCGCCAAAAATAAGCCCAAAGAATGCAAGCCCTATAAAAGCAATTGCACCAACACTTTCAAACACTGAAAGTCGTTTTTCTTTTATCTTATCAATCGTCCATTTTGATCCAAAGGCAACAAGAATCATTGCACAGGCTGAAGCAACAACAGCACCTCCCTGAAACCCCCCACCAGGAGTAAGATGACCATGAGCAATAACATACAACCCATAGATCATAGCAAAAGGAAAGGCAATAGCGGTGATGGTTCGAACAATCTTTGACATCTCAGTCATTTTTCAGCCTCCTAAAAATCATAATAACGGCTGCAACAGCAGTAAACAGAACCGTTGCCTCACCAAGCGTATCAAAACCTCGATAATCAAACACGACAGATGTCACACCGTTATTTGCACCTGTTTCCTCCTGTGTATTTTCAATAACGTAATCATCCATATCTGATTCATCCAATACACCAAATGGATGCATGAGAAGAGCAGAAAATATAAAGACCACTGCAACAATGGAAAAGAAAACTGCTGCAGCCAGATTTCTCTTTGACATTATCCCTCTCCCTCCATCCGTTTTGTACCTTTAATTGCGATGATAAAAATTGCAGTAGTAAGACATGCTCCTACACCTGCCTCAGCGATTGCAACATCAGGTGCTTGAAGAATATAAAACTCAAGAGAAAGCAGTAAACTCATTGCAGCAACAGCAATAACTGCAGCAAGCAGATCTTTTAGTAAAACGGCAACTATAGAAGCTGCGACAATCAAGATAGGAAGTACAATATGGATTGTGTTTATCAATAGTTCTTCTGACATTATTTTTTCGCCTCCGACTTTTTCTTTACAGCAGGTTTTTTCTTCACCGTCTTTGCTACAGTCTTATTTTTTAAATCATCCACAACAGCTCCGATTGGCTTCACACCACTTCGATGAGCAGCACGAGCAATCGCATGAGCACCGGTTGGATTTGTAATAAGTATTGCCGCGAGAGCAACAATGGAATGAATTGCAAGAACAGACCCGTTTGTTTCCCCAATCCACCAGTTTTTCAAACCCAGAAGAACCACTGAACCGACAAGAAAGATTGAACCAAAAGTAGTACATTTCGTACCAGCATGCAACCTCGTATAGACATCAGGAAAACGCAACAACCCAATACCCGCAAGAAGATTAAAAAACACGCCAACCCCTAAGAGAATATAAATGATAATTTCAAACATTTAGAACTCACCTCCTTCCAAATATTTTGCGATAAATAACGTAGAAATAAATGAAAGCAAAGCATAGACAATTGCAACATCGATATAGATGACCTCATTAAATGCAGCACCAAAAACTACCATAAGAACAATCACAATGGTGTTTATCGTATCCAAACCAACGATCCTATCTGGTGCAGTTGGTCCTCGGATGACTCTAATCATGGCCATTATACTACAAAGTAAAAGCGCTAAAAAAACAATCAAGTATTCAAATGCCATCATTCTGCAATCCTCCTGATCCAATTAGGGAAGTTACTGCAGATGTATTTACAATCAACAGGTTTTTTTGTTATCGCTTCCTTTTTGACATTTATCCAGTGAATGTAAAGATCGTTTTTGTTTTCATCAATATCCACAGTCAACGTACCGGGGGTAAGTGTTATTGAGTTTGCAAGAAGCGTTATCCCAAGATCTGTCTTGAGGTCTGGAGATATTTTGACAATACCCGGGTTTATCTTGCCGGTTATCACTCGGTATGCAACGTCAAGGTTTGCTTTTGCCATCGCGACAAAAAAAGGCCCAATGACATACACAAGAAATGTGATCCATCTTACAGGATTTAACATTCTGAAATTATCCTTCACAAATATTGTTCGTGCGATGAATCCAACAATGAGTGAGAGAATTGCTCCAAACAAAACCTCGTAAAGACTCCAAAGCCCTAAAATCCTAGTTCCACTCCCTGTCGTAAGAAGAAGATAGGTTATGAAACAGATGATGGTTGTAACGACAAACGCTAACATATTTTCCTCCCAAATTATTCTCGTTCTTATCCGAGTGTAATCATAAGACTTTTTAAAAACTTGCGGTTTAAACGAAAATGCTCAAAATATATGAATTCATCGATAAAAGATATTGTAAATTTTAAATCAGAATTTTCACGTCAAAAATATTAAAGGCATATGTTATTTTGGTTACGGGGAAATTGATGAATGTAAAACTTATTGGCTTTACTCCAAACCCAGAAAAACTACCTGCAATGGCTGCAAAACTTACACATAGTAAGACAAAACCTGAAGATTTAGATAAATCCTCAGATAAAGAATTAAAAACCATACTTGAATATGTAATGAAACTAGGTCACACAAGCGTTGTCGAACACACCTGTTTTACGTTCGCAATAAGTGATGTAAGCAGGTCCTTGACACATCAACTTGTACGGCATAGAATCGCTAGTTATGCTCAGCAGAGTCAACGATACGTCAATCTTAATGAGCCGAATTATGTTATTCCTCCTACAATAGAAAAAGATAAAAAAATGAAAAAAGCCTATGAAGAAACCATGGACGTTATCTGGAAACAATACAACAAACTCCTAGAAATGAACATCCCGGCAGAAGACTCGCGTTATGTGCTTCCAAATGCCACTTGCACAAATATTGTTGTGACTATGAATGCCCGCTCCTTGCTTAATTTTTTTGAATTACGATGCTGTCTTCATGCTCAATGGGAGATACGAAAACTTGCAAATAAAATGTTACAGGAGGTAAAAAAAGTAGCGCCTACTATTTTTAAGAACGCAGGTCCTCCATGTAAAACAAGGCATGTCTGTCCAGAACGCAAAAAGGATTGCCCATTATATCCAAAGTGAGAACAAATGAAAAGACCGTACGTAATTATAAATTGTGCAATGTCAGCCGACGGAAAGATCGCACTTCCAAATAGAAAACAGTTGAGAATATCTTGTGACGAAGACATAAAACGAATGTACAATCTGAGAAATGAAGTAGATGCAGTACTTGTCGGAATTGAAACAATACTTTCTGATGATCCGAAACTAACAGTGAAAGAAAAATATGTGAAGAATCTGAAACATCCTTTAAGAGTTGTTCTTGATGGTAAATGTAGAACTCCAAAAGATGCTTTGATTCTAAATGATTCTGCAAAAACATTAATTATTGCAGGTGAGGGAAATGAAAAACAGTTTGACTTTGAACATGTAGAAGTGGTTGGATGTAAAACTGATAGTAGGGGACATATTGATTTAGACTGTGTACTTGATCTTTTGTATCAAAAAGGAGTAAAAAAACTATTAGTTGAAGGAGGGAGCACGGTTATCTGGAGTTTTTTAAAAAAGAGATTTGTAAACGATCTATACATCTACATCGGACCATACATTATTGGAGGAAAAAACACTCCTACAGTAGCAGATGGAGTAGGTATAAAAAACGAAGATGAATTAATTTTGCTAAAAATTGTAGATATAAATAGATTAGGTCCTGGTGTTTTATTTCATTATCAACTGATATTATGAAACTCTTATGCGATCAAATGCTTGGAACACTTGCAATATGGCTCCGTATTTTAGGGTTTGACACATTCTATGCAAATGATATGATTACGGATGATGAATTATTGCATATTGCAAACAATGAAAAACGCACAATTATTTCTCGAGATAAAGAGTTAATAATTAGAGGAAAAAAGAAAAATCTGACTACTATTGAAGTAAATACGACAGATCTCGATGAACAATTACATCAAGTTTTAAAAATCATATCCATTGATAAAAAATTTGTTTTGTCACGATGCACTCTTTGCAACACCATACTGGAAACAAGAACAAAAAGCAGTGTTGAAGGAAAGGTACCTAAGAAAGTCTTTGAGAATAATGACAAGTTTTGGTTTTGTACCACATGCAACAAGTATTATTGGAAAGGGAGTCACTACGAGAAGATAATGCATAAAATAGATGAAATCAAAAAGAAAACAACAAAACAATAAAGCTACAACATCCGTATCATTTGTGCGTGTGGGACTCCTTTTATTTTTAGGATACAATCTGGATCTACAAGACCCAGTTTTATCGCACACGTTACTGTTTCTTTTCCAACAAGATTTGCAATAGTTGCATCAAGCAGATATTTTTCGAGAGTTTTTTTATCAATGCGATCTCCGTCATAGAAATGTTTTGAGACATCTATCTGAAATTTACCATCGATGAATCTTTTTCCCAGCAGTTCTTCATCGCAGGCACCGATAACAAGATCATTGCCTTGTTTGAAGACTCTAATACTAATCATTTTATCTAGTTTCCTTGATAATTCTCCGCTATGTTAATATTAATCACTCATGTTTTATATTTGTTTCGAAAAAAACGGTAAAAAGTGATGTGGTTCTACCTAAATTACATCATAGTAGAAACGTTGTTTATATTGTTAAAATTATAATCCAAACCCCGCATACAATAAGCGCAGATGCAAATATAATCTTTGCAACTTTCACTTTTATGCTTAAAACATATTGATAATGAAGTGATTGCGGACAGAAAATGCTTGTCTGATCTTTTCTTTCAAGAATATTTCCCATCATATATCATCTCATAATAGTTTTGTCTTTCCCCATATAAAGAACTTGTTGTACAATTGTTACCGGATTTGTTAAGAGTATTTCTCGGAGAAAAAAAAGAGTTTGGGGAAAATGGCACTTTGACAGAATTACACAATATGTTTAAATATGTGTTTTTGCAGAGTATATACTGTGAGATTGATGAGGGGGGATTATAAATCCAAAAAAATGTTTATTTTCATAGTCTCGCTACTATTTGTCTTACTAGCGTTTACTATAATAGGTTTGGCAGATGAAAGAGAGATTACAACGCCTGATAATGTGGATCCTAGCCCTATGATAGGCTTAAAGGAAGGATTATTAAAAAAGGTTATACCATTTTATGTTGAGGTAAAATCTACAGATTTAGTAACTAGTACAACAACCATTGACGCTGATCCTGTAGCAGCAGTAACTATGGATACGGCTCCTACGAAAAAGTAGTAGTGGTAGTAGCGGCAGCAGTGGTACATCATCAACAAGTGATAATGAAGGATCCCGTACCACAGACACATCTGAAAACTCAGATGAAAACAACGGCGTAGTAGATTCTGAACCTGATTTAGTTGTTGCTACTCCTAAATCTATAAAAAAGAATTTTGCTGAGGCAATATCTATCTCGATACCAAAAAAACTAAATATCGACGCTCTTGATAGAGCTCTGCCAGGAGTTGGGATCGAGGCAACAGTGACTTCAGGAGGTGAACCTGTCGAAGGAGCAATAGTAAAACTCGTAGGAGAAAGTTTAACCAATGGAGAAGGCGTCGCTCTCGTTAAAGTTCCAAACTTGGAGAATGAAAAATTAATATTATCAGCAAGTAAAGAAGGATATGTTTCATCTTTGAAATATATTCTGATAACTGAAGAAGAAATGACAACAGATAATCAGTTACGATTCACTAATCCTAAACCACAAAACGAAGAAATATCGATACTCCCATATTTTCTAGAAAAGATGTGGAAATATCAATGGATGACGAGAATCTTGGATACCGAGTGATAAGTCTTCACCAAAATACCTGTTGGCGTGGATTTTGCATCACTCGCTATCCAAAAATCCCCTGGATGACAACTTTCAACACAAAAAATTAGATAGAAGTAAACAACCTCATTTTTCTTCGGTTTTTTAGTTAATCGCAAAACAAAGTTATTTTGAAAAATTTACTTTCAACAATCCCGAAGGAAGTCTTATAACCTGTGAGATTCATCAATAACTACAATCATGCCAAAAACAGGTATAGCAAATCTTCCATTACATCCAGGTAAAGCACCACGATGGTTATTCAAAAGAATGGTATTGCTTTCCAAAGGAATCGTGGAAGTTATAATATATGAATATGGAAGAGATGAGTTTTTACGAAGAATTTCCGATCCATTTTGGTTTCAAGCATTATCTTGCGTTCTTGGGTATGACTGGCATTCTAGCGGAACAACTACTGTAACCTGTGGAGCACTAAAGGAGGCAATTGATCCTGAAAAATTTGGATTAGCGATAGCTGGTGGCAAAGGAAAAGCTTCACGAAAAACGCTGTCCGAAGTTGAAAAAATCGGAGAACTCTATAATCTTTCAACCTCTTCGATAGATGAGTTACAATACTCCAGTCGAATGGCTGCAAAAGTAGACAACACGATGATACAAGATCACTATCAATTATACCACCACGTAATGATTCTTACAGAAAAAAGTAAATGGTGTATAATACAACAAGGGATGCATGTTAATAGTAAATATGCAAGAAGATATCACTGGCTTTCAGAAACTTTCGAGAGTTTTGTCTGTGAGCCGCATAACGCAATTATTGGAGAAAACAAGCAAGAAACGGTACTTGATATGACCGCAAAACAAAGCATGCCTGCTCAGAAGATATCTGTAGATTTAGTTAATGATAATCCTCTTCATCTGAAACGAGAATGGGCAGAGTTAACCCTGCCTTATAACCAAAGTAAGAGGTCAGTGATCTGAAGCTCTGTAGCTTGAGACTACTGTTCTAACTGTCAAATTCTTTGGAGTTAACTCTAGTATTTTTCGACTTGCTCTGCTATAGATACCGAAAACTTTATAAACTTAG
>Ga0209979_1005148_pt1 | contig 10424 bp, 18 predicted proteins | sample AnhtaG_FD_183114 | JGI IMG/M metagenome (GOLD analysis project Ga0209979, IMG submission 183114) | Deep subsurface microbial communities from Anholt, Denmark to uncover new lineages of life (NeLLi) - Anholt_01485 metaG (SPAdes) (version 2) | ecosystem: Environmental > Aquatic > Marine > Oceanic...
AAAAAGGCAGACTTGTTTTAAAAAGCGATATGTTAGAGCAAACAAAATTAGAACCCGACTATCGAGTGGAAATTAAAGTAGTCGGACCTAAACGTGGTACCTGGGCAGTGATTTCTAACCGTGGACCCAACCGATTAACTACTCTTCAAGAGAAGATAGGCCGCCTGGGAAAAAACCGAAAAGGCCTGAAGAAGTGGCAAACCCAAAAATGGGACTATTAGGGAGCAACTAAAATGTCATCAGTTGTCGAAAGTGAGCGATATGCTCTAAAGCTGATTTCTGAATTAGAAAAGGCCAGGCCTGATGATATTGGTGAAGAGATGGCTTTTTCAACTGAATATGCCACTGTATTGTGCAGGTCGTAATGGAAAAATGGCTACATAAGGGGAGCTGCTGTAACAGGGTATGAAATTACGCAAGAGGGTGAGAACTTCTTAGCGAATCTGAAAGGTAAGTGAAAGGGAACCGCTATGGTGGAATGGGAATATCCTTCGGAAAAGGACAAAATGAGTGCCGTTGCTCAGATGGATTCCGCTGTGACTAAAGATACGACTGAAGGCTGGGTCTGGCATTCACTTAAGATGGACAAAAAAGACTACGCCGAATTTCCCTCGGATAAACCCAGAAAAGCAGTCAGTCTATTGACGGATGACAGGTACGACTGTGCTTTCTGTAATGGAACCGGTGAGAAGCCAAGAGGCTCAGTCTGTTCAGTATGTAAGGGCAAAAAGCGTGTCCAGCTTAAACCACCGGTAGTTAAATGCGCATCATGTAAAGGAAGAGGTGAGGAAAAGCGAGGAGGCAATATTACCTGCACGCCGTGCCGGGGAAAAGGTTATGTAAGCGTCGTCGAACCGGTAGAAGTATGCTCTACCTGTAATGGAATTGGCAGGAATAGAGGGTCAAGCCTTGCTTGTGTTCAATGTAAAGGTATTGGCGTAATAACCAGAAAGGAAATGGGGTAAGAACATGGGACCTACAGCCAGTGAAAAAGATATCCTTGAGATAATAGCATATTATAAAAAAGCAAATAATACTTTATTGAGCCGGAAAATGCAGTCAACCACCGAGTATACAAATTTCTTGTGTAAATCGCTCGTTAAGAATGGCTACCTATTAAGAATTGGCTCAGGTCTATATACGCTTACTCTAAAAGGCGAAGCTGTAGTAGAGAAAATGACAAAATAAATGAAAGGGTATAAAAATGTCCAGAAAACCCACGTGGACAACAGTAACGGTAGAAGAAAGTGAGGAAGTAGAAAAGAACAAAACTCGAAGAAGCACAGAAAAAGGGGCTGAGAGCATAGCCATAAAACCAAGGAAGATGGTTGGAAAACGAAGACGCCCCGCCATAACGCCGGAAGAACTTGAAGAGATAGAGAAGAATACGGTGGAGATCAAATGCGCCTTCTGCAAGGGAAAAGGCATAGACCCCTTTGGCTTGTCAAGACTTTCAGATTGCCCGATCTGCCACAGAAAGAGAACTGTGAAGGTGGTAAAGCCTAATGAGAAATGCAAGGCCTGTGATGGAACAGGTGTTTATATTCGAAGCCATCTTTATTGCTGGCCCTGTCGTGGAACAGGCGTAGTCTCAAAGGGAAGTCAACAATAGTATCTGCCTTCAATTTCAGTCGATTCTAAATAGGAAAGGATGTGACAAAGATGACTTCTAACGAAAACAAGGTTTTAGCAAAATTTAAGGAGATCAAGCAAGGAAATACTGTGACAATGGCAGGAACGCTGAGGGTTACAATAAGTTATGCCTATGATGTGTGTAAGAAATTATGTGAGAAAGGGTATTTAGAGAGACTTTCGCCCGGACGATTCGCTTTATACAGGATTACTTCCCTGGGAGAGAAACAGGTCGGAACAGATGTACAGGCTAATGCAAACGAAGAACTTAAGATAGAAGAATATGAATGTGTGAGTTGTAGCGCAGCCGTAAAAGAGGATGATACAGAATGTCCAAAATGCGGCATAATATTTGAAGAGACCGTGGAAGAAGAAATGGCCGAATCCGTCGGTTCTTCTCGGGATGAGCGAGCCCCGCAGCGTGTCCGGGGACCTTCAGTTGTAGTCGGCATAAAGCCTGTTGAGAAGTCTGATAGTAAAGAGGGGAAAACGGGAATTTTTAATCATCCTTCTGTGCCGGACGATTGGAAAACCTGTAATTGGAATTGGAAATAGGAGAGAAAAAAATGGATACCACACAATTAACTCTATCACCTTATGCCCGAAATATCCTTGAGGAACTAAAAGGACATGTAGGAGGACTTCTGAAGGTCAGGGAGCCTGATTTGATAAGGTTATCGAAGGTACCGGCAGTTAGAATTATCGAGGCAAGAGACGAGTTAGAAAAATGTGTTAATGAGTTAAAAGAACACAACCTCATTACCTGCGAAAAACAAGGTGAGAGGTACATAATTAGAAATATCAGTGAGAAATAAGTAGAGCAAAGTGGGTAAATGAAAACTAAAGAAGAGCATCTCTATCAGGGCAGACTTCACAGCGCAAAGGGCGAATATAAAAATGCGATAGAAGAATATAAAAAGGCATTGGAGATTGACCCGAACTATAAACCGGCAAAAGTCAACCTCGGCTTTCTCAGTTATATGAATGGCCCTATAAATAAAGATAAGGTTGCTTCCAATAAATGCATGAAATTGCCTAAGAAGAATAAGCCTATAAGCAAGATGGTTATAGAATATTAAGGAGTTTTTAAATGGCAACACCTGACGAAAGAAAGATTCTAAAAATAATTGAGGAAGAAGGTGGCCAGACTTACGAAGTTACCGTATCAAAAGGGATGGGCCTGCGCCCCGATTATATCAAAAGCATCTTGAAGTCTATGGGTGCAAGGGACTACGTCAATGTATTTCTGTCAGGAAGGGTCGAGATTGCAGATAAAGGATGGATGGTTCTGGGAAGAACTCCTCCTCCTCTTTATGGCACAGATTCAATACCTAACGAAACGCCGGAAGAGAGGTTTAAGAGGTATATATCAAGATGAAAGAAGGACAGGGGCAATTCAACTTAGAAAAAGATAGCAAGATTAGAAGCGGCTTGGAGATATTAAGAGAGATAGACCTACCCTCAGAAATAGAGGGGGAGAAAGTCCTTGCCCATAGTCAGGCAGCTTATGATGCAGGTAGTATTTCAAGGTCAAGCTGGAAGATGGGTTTTCTATATTTAACCGGCACCAGATTAATTTTCACTCAAGGGGGAAATATGCTTTTTTGTGTTCCTCTCGAGTTATTGAGCGGCATCAAAATAATCAGCAGAAACTGGGTTCCCGGCAAATTAGTTGATCAACTTCGGTTGGTTAGAAAATCAGATGGCCAAAAAAACACTTTTTACCTTTCGGTGAAAGAGCCGGAAGGATGGGCCAAAGCCATAAAGAAAGTCAAAAAGGACAGACCAAATGAGTCATGAAGATAAGATGGGTGTTTTCTTTAAAAGCGTACTTGATCATGTAACCGAGATGGATTTGCGACCGAAGGGAGTGCTAACAGTAGCGAATGCACGAAATAATGAGGTAGCAACGGAATGGGTGCCAGAGACTAACGATAATTTCGGGATGGAGTTGGCCGAAGCTGAAGAAATCATTCTTGGTGACGATGCTCCAAGTTTTCTGAAAAACGAGAAATTAAGATTGGTAATCTTCGGAGGCAAAGGTGGAACAGGAAAGACAACCTCATCCTGTGCTACGGCAATGTACCTGGCTCGAACGTACCCGGAGAAGAGGTTTTTAGTTGCCTCCAGCGACCCTGCCCATTCAATAGGAGATAGCCTTGATTGCCCTGTAAGTAGCTCTATTACACCTGTGAGGGAAGTAGATAATCTTTTTGCTATAGAGATGGATTCGCAAGCTCTACTTGAAAACTTCAAGAAGAGATATAAATTCTCTATAGAAAATTTTTCCAACATGTCTTTCTCTACCGACCAGATAGATATAAGAGACTTTCTCCAGTTTAAGCTGCCTGGTATGCAGGAGATGGCGATCCTTTTAGAAATAGTGAATTTACTCAAATTCGGGATATTCCGCCCTTTTAAGTATGATTTGGTAATCTGGGACACAGCACCCACAGGACACACCCTCAGGCTGCTGGAGCTGCCTGACAAAGTTCTTAAATGGATTGATGTTTTTGAAACGTCTTTCCTCAGATACAACCGAGTTGCAATAGGAGCAGCAACAATAGGCTTTAAAATACCCGGCAACACTCCGCCGAGAGGGAACGTTCGCACATTCCTGGACACATTGTCGAAAGATATGGAAAAGATAAAGACGATTCTTAGAGATGAAGAGATGTGCGAATTTGTTCCTGTTACTATTCCGGAAGAGTTAAGTATAGCGGAAACAGGAAGGCTCCTTACTCTTTTAGGAGAAGAAGGTGTTCCTGTGCGCAACGTTATCGTAAACCATGTTCAAGATGAAGGGAAATGCGTCTTTTGTTCAAATAGAAAAAGAGGACAGGAAGGCTACCTTGGAGAGCTTGAGGAAGAATTTTCTTCTTACAATCTTGTCAAGCTGCCGCTATTTCCAAATGAAGTACGGGGTGAAAAAAGATTATTATGGCTTGGTGAGTTTTTATCTGGGAATGGCAGTCAATATTTGCCATCACAATCTACCTTGGAACCCTTAAGAGACAAAAGTGATTTTCAGCCGGGGAAGTTAAGAGAAATTTTCGATAAGGATTTGCAATTTATTATTTTCGGCGGCAAGGGTGGGGTAGGAAAGACCACCGTCTCTGCGACCACGGCAGTAGCTGTTGCCAGACACAATCCTGACAAAAAAATATTAGTCTTCTCTACCGATCCAGCTCACTCTTTGTCTGATAGTTTTGCCACACCCATAGGAGATACAGTAACTTCTATAGAAACTGAAGGTAATCTCTACGCTTTAGAAATAGATGGAGCAGGATTATATCAAGACTTCAGAAAGGAATATAAGGCAAATGTAGAAGATGCATTTGAGAAGTGGCAGCATAGCTACCTTGCATCGGGGAGGAAATGGAAATTAGATTTTGACGAAAAGGTTATGATTGAATTTGTTGATACTTATCCGCCGGGCCTGGAAGAAGTTCTGGCTTTGGAAAAGATTATGGAGTTTATTAAAAATAGAGATTTCGATATATATATTTTCGATACAGCACCTACAGGGCATTTAATCGAGCTCCTAAAGTTCCCGGAGTTAGTCAGGCAGTGGCTCAGAGTCACTTATAGGGCGATTCTGAAATATCATCGAGAAGTTCCCATTGATAATATTGAAGTGGTAGCTAAAAAGATACTTCTCTCCCAAGAAACGGTACAGAAGTTGAACACCCTTATTAAAAATTCGCAAAAGAGTGAATTTATAGCTGTAACTATCCCTGAGGCGATGGGTATCCTTGAGACCGAAGATCTGCTCGTCAGTATGCGAAATATTGGCATTCCTTGCAGCCACGTTGTCATTAACATGGTGATTCCACCCACAGATTGCAACTTTTGCAGCTCAAAGAGAAATGAGCAGATAGATTATATACAACATGTGAATGCAAAAACAGAATACGAAGGATACGAAATAGTAAAGGTGCCATTATATCCTCACGAAATAAGAGGAGTAGAGAACTTAACGGAATTGTCAAATTTTTTGTATGAGATGAGGCAAGATGGCTAATCAGAATCAACAAATACGATGCGTTTTAATTGATCCACCTGGTGTGATCCCTCATTCTTATCAGAAGGAAAATGCAACTCAAAGTACCCAGATGCACGAGGTCTACCCTCCGCTTGGACTTCTGTATATAGCAGCAGTTCTTGAGCAGAATGGTATTGACGTTCGCTTGATTGAAGCCAGAGCGATGGGCCTTTCACACGATGAAGTAATCGAGGAAGTTAAAGAGGAAAACCCGGATTTTGTTGGTATAACCACGCACGGGCCAGTTGTGAGCGTTAGAAAGTAAGCAGATCAATGAAGTCCAAGACACCTAAAACTTCAGGATGCTCTACCGGCCGTGGTACACGGGTAAAGTATTCCACAAGTATGGATTGGGATGAATGGGCAAAAAAGAGAAGAATATACGCGACTAAATACTCAACCGGAGAAGATGGCCAAATAATACATTCTACAGGCGTGGAATTTGGTGGAAGAGTGAAAAACTGTAAACAGAAGGAATGCGAAGATAACAAACCCGGGGGAGCAAGACACCCTGGGTTTACGTATAAAAGTTATAAAAAAGCAGATAAGCCGCAATCCGGGGATGGCAAAGAGATTCCCCCTAAACCATTAAAGAAAGTAATTATTGACTATTGATATGGAAAAGAAGCTGGCCCTTTTAACAAATGAAGAAATAATTTCTGAGTCGCCAGGGTTTTGCAAAGATAATCTGCGAAGCGGCTGGAAACCAGGGCATCTGTACCTGACTAACACAAGGCTTTTGCTTTGGCAGCCGGCGAGAATTATATTCCAGACATCCTTAGAAAATATAAAAGGAATCAGCATTCAACAGAGAGGTTTTATCTTAAGAAACAAAGACGCCCTCTGTATTTCCTACAAAAACCAGAGTGGCGAAGGAGTTGCCCAGGCCTGGATTATGGTAAAAGATGTAGAAAGGTGGAAAAATAAGATATTTGAAAGGAGTTTATTAGAAATCAATCAAGAGGCAATAGATAAAGTCATTAAAGAGTTAGATCCTCAGAGCCGGAATATACTTCTCTTTGTTTGGCAGAACAGGCACGCTACTATTGATGAGTTGGCTCATCTCTATAAGGCACCAAGCCATATGGATGTTCTTCACAGGATAAGAAATATAATTAATCCAACCAGCCAGAAGCTGATAGGTTTTCCGGTTTTAGTATTTGAAAGAAGCAAAATTGATGGACTCACAGGAACACATGTTATGTTTAGCTGGTGGATTATTGGAGATGATAAACTATCCGCCCGAGGCGAATCTGTCTTTACCGGAGAAGGAGACAAAGAGCAATCTCTATTGGACGTCTTTGACGAAGGAGACCATCTAAACGTTATTATGGAACTAAAAGGTGCTCTGGAAGAGGATATATTATTAGCAGTTGTTGAAGATAAACTTACTGTTTCTTGTAAAACACCTGAGGTTAATTACTATGAGGAGGTTTCTTTTCCGTCAAGCGTCGATAGCGAAGGAATTGTTAAGAAATTCCGTAATAATGTATTGCAAGTCAGGTTACAGAAATTAATCCCTAAAGAGGTTAAATGCTGATGACAGAAACGAAGCCTGAGATAAGTTGCCCTATATTTTTAAAGAGAGAATGGGCCATTAAAGAATTGACCCGTGATATTAACGAGGCAAAGACAGTCCCTGATAAAGCAGAGAGGGCAGAGCACCTTAAATATGAAGTAGAGATGCTTTTGTCCTGTGAAAAATATGACGAAAAAAATGAAGATTGTAAAAATTGCAATGCCATATCTACTCTGCGTAAACAAACAGCTGAACTATTGATAAAAGCTCAAGGCTTAGAAGGATAAATGGTTGTGATTAGAAGTATACCACCGATAACAAGTTTAGGCGCACATAGAAAAATCACCGGCTCTAAAAAGAGAGAGAAAAGTGAAGGAATCAGGCGAAGGGTACAGAGAAAACCGCGGCCGTGGATATATGAGACCAAGCCCATTTTCAAGAAAGTAAGAGAGCCTCTGGTAGACGTATTCAAGGAAGCAAAAGAGGTGAAAATTATAATAGACCTGGGTAGTTTCTCCCGGGGTGAAATAGACGTCGATATAAAACCTGACAAGTATGTTATCTTTGCCAAAAATGAAGAACAGAAGTTTACTGAAGAGATCAGTCTGCCGCCAGATGTGGATATCGAGAATACAGTGGAATATTTTAAAAATGGGATTTTAGAAATAACGCTTCCCAAGAAAAAAAGTAGAAGCAAGGTTAAAAGAAAGAAAAAAAAGAGGTTAATTTATTAAGCGAAAGGAATTGAGATGAAGGGCAAACCGATCATTTTAATAGTAGATAATGAGGAAGAATCCCTTGAGCTTTTTTGCAAGATATTAAAAGAGGAAGATTATACAGTTCTTACAGCTGGTAACGGCAAAAAAGCATTAGAACTGGTAGAGACAGAAAAGCCGAATTTGGTAATTATGAATTTGAACACCTCTGATATGAGCGAAATTAAAACTTTACGCCGGATAAAAAATATAGATGAAAATATAGAGGTACTAATAATTACTGATTATGGAACAATGAAAGCCGCCAGGGCAGCAATGGAATTAGGAGCTTATGATTATGTCACTAAACCGTTCGATAATGATTATATTATGGCTCTTATAAAGAATGTCTTCTCATCTGTCCCTGGGGAGCTCCTTCAATTGGAATTAAAATAGATAGGGTTGACTTAGCTATGTAGTCGGAGAAGTAAATGAGAAAGCTTATTTATGTTCCTATTATACACATGGGTGCCGATTTAGGCAGTATCGCTAACCATGTGGATAAAAGAGGTATCGCAGGTTTTGGCGAGGAGTTTTGGATCAGACATAGAGAAACTATCTCTCGATTTTGGGACTCAATTAATAATTATTTTGCAAATTTAGAAGTTGAGGATTTTAAAATATATCAGGATGGTTTGGTAGCTGATGGAGAAATCGGCCAAAGAATAGTGGAAGAAGGGATTAAGGCCGGCAGTAAAAATTATGAAATTATCGATGATTTGGTAAAAAGGGGTGCAATTTTAGTTCAGACGGAGAATTTCCCGCTTGTTAAGGAGGAGAGGGACCGCATCGTTAGAATTACGCAGGCGAAGTCAACTACAAGAAAAATAGCAGCATTTATAAAATATAAATTAGTTAAAAACAAACTTTTAAAGAAAAGAGACAATTATATTGCCAAGAGAATAGATGAAACGTTGAAAGACAACGAAAAAGGGATTTTATTTGTCGGGGCTTTTCACAATGTCAAAAAAAGACTTCCTAAAAGTATTCATGTTAGGGAGATAAAAGATGCTGCCAAGGTGAAAAAATATCAAATGTTATTGCCTTTCTATAAAAGACATAGGGAACAATTTGACAAACTAGGTAAATACCTTGTTTCAGAAGTTGGATGTCTCCCCGAAAAACTCTATCTTGATAGGTAAGTGAGGCGTAGGGTACATTTATTCATACGCGGATCGGAAAGCAGAATTAACCTTTGCCAAATCAATCGTTTATGTTATCCTCTGAGCCTTTGATATTCAAGTTGTGCTTGGAGGATATTGATGCCTATAGAAACGCTTTCTAATCAACCGGCCGAATGGCTTAGCTTGCCAGTAATTGCCACGATTGCTCGGTTACTGTGCTGGGAGTTGACCCTACAAAGCGAGTATCTCCGTTTGGAAAACAGGATCCTTAAGTCGAGACTCCCAGGTCGGATTCGATTTACTGACGATGAGCGAAGATCGCTTGTGGATGCTGCTCTGGCAATGGGTAGGAAGCTCATGGAAACAGTTGTCAACATCGTCAAGCCCACTACAATCCTTGCCTGGCAGCGAAGACTCGAAAAGGCAAAGTGGGATTACTCGGAAAGAAGGAAGAGAAAGCCTGGCAGGCCCAGAACACCTGGGAATGTCGAGGAGTTGATCTGTCAAATTGCCAGAGAGAATGTCTGGGGTTACAAGAAGATCCAAGGGGAACTGAAGAAGTTAGGCATTGAGATTTCTAAAACCACCGTAGCGAACATCCTGAGGAGAAACGGCTTGCCTCCGTCTCCAGATCACCAAGGCGTGACTTGGCGAGAGTTCCTGTCCAGACATGCGGACGTTTTTCTTTGTGCCGACCTCCTTACCAAAGAAATCTGGACTCTGAAAGGCCTTCAGAGGGCATTCGTGTTCTTCGTCTTGCATCTGCGCACCCGTCGAATCCTGTTTGTCCACGCCACATTTTCACCTAATGCCGAATGGCTCAAACAGCAAGCCCGTCACATGTTGTGGGAATGCGATGAATACGGCGTTAAGCCCCGCTTCTTCCTCTATGACAACGACCGGTGTTATTCAGAAGGTTTTGACATCCTGCTGAAGAACACAGGCCTTGAGCCCGTTCGAACTCCGTACGAAGCTCCCAACGCCAATGCCGTTGCTGAGCGTTGGATTCGAAGTCTGCGTGAAGAATGCCTGAACCATCTGATTATCTTCGGGTTGGACAGACTCCAGTACGTACTCGATAAATACAAAGACTTTTTCAACCAACACAGGCCACATCAGGGTATTGGGAATTGCATCCCGGAACAGGTCGGTCACCAGATGGGTGACAAGGCACAGGATGTTGATAGTAACTCGGTGCATACGAGTGATATACGGTGTCACGAATTCCTGGGTGGGTTACTGAAATCATACATTCGAAGAGCGGCCTGAGTAACGTTGCTCCAAGAAAGCATAGCTCCGACTCGCAAGCAAGGTCGTGGGAATGGTCTGTGCTAGTGTGATTTGGAACT
>Ga0209979_1005150_pt1 | contig 10423 bp, 11 predicted proteins | sample AnhtaG_FD_183114 | JGI IMG/M metagenome (GOLD analysis project Ga0209979, IMG submission 183114) | Deep subsurface microbial communities from Anholt, Denmark to uncover new lineages of life (NeLLi) - Anholt_01485 metaG (SPAdes) (version 2) | ecosystem: Environmental > Aquatic > Marine > Oceanic...
ATTGTAACGATCTCTCCAGCTCTTGAAGCAGCAGCATAAAAATTAATGTGTGTGAATATATACATCGCAGTACTCATCACCGTGGCTGAGCAATTTGATTATATCCACATCTGCTGAATCCCCAAATGCATATTCAAGGGCACCTCTGAATATTTCCCTGTGCATGTGACATTTTTTTGGGTCATCTGCATATGCGCATTGTTGAACTGTATACCTTAATGAGTTTGTCCTCATATCCCAATCAGATTCTATCTGTCTGTCAGCAGGTTCGAATGCTTTTTTAAAACTTTGTAGATCCCAGTATGTGTATCCATATTTTTTTTCATACTGCTGCATAAGCTCCCTGCCCAATCTTCTTCCAAAACTCTTAATATGATCAATAAATTCAATATCTTTAACTGTTCTTAGAAACGCAACAAATTCAGAGATTATTTTTTGGACGTCTCCCCCATTTTCAGATAATGATATAAACAACTCATGTGTTTTTTCTTCAATTTCAGGATGATGTCGCAAAAAAATTAATGTGCTGGTAATTTCTGCATCATAGCAATATTCATTTTCTTCCAATACATTTATGAAAATATTTTTAATATTTTCAACAGCTTTCATATTTCTAAAGCCATGCCTTATCTTAAGATTATTTCCTTCCACATATACTCTGTTTACCATGCGTGAGGTCTCGGAGACAGTCTTAATTGTATGAAGAAACTGGGATAACGGCATATCTTCCAGAGGTCTGCTACTTGCACTTTCTATAGTAAATATGGCCTTTGGCATTTTTCCGGACATTAGATCTTCGTAAAAATTCTTATGGATGGAAACCAGATTGTAGTTGGTGGCACTGTGTTCGCTAATAAGTCTATTCCAAAAATTTGGACGAGCTTGTAATTCCTTTTCGATATTTACCATGTAGCCCAGATTATTTGTTAAATCCTGAAGAGCTTCATCAGTAGATGATTTACGTTTAAATTCAATTTCTAGTTCACCCAATAAGGGATGAACAGAAACAATACCCATTTTTCTATATATCGCCAGATATTCACCCAGCATTCTTGCCAGGAAATATACATTTTCTTTATGTACGCCTGTAAGTGTCATTGTGGCATTCTTGGCATTTTCATTATTATCAGAGTCAATCATGACCTCAACATGCCATCCAAAATCCCGGCACATATTATTTACAAAATCTTCAAGTTCAGAGATGGATGTGATACTAAAAGGATCAATTATGTAATCAAGTATCTGTTTATCAAGAATAAGTCCGCGTGTCTTTTTTAGAAGCCATTCAAATAAAGGTACCTGGATGATAACTTGATCTGCCTGTATTTCTTTTAAGGTAGCTATCAAAGATTTTGCATCTTCAACATTTTCATAATATTGAAGTGATATACTTGTCAGATCTATAGCATCACGAATTGCTGCACTTAAATTACCGTTATGCTTATCAATTAATGATTGTATTTTCTTTACCTGGTCATCTTCTAAAGCAATGTGTTTTCTTTGAATATTAATACATCCTGTAATTATTTAATTGATCTGAACACATTTTATCAGTAAAATGGTGCATTATAGTATTTGTTTATAATATATATGTATTTGTTGAACTATATTGAACTAAGTATTCATTCAAATGATTATTTTACAGGATTTGTGAACATGGAGGGGTACCAATTCAGTATATTGTATATATTTGACTAATCTATGAAGATTATGTTTATATTACGGCCATTATACATACAATATTAGGCACAAATATTATTGTTCCTAGGAGGAAGAATAAAATGAAATTAATAAATAAAATCCAACTGGTAATTGATCGATCTGAAAACTCAGATAACGCCACCACACAGGCTATAAAGATCGCAAAGAAACTAAATGCAGAGGTTTCATCCCTATATGTGGTAAATACCCACATGCATAAAACCCCTAATGTTATCGAAGCCATGGTACGAACAGGTAAGAAACATCTTGAAACCCTGAAAGATATTGGAGGCAATATTGGTGTCAATATGACCACATCCAAAGTGCTGGTTGGCGGTCCTACCCAGGACATCCTGAAAGAAGCAAATGCTAATCAATCAGATCTCCTGGTTATGGGAGCAAGTGATAATAGTCCTAAAGGCAGTGTACAGGCAAAATTGATACGAAAAGCCAAATCCAATGTTATGTTAGTAAGAGACAATCTGAACGATCAGGATTATAAAAAGATCCTGGTTCTCACTAATGATACAGAATTGGAAAAAGCACCATTATTTGCAGCAAAGCTATCAAAGGAATTTGGTGCAGAATTGACTGCATGTCATGTTGTAGATGTTGAGGAAGGACTGATCAAAGAGAGAGTGGTCTATCTACCAGAAGCCTCAGGTCGTGGTGCCAGAAGAGGGCTTGGTGAGAATGTTTCAATATCTCCGACATTGATCGCAAGGTTAAAAGACGACCTTACCAAGGAAGGCTATAAAATAACAGACACTGTGGCAGAGATTGCCAAGAGTGTGGGCGTTGATGCCAAGTCAGTAGTCCTGAATGGTAAACCAGCCGAAGAAATAATCAGATTTGCCAGGGAAAGTGATTTCGACCTGATAATCATGGAACACACAAAGAGAGGCAAACTCTCACAGCTTATTTCAGGAAGTGTATCTGAAAAAGTGGCACGAAATGTTCCATGCTCTGTGTTGCTGGTAAACAGCGCTTCATAAATCTCCTATTTTTTAGGAGATTTTTTTTCTTTTTTGTAATATTTTTCAAAATCCTTTATTGAATTTTTTTCAATACATATATTTCTCTTTCAATTTTTTGATCTTTTGGTGCGTGAATAAAAACATAAGGTAACACGGCATCATTAAAATGTTCTTTATACACTTCAAAACCATGTAGAGAAAATAATTTTTCAACATCTAATGAAAAGTATTCCCCTTCATTACTGCGGATTCTTGGAACTATTATTACACACATTCCATTTTTATGAAGAAGATAAGATATGTTACGGAAATAAACATTAAACCGTTTTGTCAGATCATTTTTCATTTTTTGGGCATCTGAAACATTTGGGTAAAATTTTAACGGTGGGCCCAGATAAGGTTCTGTCACGATTGCAGTAAATGATCCTTTTTTATATTTATCCATTCCATTTGTCAAATCAAGAGAGAAAATATTTTCAGTTGGGAATTTTTGTTTTTCATATGTTTTTGTGATCCATTGAAGATTTTTCATAGCTCCTTGTACGCATTGGGAGTCAATATCAGACCCCATTGCATTGTATCCTGAAAGATGAGCTTCCTGGACTATAGTCCCGGTTCCACAAAAAGGATCATAAATTGTTGAACCTCTGGGTTGCATTGCTAAATTAACCATGCATCTGGCAAGTGCCACCCCTATTCCAAGCATAGGTCTAACAAAAGGTCGTTTTACATCTCTATTTTTCAAATCATCGATATTGATTGCCTGATCTGTTTGACATACTATGATTTCGTCCTTTGTATGATACAATACCAGTTCAAAGCCATTATCTAAAATGTCTTTTCTATGTATTGCCCTTGGCATGAGGATCTTGAGATTGGTCTTATGATGTTTTTTGGTATTTTGTTTATAAGAAGTAACTTTGTCAAATGTATATTCTGGTTTAACATACATGGCCTTTTTAATTCCATTCTTTTTTAAATTCTCTTTGATTGCTTTATAAAAATTATCGTATATTTGGGCATCGGCTTGATTTCGTTCATTATACGAACTAATGCTCCAATGACACTTGTTGTCAATAAACAAACTATCAACGAATTTCACACAAAGATCGTTTATTTCTGAATTACTGGCAGGTTTTTTAATTGAAGAAACTGGTGAACACCTTTTAAGAATCATACCGCCTTGTTCTACAGAAGGTACCCATTCATTTTCAGGTCGTAATATTACTCCAGATGGAGATATTTCTATAATTTCAAATATGTTTGCTGTAGATTTAAACATAGAAATTAATTCTGCTAGTGATAATGTTGGATTTCGTCCGAAGATAAACAGTTTATCTTTATCCTTTGAAATTGAAAAAGGAGTGTCGATTTTATTTATAATATTTTCAATAATTGGAATTTCCATTAAATACACCTTTTAATATCATCATTCATGATGTCTGGGATATATATTATCTAAGCTGAGATATTTATTCTAATAAGGGTGGTAATAACTAAAATGTATTGATTAAAAATCAAACAAACCATTATCATGAACGAAATTAATTTAATGATATATGAACGATACAACATCTTTAAAGATATTTACTTCTGTCCCAGTTGATCTAACCAGTTCCATAGAATATTCGTCATATTGTTTTCATACCACATAATAGTGGTTTTATAGTATTGCGCCTTAGATACATTTATTTAACCATAAATCAACCTAATATTAACCTAAATATAGGATATGATAAAATGGTAAAAATCAGCAAGTCTAAAAATCAGAATAGAATTACGATCCCACCTACAATTATGACACTATTTGAATTAAAGCCTAGTGTGGAATATGACTGGATTTCTATCCAGGGATTGCCAGCATTAAGAGAAAGAAAATAATAAAATACATAAATGTCTATTAGCTACTCGAGATTAAATAGCAGTGTCAATTAATCATTTAATACGCTTCATATTTTATATCAATTGTAATATCATATTTTTCATTATTCTCAAGGATCAAATACCATTCACCATCCATTGGTACTATAAATTGTATGTCTTTTGAAATAATATTTTCATATAATTCATCATATTCATAATAATCTGCTGCCGAGGTTTCATCATCATATTTATAAAAATTGTTTGAATCTAAAATTATAACATTAACTGGGCCGTTTTGAGTATTTATGGATACATCAAGATAATCTCCTTCATTTAATAAAAATTGGTAAGATACATAATAATCAGATTCCAGTACAAAAGTTTCATTTTCAGAATAATAATCAGTGCACCCTTCGATAATAATACTAAAAGTTAGAATACAAAAAAAAAGTAATAATGTTTTATTATTCATGAAAATTTAAATATTTTTTTCTTTAATAAATCTATCGGTTTAAGATTTTTAAATTAATTTAAGTAATAATAAATTCTTATTAGCTAAAGGTGTAAATTATGGGTTGTGATAAATAACAATATCGAAAAACTTATCTTCGATGATTTGATTAAATAAGTTTGCCTGTTTGTGAAGGCTCCCACCGGACCATTACAGGCGTATGATGTACCCATTATGCAATACTCCGACCTTAGGTTTTAAATATTAAAATCGTTTGGAGATACCCCGATATACACCGAACTCGATTTATTCCCCTATATATTAAAATTATATCAAAGCTTATAAATTATTATGACAACAATTAGAATTCTAAACAGAAATAAAGTTAAGCTTTTATTAATATTTTGTATTTTTATTATTGTATCTGGATGTATAGAAACCTCAGAACCAATAATTGAAAATAAAAAAATTCTAGAGATTATTCAAACAGATCAAAATAAAACAAGTCATTATGCTGAAACTGAAGAATACAGGTTTGTAGGTGCCGATGGCCATGATATTTGGTTAGAAAATAATCCTAATTCGGAAAAAGTTCATCTTAGCGAATTAATTATATTCTTAAAAGAAGATAAAACAGATGAAATCATATATAGATATGATAAATTTGTATGTGGTGATTATGCTGAAGTTATACATAATAACGCTGAAAAAAGTGGTATTAAAACAGCATTTGTCCTAATAGATTTTAAAAATAATCCAGAAGGTCATGCAATAAATGCTTTTGATACAATAGAAAAAGGTATTATGTTTTATGATTCTACTAATAATGAAAAAGATGCGTGTCCTCTTGAATATTTTGTAGACTTAAAGCTTGGTCATCAATTAATTCCGATCCGTAGCGACTTATTACATGAAAGTCGTTTCTTTAATCAAGATGCTGGGCGTGGTTCATACTATACGTGTAATTATTATGATATACGTGTGGATGGTATAGTATCAAATTATGAATTGTTATGGTAAAAACAATAAAAATATATTATAAAAAATATAGAGTAATTAATTCAATTTTTTCATAATTGCTCTCCGGAATGACTACCTACCTTGAGATAAGGAAAATAACAATATAGAAAAATTTAAAACCACTAATTTTATATTGGTAGAGTGTGTCTTAATTTTCCATGATGGTGTATAAATGAACAGTCAATTGAATGTTAATAGGAAAAAAAGAGATTGGTTAGGATTTATATTATCATGGTTGGCAGGATCAGTAATGTTAACTATTGTTAATTTATCACCACCTGTAACTTATATTTTTTTTCCAATAGCTATGTTTTGTAGTTATGAAGCAATCAGATGTATTGTTACTTATGATATTACAAAATGGAAAAATGCTAAATTATGGATCTGGTTAGGCGGTGTGTTTGGTGTGATTGGTAGTTTTATAGTTTACTTATTTTTAAGAAGAAAAAAGACATGATTTAGATTAACATACTTAAATTATACGTTACCACTAACATACAGTTAACTGGATGTTCTCATTACCTGCACTAATCAGAATAATGTAAGACTATCCAATACAAACGATACCCACTACTAAAAACCAATAGACACAACACACAAAGCCCGTAGGATGCCGTAGAATCGATTTTAATGGTGGTGCCGTAGTGATTATACCTACCAAACCAAAGAACAATTTAATTTTTAAAAAAAATAATATTATTTCCTGCTATAATGGTTAAATTTTGTATTATTCTTTTTGATTTGCTTTTTTTCGTGTTTCATACTTTCTTTTTTATCCGTTTTTGTTGCATAACTAAAATAATAAGCCTTTTTTGCTAATTCACGTTTCCATTTTGGCCGGGATTTATCGGCTTGATACCAGCTTTGGAGTCTATGCCGTAACTTTTGACCTCGGCCAATATACAACAGCTTACCAAATTTATTATATAGGTAATAAATCCCTGGGGTTTGTGGGATTGTGCTGCAGTTCTCTCTATTTAATCTATTCATGATTATCAAAACTTTTTACAGTTTCCAGCCTTCTTCTTTTTATTTTCCGGTTTATTTTGAATATACCGTTTTTGGGGATTTCTTTTTCTTGCAGGCTTCTTATTTTTACTGACATGATAATTTAGTATTTTGTTAATGGTGGCCGGTGGTGATTTATCATGATATGGCAAGAATAACCGGCCACCAAATAACATTTATTTCCTTTGAACTATACCGCAAGACGCAGGCGATTAATCATTGCCCATATCTTTGAACCCTCGGATTACGATTCCTATAATCACTGCGAGAAATCCCAACGTTATTAGACCGACAAATGTCACCCAGGTAGTTGCCGGAGAATCAAGGTCACTGTTTGCTGTTACGTTCCACCCGTCCGAGGATGTATCAGTAACATCATAGGTATCATCAATATTTGAACCGATCATAGGAGCCACTGCAAGGATGATAATAACAATCAGAGCCGAAATTGCGAGAGCGATAACATCTTTAGAATTAACCATAAGTTTATTTCACCTCTTATAACCTCAATTTGTTTTTCGAAGAGCTGCACGGAGTACCTCACTTGTGGTTGAGAATTTTCCAGCTTTCAATAACCGTTTAATTATTATGTAATCGCTGTCGGTTACGGTTATAGTAATTCTCTTCATTCTGAATATATATGATTTAATCTTATATAATCTTATAGTTATATATAATATACTATCTATATCATCTTCCAGATAACGATTTTAAAGAAATGTATCTAAGATGATTATGATAAATAAAGATGGGTGGTATCACAAACAACAACAAACATAATACGAATATACTATCTAACTGCGTCTAAAAAGATATTAAAAATAACATACTACTACTACACTAATCAACATAAGTAATATCTAATTGCGTCTATAAGATAATTAAAAATATTTAATTTTGATTGATGATGATGATGATATTATACATAAGTTATAATTAACTGCGACTAAAATTTAGAAAAAAAAATATATTATTTGATTTCTAGCATACCATTGGTACTAATGACTTATTGATGTTGTTGTTATTAGTATTATACTCATTCCACTTGATCCAGAACTGATCCTTTAAACTTAGTATCTCATCGTCCGTGATATCATCATAATAACATTCGCCTTCTTCATCATCTAATATCACTTTTTTACCTAATGGTGTTTCGTGTAACGCATCCATACACAAATCAAAAGCGTCCTCTTGAGTCTTTCCATCGTCTGATATTATGCCCATCAGATTTAAAAAACGTGTTATATTTCTGTTATATCTTTCATTGACTTCTCTGTTTTTTTTGTTTTCAGCCCCCCATTTAGCGCCATTCCTTATCACCATTTTTCTATACCAGGTACTTGAGATTTGAAAACCACCACACGTTTTTTCAATACCCCAATTATCATCAGTGATACGACCGTAAGCAATTCTACATCTTTCATATACTGGTAATTTAATTATCCAGCAATGTTCTGGATTGTCTAACATTCTTTGCAGGTCTTCCGGGACTGGTTGCGGTTTTGCCATGGTCTTATCCTCTGGATTTAAAATTTAAAATTTTTGATATATCCAATTAGATATTAGCTATTATATTGTTAGTGTTGTTATTGATGTATACATTTGCTTATATAAATACCAATTGGTACCAATCTATACCAATCTATTTCACCACCGTACATGGATAATGTGTACATGATGTTAGACCACATTTAGGAATGTGCTGCATTAATACCCGACAATACAGAAGCCCGGGGCGTTGTGGGATGGGTTTGCCTGACCAGGGTTTAAATTGCTTGCCCGTGAGATGAATTTTATTCATGCGCCTACCCCTTCCAAACCCTTTTCTTTTAATAAAATCGTCACCCGTGGCGCCTTACCTATTCCCCTATTTGTTGAAATAATCCCAGCGGTTTCAAGTTCTTTAAGTCCCCTGCGTAAACTTTTACCCGGCAGGTGGAACTTTTCTGCTTGTGTGTATGAAATGGGAATATTTATTTTTGTTTTACTCACACCAGACAAGTACCACAATAAAAGAAATGTTTTTGTTGCACTACCAGACAATGCTGTAACCAGACACATACACCGAGTAGGAATTGGTTTAATAAATGGCTCTCCTAATTTACCCATTTACCCACCCCATATACTTATATTAAATATATATATAAAATAAGATATTGCACGGGTTGGACACATTGACCGTTTAAACTGCCCAAAGTGACCGTTTAAACTACCCAAAGTGACCGTTTGGGTTTTCATACTGTCACCAATTCAAAAGATTTTATTTCCTCAATTTGATCTAAAATTCTTAAAATTTTATTCCAGGTATCTACTCCTCTAGGGTCCGTGTACCTATCAGGATATTTTATTATATCGGCATCTGTACGGATCGGTTTACCTAGCACTATGGTTGCGGCTCTTTCCATTAGTGTTTGGGCTGTTTTTATGGTTTCCTCTGCTTCTATTTCTTCGCATTCAATTAATAAGGCATCATGCACGGGCGCACAAATTTTAATCCCGGCCTCCGACAATAAGATACTTGCGACCCTTAAAATTTCGGCTCCTGTGGCCTGAACGGGAAAATTTTTTATGGTTCGTTCTTCTTTCCTTTCCTTCCCCAAAATTTGATATTGCCAGCCATATAGGGTGGTGATCCGCTGGCCTATAAGAGTTGAATTAAAAACACTCTCGGACCATTCCCAATATTTTTTGTATACTTTTTTGTGGTGGTGGATAAGTTCGGAGGCGTGTGCTGGGGTTTTACCTAGTTGAAGCGCTAGGGAATGGTTTTTCATACCATATTGAACCGCAAGGGCGCATATCTTAAACTGGTCTCGTTCTTTTTTGTGGGTTTCTTTTGTGGCATCATCGGGAACCGCTCCGGCCTGTTTAGCAAAGGCAAGGTACGGGTCCCCGGACTCATAAGCCTGCTGCATCGTTTTGTCATTTGATAGTCTGGCAGCAATATAAAATTCTTGCTGTGAATAATCAATATAGGCCAATACTTTACCCGGCTCCGGCTTTATTAAACCCCGCAACCAGACTGCCGGACCAAAAATAAATTTGGAATTGCTGGGAGCGTTTCTGCCTGTCTTTGTGCGAAAGGGTGACAATAAGCAACGGTTTCGACTATCACTACCCACGGCCAACTCTGCCAGGCGCATTTTACCAAGGATATACCGCAAGTCCTTAAGTGGCTGAAGTTGTGGGTAGGTTGCTGCCATGTTTTTAAAAGTTTCTTCATCTAGTTTTGGTCTACCTGTCTCGGTTCGTGGCCAGGGTATTTCTTGATTATTAAGGTAGGCTTCAAACCTTGCAGTTTTAAAGGTTGTATCCTCATAAACATTAAAGTCCGAATCTACTTCTTTTATTAATTGCCCCTTTATGCCCTCCCAGTTTTCTCTAAGTCTGTCTAAGGTTGTGG
>Ga0209979_1005151_pt1 | contig 10423 bp, 12 predicted proteins | sample AnhtaG_FD_183114 | JGI IMG/M metagenome (GOLD analysis project Ga0209979, IMG submission 183114) | Deep subsurface microbial communities from Anholt, Denmark to uncover new lineages of life (NeLLi) - Anholt_01485 metaG (SPAdes) (version 2) | ecosystem: Environmental > Aquatic > Marine > Oceanic...
TTTTGTTCTAAAGGTAATTCATCTGTTTTCTCTTTAGAAACTTCTTCTTCAATCTTGTAATTTCCTTTTTCCTCAAAATCCTCATTTTCAATCATTTTTAGGTATAAATTCAACATCGATGTAAACTTTTCTTTAAATATAAATTTATATCTCTGCAGATTGTCAATTTCGTTTTTCACCAGGTCTTCTCTTTGAAAGACCTGTTGTTTTAACGCCTTAGCTTCCAACTCTGCTTTTTTTATGATTATTTTTGCTTCACTCTCTACCCTGCCCTTCATTTCTTCGGCAGATTTTTGGGCATTTAGTAAAGCGCTCCTCAAGGTTTCCTCAATCTCGCCAAACTCTTTTAATTTTTCTTGCATCTTTTCTATTTCTTCATTAAGTCTTACGTTTTCATTTATTAATTCTTCGTAGTCTTTTACTATCTTGTCTAAGAAATCATCCACTTCTTCTTCGTTGTAACCTCTGAATGACCTGGAAAATTCTTGTTGTTCGATATCCATTGGTGTAATTCTCATTCAATTATCCTCCCTCATTTGATATTTCATCAATTAAATTTATTTTGTATATGTTTTAAAGAGCTATGCTAACAAGTATATTAATTAGTGCTCTTTGAAGCAAATTTAGTAAAAAAAAGACAATTATCGGAGAAAGATCTAACCCCATACCCCCTAAAGGCAATATAATCCTAAAGGGTGCTAAAACCGGTTCGGTAACTCTATAGATAAACTGCACCACGGGGTTGTAGCGATCTATGGGTATCCAGGTTAAAAATATCCTCGCTAAAATTAAATAACTGTAAAGTCTGAAAACTGTGTTAATTATTTGAATCAGTAAAAACATATATAATATTTTCCTTCCGCTTTATCAATTTATTAATGAAAACCGAATATTCCCCTGCCAATTCTAACCATATTAGCACCTTCTTCAATAGCTACCTCAAAATCTTCAGTCATACCCATGGAAAGATAGTCCATTTTAACATTCTTTATCTCTTTGCTCTTTATTTTTTCGGACAATTCCCTGAGCTTCCTAAAATATGGTCGAACTTCTTCGTTATCTTCCGCTATTGGCGCAATAGTCATTAAGCCTTTGACCCTTATTTTGGGAAATTCAGATATTTCTTTTAGAAAAGGTTCTACTTCTTCCGGTTTAATTCCGTATTTGGTTTCTTCCCCGGAAACATTCACCTCAACTAAAACATTGGTCATCATCCCGAATTGCAAGGAACGTCTATCTATCTCTTTGGCTAATTTTATACTATCTACAGAGTGAATAAAATCAAATATTTCTATAGCGTATTTTACCTTATTAGTCTGCAGATGTCCAACCAAATGCCACTCTATATCGGCACTCAAAATTTGATATTTTTCTTTAGCATTCTGAACTCTGTTTTCACCAATTATTTTTACCCCTGCATTTATAGCTTCTTTTATTTGTTCTACGGTAGCAGTTTTAGTTACCGCCACCAATTTTATTTCTTCGGGGTTTCTATTCACCCTTGAGGCTGCTTTTTTTATCTTTTCGTTTATTATTTCTAAATTATTTTTGATTGTTTCCATAAGTTATAACCTTTTTATATCTTTTACTTTTTGATTATTCAAATAAAAAATATAAACACTCATTCAGTTAATTTTAAAGTTTTAATCTTCTATTCTTCTTTATCGCTTTTGAAATAATTTTTTATTCTTTCTCCGTTAGCGATGTATACTACCCTCTCAGCTAAATTTGTAGCATGGTCGGCAATCCGTTCAATATTATTAGAAACAAAAATTAAATGAATCGCTCTGCTGATAGTACGGGGGTCTTCCATCATAAAAGTTAAAAGTTCACGCAATATTTGTTTATCCAAATCGTCAACCGTCTTATCTCTTGCCCACACTTCCTTGGCTAATTCTACATCTCCGTTGAAATAGGCATTTAAGCCATCTTTTAACATATTCTGAGCAATTTCGGCCATACGAGGAATGTCTATTAGGGGTTTTACCATCGATTTGGTAGATAGATACTGGCTGGCCCTAGCTATGCCTACTGCATGATCTGCTACTCTTTCTAAATCAGATACGGTCTTATAACCGCAACCGATAATTCTTAAATTTTTAGCAATAGGATGACGTAGGGCAATCATCTGTAAACATTGTTCTTCGATATCTAATTCCATTTTATCAATTACATCATCATTCTCAATTACCTTTGCCGCTAAATCCAAATCCTGCTCAACTAAAGACTTTATAGCCATATCAATTGCTTCTTCGACCAAATTTGCCATCTTTGTCAGACTTTCCTTTAAACCGGTAAGTTCGTTATCAAAAAATAACTTTTTCTCTTTTATATTCTCTTTTTTAATCATAATTTATTTGTCCTCTATATTTTTTTCGTATCTCGTATTGCGTGAACACTTACCCGGTTGCCCTGTTTGCGGGTTAATCATTTAAATTAGTCGATAGTGAATAGTCGTTAGTATATAGTATAGCATATAGTGTAAATATTATACTGTATAATATATTAATTACTTTCAGCTTAAACTAAAAATTTAAAACGAAAAGCGAAAAACCATAATTCAAAATTCAAAACCTATCTAGCGTATAGCGTACAGCATTTAGCGTATAGTAATTTAGTAACGCGTATCGAGTATTGCGTATCGCGTTTGTTTCCCCCTCACCCTAACCCTCTCCCCCAAAGGGGCGAGGGAATAAAGATTAGGCATTTTCGAATTTTTCCTGTAGGTCAATATTGCTTGAGTGCCGCCCCGTTTTATTTTGGTAACTTTAGGAGCGGGCTTGATGAATCAAGCCCCTACACTAAATCTCTAATCATTCTATATTTTCACTGAATTTTTATAGGCGTATAGCAATACTTCCCTACTTTTTTCTATCTTTTATTTTCTTTACTATGTACTATGATTATATCCCAAAAACTAAAGTTTTAATACAACATATTTAACCTAAGCAGCAAATTTAACTCTGTATGTCCTTTGAAAATTAAATAGCGATAACAAATGGTTAAATAAAAGGATAGAAAGCTCAGGTATAGGCCTATTCATCAACCCTTTTATCAATCTCTTACAGTTTATTGCCGATATCTTAAACCCTAAGTAGACCTTTACCCGTACTAATCCCCTTACCGGCAGATGATCTATCTTGTACCTCCTGCGAAGTACCGAGGGGATACCCTCAATCCCAGCTCTTTTACTGGCTAACTCTTGGTACTCGGGAGTCCCCATCTTAGTGATAAGTCGAGAGCGGTGTAAGGTTTTCTCTGATACTTTAAAGAGATAACTCTTCTTCTGTTCTATTACCGGACAATCTTTCCGTAAGGTTCAAAATAGACATTGACCGGATTATTAGGCCGGGAGGCTTTATTATCACTATATAATATCTTAAATCCGTCTTCATTTATGAAAGGGAATATCTTTTTACTGAAGGTTTCGGCCCAGGAATCTTTAAGATATTTCATCTCCCTTTCGGTAAGTGATAATAGGGAATCATTAATAGCCATTTGTTGTGCGTTATTTAGGTGAAAGGACATTGGCAACCTCCTTATTTATTAGCATTTTTCTGACTTATTATACCATAAAACGCTAATAAAATAAAGGGTTTTAGTGATTTTTGCTGATTAAGTTTTCAAGGTACATAGAGAAATAATTAGATATGTTGTTTTATGTTATCTATCAGGTTTGGGTACTTTTTGGGTAGTAACCATCATATATAGTTTCTATAAAAAATCAAAATATCCTTCTTTTTCTGAGTGAAATAAGTTTTATTATTTTATTTCTTTAAACTACCGAGGATTCGATAATCAGTTCACCCCGTTCGAATCTTCCTATATCCAATTTGTCAATTGGAATAGAAGTCTTCCTTTTAAGTATTAACTCTGCCATAAGCCGGCTGGCTACAGGAGCCAGCATAAATCCATGACCGCTGAAACCTACTGCCATATAAAAGCCATTTAGCTGAGGATGCTCGCCTATGATCGGCTGAGAATCAGGGCTCACGTTATATAGACCTGACCATTGTCTTACCATGCTTACTTCTTTTAATAGTGGAACAACCGCGGTCATCTTTCGGGCCATCTCTCGGGCGAACTGCCAACTTGACCCTATATCGTGACCTTTGAGTTCATCGGGGTCACCAAAGCCCATTATTATGCTCCCGTGAGGAGTCTGCTGGCAGTAAAAATTACGAGAGATGGACATCAACATCGGCTTAAATAGAGGGTCAACCGGTTCAGTAATTAGAATTTGATGCCTTTGGGAATATACCGGTATTTCCACTCCTGCCATTTTCCCTATTTCCCCCGAATAACCACCGGCGGCATTTATTATAATAGGAGTCTGCACTTCTCCCTGGTCTGTACTGACTGAAACTATCCTATTATCTTCTGTCTTAATCTCTCTTACCTCGGTAAAATTGTAAATCTTTACCCCTAACCTTTGAGCAGCCTCCGCATAGGCAAAATTTGTATTAAAGGGATTGGCATGACCATCGGTAGGACAGAAAGTTGCTGCTAATACCCCTTCCGTATTTAAAGGTGGGACAATCTCTTTGGCCTCCTCTACGGTGATGAATCTGGCATCAATGCCTAATGATTGTTCCAAAGCCACATTTTTTTTAAACTGATTAACTTCTTTTTCGGTATAAGCCAGCATAAGATATCCGCCTTGATTCAGTTCGATATCATAATCTAATTCTTGACTTAAATTCTCAAATATTTTTATACTTTCTCGGGCTAGAATACAATTCATCTCAGTTCCAAATTGCTGTCTGATTCCTGCTCCACACCTTCCGGTAGCACCACTGGCCAGAGAATTTTTTTCGAATAATACTATATTTTTACATCCCATCTTGGCTAAATTATAGGCGATGCTGCAACCGATTATTCCTCCACCGATTATTACCATACTTGCGCTTTTAATCATCGTCATCACCTGCCAGAGTCCCTAATTTTACCGGCTTGGTGGGAGGCCTGAAGGTAGGTATGGCTACCTCTTCTATGCTCTTATGACAAAACTTAGCAATTTCCCTTAAGATAATCCTGCGGCAAGTCGTGCCCTGACACCTTCCCATCCCCGCTCGGGTAACCCTTTTAATTTCATCAAGGGTAGTATAACCTTTTTCTAAAGCCTGTCTAATTTCTCCCCAGGTGATATCTTCACATCGGCAAATTATGGTTTCATCTTTCATTAGTTTTTGCCCTCCACTTTTATACTTCTTACTTTCATAACCATACTTTTAGGGACTTCCAGGGAAATTATGTTAGTCTTGTTTTTAATCTTTAAGACTCTTACTACTTTCACTTTACCGAGTATGCTGCCTGCTCTGTCTAAAGCATAAACATCCTCTCCTTTTTCCGGTAGGGGGAGCATTTCATGAGGTAGTTTGATTAAGGATTTTTCATCTGAATAATTCATATCTATTACGAATATGGCCAGACCGGGGCAGGAACTGATACAGATTCCACAGCCAGTACACTTATCAAAATCAACTATGGGTAAGTCGTTTATATCTTTAAAGGGTTTTATTGCCCCAAGTTTACAGGATATGGCACAAGGGTCGCAGGGTATCTTCTGAAAGCATTCTATGATGACTACCGGACCCTGGGCTAATCTTTTTTTATCAGGAATTACTTTTTCTAAATCATCATCGGTCGGTATGCCGGTTCTTTCTAACATGGTTAATCCCTCTCCCCTCCTTTATCAGGGCTTTTTCTATGCCTATCTTAATTTCTTCACTTAAAGGATTGTCTCTCAATTCTTTTAATTCTACTTTTAATTTTCTATCTTGCTCTTTATAATTATCGCATTTATATCCTAAGCTCACCGCAGCATTCAAACCGGCAATTTGACCTTCCAACATGGCACTGCTGGCCTCTTCGATACCGGCTACATCTCCGGCAATATAGATTTTATCTATAGTTGATTTCATATTATCATCCCTTAAGGCCACATAGCCGCAAAGCTCAGGAACATATTTCATCTGACAGCCGGCCTGCCAGAGTAGATCAGACAGTGGAGATAAACCTACAGCCAGGCAGATGGTGTCAACCTCAAGTTCTTTTTCTGTCCCTGGTATAAATTCAAAATTTTGATTAATTTCAGAAATTACCGCCTTTTCTACGCAATCCGTACCATACACTTCTTTTAGAGTATGAGAAGTGTAGATAGGTACTCCCAAACGTCTAATCTTGGAGGCATGCACCAGATATCCGCCTATCTTGGGAAGGGCTTCCACTATTGCCTCTACCTTAATCCCGGCTTGCAGGAGCTGATAGCTTACAATCAGACCGATATTGCCTGCCCCTACCATTAAAATATTATTACCCGGGACTACGCCGTAAAGATTCATTAAGGTCTGCACCGCCCCGGCACCATAGACTCCTGGCAAATCATTGTTTACAAAAGGCAGCATATTCTCTGAGGCCCCGGTAGCTACAATAATTCTTTTGGTTTTTAGTTTTTTCAATATATCACCATTAACTCCCTGGACAATGGTAATGACCTCATCTTCATAATAGCCGGTGACTGTAGCATTGGCGATTACCTCAACATGGTTATATTCTTTGATATCCTGGATCATCTTTTTGGCAATTTCTATGCCTCTGATCCCGGCAAACTGTTTTTCGGAACCAAAAAATTTATGGGTCTGTTTAATTAACTGCCCGCCTAATTCTAAACCATCGTCAATGAGAGTTACTTTTGCTCCCAGGGAAGCAGCATAAATTGCCGCCGATAAGCCTGCCGGACCCCCACCGATTATTGCTATATCAGTCATTTTCAATTAAAATCACCTTTTCCTTTTTGAGTTTCTACTCTCATCCCTTCTTCCAATTTAGTTACACAGGTTCTGATATTGGGGATGCTGTTTACTTTCATCAGGCAAGCTGAACATTTTCCTATGGCACAAAAAAATCCTCTGGGGCGATGATATTTAATGCTTCTGCTTAATACCTTTATTCCGGCGGCCACCAGGGCAGAAGCAATAGGCTCACCCTTATAGCCTTCTAATTCTTTCCCATCTAAGGTGAATTTAACTTTTTCTTTCTGATTAAATTCTAAAATGGGATGCTCTTTTATCCGCACACCTTCCTCCCTATTAAAATATTTACTTTTATTAATTTAACATGAAGATGGCAGCCATACGGCCGGTGTTTCCCTTATCCCTTCGGTAGGAAAAGAAAAGTTCAGGATGGTCTGCCGTACAAATCTCGTTAACAAAAATATTCTTTTCCTCCACTCCTCCTTTAATCAATTGCCAATAGTTTGCTTTTCTTAAATCAAGGCTCCTCCCGCTCTTATTTTGTTTAGAAATTAATTCACCATTAAATTTATCTTTATTCAGCCAATAATCATTAATTTTGTTTTGCTCTTTAATGTTATAACAGCAGGGACCAATGGAGGGAAAAATAGCAGCTAAGCAGGAGTGGGGATTGGTCTCAAAGATTTTTTTCATCTTAGTTAAAGTTTTTAGGGTTAATTCCAATTCTGTTCCCTTTCTTCCACTATGAACTAAGGCAATAGCTTTTTTGACAGGGTCTAAAATAAAGATAGGTACACAATCAGCATAACACATTAAAAGCGGTATGCCGGGGATATCTGTAATTAAGGCATCGGTTTCTGCAATTCCCTTAGAATATTTAAAGGCTCCTTTGCCTTTATCTTCTTTTCTTACTAAGCTTATTTTATCTTTATGGACTTGCTGGGCAGTTACCGCGGTTCGATAATCAATGCTTAAAGCATCTAAAATTATTTTTCTGTTTTCTGCTACGCGGCTTTCTTTATCGCCTACATTATAGGCTAAATTAAGGTTATCAAAGGGGGTTCTGCTTACCCCACCTGTTCGAGTGGTAAAAGCATTTACTACTAAGTTGGTGTTGTCCAATTCTCTACAGTTGAAATATTTTATTTGTCCAAGTTCTTTTAATTCAAAATCCTGGCTCAAATTATCTCTACTTTTTGCTAATATTTTTTAATACTAATATAGTATTAAAATAAAAAAGGGTAAGATACTCCAACGGAATTTCTTACCCTGTCTTTTTACCTGAGAGATTTTTCCAAAAAACGGAAATTACCCCTTCGGTGTTTATTAAAAAACCTTCCAGAGTTCTGTCCGGCAATGGTCCTTTTGCCAGAGAGTTTAAATGTACCATACATCTTGCCCCTTCGGCTTCTTTTCTGTAACAAAAAAGACCTCTCCCATTACTTTCATCCAGAATAAAATTTATTTAATTGTACTAATTTCGATTCAAAATATTTTTATATAGTATAACATGTTTAGGCAAAAATAAAACAATATTATATATATACGACATCTATTTAAAAAATCCTTATTTTTTTTGAAAATAATTGTACTTTTTTTCACAAACGACTAAATACGTATCTCGTATTTCGTGAATCGTATCTCGTTTAGGATTAGTTAGCTGGTTAAGAAAATTAATATCATACCAATTAACTATGTAACTAACTAAAAAAACGGGACGGATAAATCCGCCCCCTACACTAAACATTACCCGTTATTTTTTGCTTTTCGCTCTATGTTATTTCTTTTTACACAAATCGCGATACTAAGCTACTATACGCTAAACGCTGTACGCTATAAGCTAGATAGGTTTTGAATTTTGAATTATGGTTTTGTGCTTTGCGTTTTTCGCTTTTAGTTTTATTGCTACTCGCACTATACCAGCCCTTCATTACTGTATACTATATACTCGATACTATATACTATTTTTTCTATACACTCTACGCTCTACGCTATCTTCACTTATCACTTATTACTTTATTTCTATCCGCTATACGCTAAACGCTCCACGCTAGTTATGCTATTCACTAACGACTAATTCTCATCTCCAACAACAATTGGGAACATATTTTTTAGCTTTTTCCGATAGTTCTTGCATTTTTTCATCAGAACAGGGTTTTATTTTTTGAAAAGAAGGCTCGAGGGTCTTCTCTAAAGGAGAGAAATTCTGTAAGACATATTTTTTTGCTCCCGAAATATATCGCGCGATTTTTATAACAGTCTCTTCGGAATGCAATAAAGGCACAACAGTAGTGCGAAATTCATAATCAATTTTTGAGTTCATTATTAATTCGATACTATCTTTTACCTTCTCCATTATCATTTTATCTTTAATACCTGTGGCTTTAGAATAGTTATCAAAATCTAATGATGATTTAATATCCAGGGCAATATAATCTACTAAACCAAAATCTATGAGATTTCTTAATAATTTCGGATTAGTACCATTAGTATCCAGCTTTATTAAAAAACCTTTATCCTTTATTTCTTTAAAATATGCAGGTAAATCGGGGTATAGGGTGGGCTCTCCTCCGCTCATACATATGCCATCGATAAAATCTTTTCTCTCTAAGAGATAATTATTTATTTCTCTTTGGGAGATGTCAGGAAAATTTTCAGGATGTAATATCAGATCACAATTATAGCAGTAAGGACATCTAAAATTACACGAGGGAAGATACAAAGTAGAAACAATTTTCCCCTCCCAGTCAATTAGAGAGGTCTCAATCATCTGCTTTATACTAATATTCAAATTACTACTTCCTCTCTAATCTCTTCTATACCAGGAGTCTTTCCCCTCCATATCTTAATCTCATTATCATCATTATCTACGATTATCATTGAAGGGGTAGATGCAATATTATAATAACTTGCTTCCGTCAGCCCATCAACTGTATCTATATCAAAATACTGAACTGTTATCTCTTTCTCCAATTGTTTCCCTATATTTTTAGCTTCCGGACAATGAGGACAGTTTTTTTGCCAGAATATTTTTATTTTCATGTTATTTTTACTCTTTTCTAATTTATTGTAATTGTATAGGAATTTCCTTTTTCTGTAGGGGTTCGATTCATCGAACCCGCAATGAGAACGGGTGGGATAAATCCGACCCCTACTTTAAAAAGCAATGCTTTATACGGAAAAATGTTTTGAGTTTTGAATTATGTTTTTTCGTTTTTAGCTTTAAATTTTTAGCTATACAATAATTCATCACGGCAACGCCGTGATACTCTATACGCTAAACGCTGTACGCTAACCGTATACTAACGACTATTCACTATTCACTAACGACTAATTTATAATTTCCAGAATGTCGGTCTTTTAGTTCACCGATTTTATTTTTATTCCAATTAGTTATCTTACTATAATATCCCACTATCCTGGTTACCCCATACACATCTTCACTCCCACAGCCATTACAATTCTCCTGTAATCCTCTGCTAACTTCGCTGCAGGTATTACATATGGTAAATTCGGGCGAAATAGTAAGCTGAGAACACTGGGTATTTTCCCAAACTTTTTTAACTAAATTATAGATACTCTCTGGTGAAGGTCGACTTTCTCCAACAAAGGCATGAATTATCGCCCCGCTCTTTATTAAAGGATGGAACTTACTCTGTTTAATAATT
>Ga0209979_1005152_pt1 | contig 10422 bp, 10 predicted proteins | sample AnhtaG_FD_183114 | JGI IMG/M metagenome (GOLD analysis project Ga0209979, IMG submission 183114) | Deep subsurface microbial communities from Anholt, Denmark to uncover new lineages of life (NeLLi) - Anholt_01485 metaG (SPAdes) (version 2) | ecosystem: Environmental > Aquatic > Marine > Oceanic...
TAACCCGAATCTATTATTTTCTGATCAATTTTTATTTTAAGCAGTATTACATAAATCTCTTTATCAACCAACTTTCTTTCTGGTATGATTAAATCCCACAGAAAGAGTTCTCCGTTTGGTTTTAAAACTCTATAAATTTCTTTAAAGATTTTTTTGTGATCGTTTAAAGGAATATACAACATAGTAAAAAATATAGACACAGAATCAAAAGTGTCATCTAGAAACTTCAAGTCTTTAGCGTCCATAACTATGTTTAAAGCTTTATTTTTAGGCGCTTCTTCAAGCTCACGTTTAGAAGGATCAATAGCAACAACATGGTCACCTTTAAATTGTCCTATAACTCCACCACCACCACCTATATCTAGTATTCTCCCATTCATCTTAACATCAGTTAAATCAATTTCGAATGGTCCAATTGTTAGGTATTTTTCATTCAAGAAGAGCTTAATATAAAATTCAATAGCTTCATTATCAGCATGCCATTCATTTTCGAACTTTTTTCCGTTAATTTTACCATCTTCAAAAAGTTTTACAATTTCCTCTTCAGTTTTCTTTTTTAGAAACTTTTCAGAAATTTCTATTACATCAAAGTATTTTTTATTGTTAATTTTTTTCATTTTTATGAGTTCTCTAATTGTAGGTTAATAATTTCTTAATATCTTGCTTAGTTCTTTACTTCTCTTATTGAAAAGGGCTCGATTTTTTTTGATAATTATTTTCCAAATCTTTTCTCGCTCCTCTTCAGAAGCATCTTCTAATTTCTTATATAAATTCTTAATTTCTTCCATATTAAATATTTAAAATTTTCCTAAAGTAAAAAGCATATCCCTTGTAGAATTTTAGGGAACTATTAAAAAAAGTAGATAACATGCGCCCTCCGGGAATTGAACCCGGGCCGCCAAGTTGGCAACCTGGCATAATAACCATTGTACGATTTCTTTAAGAAGAAATCTCTATACTAAGAGCGCATGAATTGATAATGATAATAATTTAAAAAATTAAAATTTAATGATTTAGAACTAGATCTAAAATCTTTAAATGATTTCAGAAATAACTTGTTTAATTGTATTGTTATTTATGAAATCTTCTAATTCTTGAAGACTATTCGGTAATCCTTCGCGAACTCCAACTTCTTTAGATTCTAAGAAGGACAATGCAGTAGCTATCTTTGATACCTTTTCAAGAGAGAAATTATTTAAACGAGAGATTAAAATTCCACTTAAAAAAGCATCACCGGCACCAGTAGTATCCTCGACTTTGCCAACACTATAAACTCCACTGTTTATCATAGTCTTTCCGTCCGATATAATTGAGCCATTGGGACCATCTGTTATAGAAATCAGTTTAACACCCATATCCAAGAAGTTTTTAATCATTAGTGTTTTTTTACGTTCACCTGTAAATTCTTGAGCTTCTTCTAAATTCATCGATACCACATCAGAATTAGAGATTAAAATTTTTGCCCAATTTGGAGCATTTTTGATAATTGACATGCTAGGTGCAGCGAACACCATCCCTCCTTTGTTTTTAGTTAGCGTTATTGCCTTTTCTATTGCTTTACAACTTTCATCGGTAGTTAGTGATGTCCAAGCGAATGCTTTTATATTATTAAATAACTCCTCCTTAACATCAGAAGGTTTTAGCAAATTATTTGCTCCCTTGTAGGCTAGGATGCTTCGATCTTTACCCCACTGTGTCCTTAATATTATTGACAACGCTGTACAATCCTTATCCGTCTGAATAACCTGAGACAGATCAACTCCCCGTTTTTTTAAATCTGTTAAGCAAATCTCTGCTGAAAAATCATTACCCATTACACCAATATAAGCACTTTTCAATCCTAGCATAGAACAATTTGCTGCTATATTAGCACCTGACCCTCCCGGTACAAATCTTACATTTTTCACATTCAATTTACGAGAATATTCAATAGCAGTATACTTTTTTATTATATCTTTGTCGAATAGCTCAAATCGTAATATATCATCAATCTGGATTAATATATCTAAAGTATTACTACCAATGGTAATTAATTCTGGAAAATCCATAAAATTCACTTAAAAAGTATTAAATTTTGATTTAGAGAATATTGTTAAAATAGAAAGAAGTCTTTTAATAATTTTGCTAAGTGGTGGTATTAAAAAATTATAATTAATTTATTCATCAGATTTCAAACGGTTTAATTCCTTCTCTAACTCGGCGATTTTTTCGTCAGATGCTGCACTTGGCAAAGCGGCGCCCATTTCTACTTGGATTTCAGCATCTATTTCTCCTAAAACCTCTCCTACATCTGAGTCTGTTACGGCAGTATCAATAGAGATACTATCCATGCCCTCTGTAGCGATATCAGCAGTAACGGCAAATTCTTCCATATCAATGTCGATCTGACTCATTATTTCTTGGATTTGAGGAACTGAGAGCTGATTCTTTAAAACAGCGAGAGACTGGGCAATACCAGTCATGATTTGGGAAACATCTTTGACTGCATTTGCTTGCTCTAATTTGAATTGTAATCCTTCTAAATTTGTGCGAAACATCTCAACTGCACGACTTTGCTTACGAATTTGTAAATAGTTTCTCGCATGAAATTTAGATCCTTCCATATCACCTTGTTTTCGCAAGTTTACAACTTTGTCTCTTGCTAATTTTCCGCTTATCTCTAATTTCTTTACTTGCCTCATCAGTCTCTTATTAAATACCTTCAATTTGATTCCAGCAGAGCGGACATTATCTTTACCCTTTTTGCCGCCAGAAAGCCACTTAGAAATATCTTTTAGAAAACCCACAGCAAGTTACCTAATTATTTTTTACCTAATTATATATATAATATAAAAAAATTCGGTATTATATAATTATTTGTAGACCAATATTTATTTTCTTCGGCTTAAAGAGTAAATTTGATATATTCTGATAAAATTATTAATCATACATAATGCTAAATTACATTAGTTATAAATAGTAAAAATATTTTGATATATTTAATATGTCATCAGTAGATTCTAAACTTTATCAATATGCTGTGAAAACAGCAAATGAAGCTGTAGCTTTAGATAATCAAGGTAAGTTCAGACAAGCTATTAATATGTACAATAGGGCAGCGGAGATACTATTACAATTCATGAAATATAATAAGAATCCACAAATGAGAATGTTATGTCAGAAGAACATTGAAGAATACATTGAACGCGCTAAAGTTTTGAAATCTCATCTTGGTGGTGTAAGACCTAGACGAGTGAGATCGACCCAAAGACCAAGTGTTGGTGGTGATATTGCTGCCGATGAATCTGAAAATGGCGCAGTTTCTTCAGAAGAACAAGAACTAATAGATATGATATCAGGTACAATAGTTACAGAATCGCCTAAAGTAAATTGGGAAGATATTGCAGGTTTAGAAAACGTCAAGCAGGCTTTAAGAGAAGCTATAGTTCTTCCAATAGCTAAACCGGAGTTATTTACCGGTGCAAGGAGACCTTGGTCAGGGATATTACTTTTTGGTCCACCTGGATGCGGTAAAACTTTATTAGCTAAAGCGGCTGCCACAGAATGTAGTGCTACTTTTTTTAGCGCTTCTTCAGCTGACTTATTAAGTAAATGGTTAGGTGAAAGTGAAAAATTAATTAGCTCTTTATTTAAAGTTGCGAGATTAAAAGCACCAAGCCTAATATTTATGGATGAAATAGATTCTATAGCTACAAAACGAGGTGAAGGATCTGAAAGCGGTGGAGAAAGAAGGGTTAAAACACAGCTGTTGAGCGAAATACAAGGGTTAAAATCTACTCATGATAAGCCTTTATTAGTTCTGGGGGCAACAAATCGTCCATGGGACATTGATAATGCAATGTTGAGCAGATTTGAAAAGAGAGTTCATGTTCCTCTTCCAGATATGAAAGCGAGGGCAGGAATCTTCAAAATCCATACTGAGGGTATAAACACTGCATTAACAGATGAAGATTATATTGAATTAGCCGTTAGAACAGAAGGTTATTCTGGCAGAGATATCGCAAATATTTGTCGTGAAGTGATAATGTTACCCATTCGTGAATTAGACATGGGTGGACTTTTAGAGAGTTCTGATAAAGAAGTTAATATTAGAGACATTTCTTTGAAAGATTTTAAAAAAACACTAAAAAAAGTAAAACCAATGACTACCAAAGCATTAATGAAGCAATATAATGATTGGGCAGAAGAATTCGGAGAAGTTTAAAAAACGGGAATGATTAAAATGGAAAGACAGAGAGAGAGCCCAAGTGAAATTCCTAAAGACGTTAGAGAAAAAGCAGAGAAGGAATTAGAAGAATTAAGAAAAGAACTTGCTCGATTAAGATCATTAAAGAAAGAAAAAGAAGAACTGGATAAAGAAGCAGTAGAAAGGCACATTATAAATGAAGAAGATTTCAAAATTGCTGACTTAAGCTATATAGAAGAAGAATTCGATAAACTTGAAACTATTTTGAGCTCTCAAGCGGGAGAAATTGATAATAAAGTGTATAAACAACATGCTGAGCAAATTGAAGCAGAACTTCAAGAACTTGAAGAAGAAATTATCGGAGAAAAAGGACTTATAGAAAAAAAATTAACAGCTTATGAAAAATTGTTAGATGCTTACCCTTGGTTAGAAGAAGAACGCAAAAAATTTATGTATACTATGCCCGATAAGAATAAACAGAATAATGACTATACTTCTTGGAAAACAGAATGGGCAAAAGTTCTCTTTGATTATACCCGATTCGCTGTTCTCCATATAATTTATATTAGAGAATTGAATTCTGAAAAACCTTTTTCCGATTTTACTAAGCGAGAGCAATATATATTAGAAATAGCAGAAGAATTAATTAGTCAAAAACAAGCTATTTGGCTCTCTAAAAAGAAAAAAAAATTAAGGGTATATTGGAAAACACTTGAAGTATGGTCAGATGAAATATATAAATGGGCTTATGATAATGGAAAAATTGAGCCTATTATGGTATATGAGCTCAGAGAGGCAAGACAAGAAGATTTTAGCAATCTCCCTATTGAAGATTTAGAAGAGATTTTTAAAATCCTAGCAAAAAATCGTAGAGCTAAAGTCCTTAAATTAGAGGATGGACAGTTGGCATTTAAAATTAAATTAGAATAGATTTTTTCTCAGTTATAGTGATGGGAAAAACCACTGTTTCCCTGTTAAGATATTTTCTCTATATTTTGCAACTCCACTCTTTTCGAGTGATTCTAATGCGTGAAGAGCACGATCTTGAGACCAATCTAATTTAACGCATACGACTTCTAAAGTGAGCATACCCTTTTCTTTTGCCAATTCAACAACCTTTGATTCATCTCCAGTATATTGAATTGGAAAGAATCGTACCATGATAGTTCCAGATTCTAATTGTGTGATATCATCAATAACTCTTGTCTTCTTTAAAAGCTTTAGTGCTTTTTCGACATCTTTTGTTTGAACATTCCCTTTCAAAATTCCTGTATTAACTAGTTCATAAACTTCAGATAATGGTATTATTCCTCCAGTCTCTTCTTTAGTCATTAAAACCCTTTGGTAGGCAAGCATTCCTAATTTTTGATGATCTATTTTAGAGAATTTTTTTAATACATCATGTTCGGTTATTTGTTCTGTTATGATTTTAGACGAGGGAATATTGTATTTTCTCTGTAATTCTTTAACTTCATTTCTTAATTCCGGAGTTAACGCTAACAACACACCATGTTTTTTAGCAAGCTCACGTAATCGATCTTTGGTGAATTTCTCTACAGAAGCTTTTGCTTCCATATCTTTTATTTTTAACTCAGCCGCCTTCTTCTTCATTGCTTCCTTTAAATCGATTTCATCTTCTATTTTACGAATGCCCATTTTTAGATAACACTATTTTTTAATACCTTTATTGATTAATAATTATAAATCTTCTTAATTCTTTCTATTTTGATTGAGTATGATTGAATCTTCAAATTTCAGGCAAATCAACGAAATTGAGAAAGAAATCATTATTCAATCTCTCTCGAAAATATCTCCCAATATCATTCAATTCATAATAAAATCTAAGAATTTGCTATATATTTCACTGAAAAAGTGGGATTCAAAATCAATTTATCCTAGTGTTTATTTAACTTCCAATTACTTTCAAGAAGAAATAGATCTGATTGAGTTTAATGATAAAATTTACTCGGTGGGTTTATATTTTGGGTTTATTAAAAGAGGTAGATTTTATATAAGCTTAGAAGGTGCAGAATTTCTATATAAAAAAGGAATTCTTTCTGAAATTAAATTTATTTATGTTAACAAGAAAGGAGAAAAATCTATTTTATATGGGAATGACATTTTAAAAGATATGGTCACCAAAACACCTTCTAATCTCCAGAAAGGGGATCTTTTAATTATTTTTAATGATATGAATGAAATTTTAGCTATAGCCTATTCTAAAGTCGAAAACAAAATCTTACAACAGCTTAAATCAAATAATGTTGTTGCTAGTAATTTAAGTGATAAAGGCATTTATTTAAGAGAAAATCAATAAAAAACATGAGTAAAAAAAAAATAGTTAATTATTTTATATTCTGATGTAACTATTTTGTTTTTTTCCAGTTTTTAATGAGGAACACAGAAATTAGGCAAGATATGCTTATAAGGAGAAAAAAATTGTAGCCAGGTATTATTGGTTCATCTCCATTGATTGAATAATCAATACTAAAATATCTTGTATCTGATTGATATTGCGTTGCTGATAAATCAGATCCAGATACTTTAATGGTGCGTATGCCATTTTCAGGTAATGGAATTGTAGTATTGCCAAATATAGTTCTATTAGCCTGTCCATCTAATGAATATGCTTCCCATATGAAATCAATATTAGTATCATAACTGAGTAATAAACCTTCGTCATTATTATCTCCTATATTATAATTTGGATCCCAGGAATAACCGAGAGCATCCAGACATGCATTTGCGGAATAATCTCCTGCCGCAGTATGAATTGGTGTAAACATTACTATTTCTGATGCAGAAACAGAAAAATCAAGTGCTCCACTACTTATCCCGTTAATAATGATTTCAAATTTATTTTCACCTAATCCTAAATACGACGGTGCTCCTAAACACCTAAAATGAATTCGAATATGATACCACGTGTTTTCTAATGGTATAGGAATATTAGGGAGGGTTGTCCATGTGAGATTGGCAAATTGCCATCTCCTTGTTCCACTAATTCTTAAATTTAAAGCTACATCATTTTTCCCATAACCATAATTTAGCCTAAATTCTGTATTAACGTAGGTTGCTGAAACCATAAACCAGTGTTCAATCGTTCCAAAGGTTTGGTTATCGAAACCAACATCATTAAACTTCTGTCTGATACTTGCAGAACCACTATTATTAGTATCATAAGCTCTAAATACTTTTTTATGCCCATCAACCTCAGAAACTATTACTCCAGAGCAATTTAATGCATATGTATTGTTAAATCCTTTAGGTTGTGATTCTCCATCTGCATCATTTTCAAATCCAAATGTCCCTGGATAATATCCACTCATAGGGGCGGAGTATGTTATGTTTTCGGGGGAAATAATATTTATATTTGAATTACTTATCTGAGGTAATCCAAAACCATGGTTGTTTGTATCATTGAAATTATTATTCACAAAATTAAACTGTTTTAGAGAACATACACATAGTAGAAATATGGTTCCAATAAGAAACATTGCTGTTTTTCTTAAACTTTTCAAATTAATTCACCCAATGTTATTTAACATTAAGTATCTAATTTTTGTATAAAAATTTCTTAAAAATAATAATATATTTTAAAATATAAAAGCATAAGGACTAATTTTCCCCAACTACATTTTTGTATAATATATTTTTCCCTTAACTCTTTCCTTAATTATTTTAATATCACCATCGTTAAGAGGGTACAAATTTAAAAATTAAACAAAATCTTTTCGTTTTTTGTTTAGAAATGATGAGAAAAATAGGAATAACCTCAGAATGGGTATAATTTAAGCCTATATCTTTAATTTTCCCAAAATAATTATTTAAAAAATTGGATTTCGCTCAATTCTCCCAAATATACATAAAGCGAATTACTTAAGATTTCTTATTTTTTCCCATATTTAAAGGTATTAGGACCAATTTTCTACAAAGAAAAAGATTTAGAACAAGTCAGATATCAAAAATTTTTATTAGGGAGAAGCATCACTCATCTAAATTAGATTCTGTATCTAAATATTTCACGTCATCTCCAGAGATTTGCCGCAATTCTTCTTGCATTTCATTATAAGATTTCAGAAATTCAGAAGGTATGGAAAGAGGGGATTTGATTAATTCTGCTTTTATAGCCTCATATTCTTTCTCATCTGGGAACACACTTCGAAGTTTATTATCTAATTCAGGAGTAATTTTAATGAATTTGCCTGTTAACAGCAACGGATGCTTCTTATTTTTGATTATCTTGTAGGGAAAGTTTGAAAAGTATTTTTCTATAAGTTCATAAGCCATATCATATGTAGACATATCATAAATTGATGTTTTTAACTCCCGGTCAAATTTTTGTTCAAAATCAGTTGTGAAACTTACTACTGAATCTCTTAATAATTTTGAAGATTTTGATGCGACTAATCCAACTGTTATTCTTTCAGATTCTTTTAATATTAAGATTCCTTCCTCTAAATTAATATCTAATAATCCACCAATATGCATTACCTCTTCACTCATGAGTTGCACTGCATTTAAGAATCCTGTGAAGATTGTTTCACTTATATTTGATTCAGACCAATCATGATCAAACAAAGGACGACCTTCCCTATCTTTTACTACGATTCTATAGACTGTAAAAGGAAATATATATAACAGCTTAGGTTCTCTTAGTATAGCTATCGTAAAAATTAAAAGACCTACTATCATTGCAAAATTAGAAAATAAAACAAAAAATGTTTCAATAATATACAACAGATAAAACAATATACCTAATACTGATGCTATCATTACACCTAAAAATAGTAGAGAAGCATCCTTTTTTATTAAAAATGGGGCATTAATAAAAGTTCTTGTTCCCCAGTATAACAAATATAATGCAGCTATAGCGGAGAATAGCATCCCCATTACATTAAACAAGCCTCTCCAATCAATTCTAGGATACCCAATATCTTTTGAGATTCCAACAGCGCCTGGTTGTAGTCCTAAATAAACTAACAAAATTCCTAAACTACAAACTAATATAAGCCCGATTGAGTAAAAGTTTTCCTTAATTGTATAATTAATACCTATAATTAAGAACAAAGCAAGAGGGAAAAGAATCATACCACTAATTCGAGAAAACAGTTCATTTACAAAGAGAATTGCCACACCATCAAGAAACATAAATAAGCCAATAAAAAAGAAGGATAATCGTAGATAAAATAAAGATGTGATTTTCTTAGTTTTAGGGGAGGTGTAACTAATTATCGTAGTAATTAAGAGTACAGATGAAAAAATAAAATCTAAAATTACCTCAATATTCCAATTTAATACCATTCTTAAACCTCTTCCTCTTTACTAGATTTATTCTTTTCAATATATAATTTTGATGATTCTAATATATCACTTATTAATTCCTTGGTATTTTGGTTAATGCATATCTCTTTATCTGAACTAGCGCTTACAATAATAATTTCTTGATCTATTAAATTATTAATGCGATAATAGACGTCTTCTCTTTTTTCCTCGATTTCTTTATAAATCTCAGACCTTATCATAGTATTTTCCTTAAAAAGCAATTGTAATACTTTATAATTAATTCGATCTCTTAGAATAAAAAGGATTTTCCCTACTTTCTTATCTATATCGAATGGAAGAAAAACAGTATAATTTCCAACTTTTATTTTTCTAATGTAATTAAATTTAAGTAGCATTTCTAAATGCCATACTAATTGCCCTGAACTTCCCTTTTCTTCGGGTAAAGCTTTTTTTCTTAAAATGGAAAAATGTACACCTGGATTTATTCTGATATAATTGTAAATTCCATTTCTAATATAATTTGAAAGTACTGTTTCTTTAGAAAATTTTGAACCTTCAATTAATATCTTTTTGTTTATTAAAAACTGGATTATGGATAAAAGACCATTACGGGGTATTTTCAATCGCTTTTTTGCCAAATTGTAGAGGTTTTCAATATTCAATATTTTATTTTTCCTCATAATTTCTTCAGCTATTTCTAAAACTCTTTTAACGCTTGGATGATCTATTCCAATTGATCCTGGTATAATTTGAGTTTTCATAGCTGATTAAACTCTTCTATTTATTATCCCATAAAAGTCTTTAAAACCAAGTTAGGAAACTAAATTTAATTCTTTTCTTAATTCATCATAAAGATATACGAAATCTGAGAATGTTCTCTCTGGTGCTCTCAAAATTTCCATTTTTACTAATTTCCTAATATTGGATTGTGTTATACACTTATTAAGAAT
>Ga0209979_1005153_pt1 | contig 10420 bp, 9 predicted proteins | sample AnhtaG_FD_183114 | JGI IMG/M metagenome (GOLD analysis project Ga0209979, IMG submission 183114) | Deep subsurface microbial communities from Anholt, Denmark to uncover new lineages of life (NeLLi) - Anholt_01485 metaG (SPAdes) (version 2) | ecosystem: Environmental > Aquatic > Marine > Oceanic >...
ATTCGCGATTGAAGGCAGATTATAGAAAACATCGCGGGTTAACAGAGAAACATAAAATCAGTTACTTAAATTGGTATTGTTACTTTAAAAATAAGGAAATTAGCTCCACTCTGTGAGTATTATGCCCATTGCGAGCGAAGCGTGGCAATCTCATAGTTTCTTACTCCGCACTCCTAACTAATAATCGTTTGCCTTCTACTATGTTTTTGTATAAAATTTCTTCTCCCCGTTCAAGAACAGAAAAAAGTGTCTGAAAATCGAAAAGAAATCAAGTTGGGAATAGCCATTATTCCTGTCCTTTTTTTAGTTGGTTCCTTATCTTTAGTCATCGGTGTTTTTAAGCAATCCCCCCACATCCCTCTAATCTGTGCTTCGGCTGTGGCTGCTGCAGTTGCTATCTTTCATAAACATCGCTGGAAGGAAATCCAGGAGGGAATGGTCCACGGCATTACTCTTGCCATGGGCGCTATTCTGATCCTTATGATTGTAGGAACCATGATAGGAACCTGGATCCAGGGCGGCATTGTTCCTTCTATGATTTATTACGGTCTAAAATCTTTATCTCCAGGAATATTTTTGGTAGCTACACTTATCATCTGTTCTATTGTATCTCTGGGAACGGGTTCTTCATGGTCGACAGCGGGCACTGTAGGCGTTGCTCTCATTGGAGTGGGCAAGGGCTTGGGAATACCTGTTGCTATGGTAGCAGGGGCAATTATTTCCGGAGCTTACTTTGGAGATAAAATGTCTCCTCTTTCAGATACAACAAACCTTGCTTCGGCCGTTGCAGGAACGGATTTGTTCTCTCATATAAGGCATATGGTCTACACCACTGCCCCAGGATATATTCTTTGCATCATTCTCTATGCTCTGCTCGGGACCAGAGTTTCTGGTGGATCTCTTGAGACTCAAAACATCGAAACAATTCTTTCCACACTAAAATCAAATTTTTTCATACATCCTATTCTTCTGCTTCCTCCCTTCCTTGTCATTGTTATGGTCGTAATGAAAATCCCTCCTTTGCCGGCTTTGTTAGGAGGAACAGTACTCGGAGGCATGTTTGCAATGCTCACCCAGTCCAGATCTCTGGCTGATATTATTCTTTCAGCCAAATCCGGATATGTTTCCGAGACCGGGGTAAAAATGGTGGATGATCTGCTGACTCGAGGCGGACTCGATTATATGATGAATACAGTAGCCTTGATTATCTGTGCTCTTTCGTTTGGCGGCATCATGGAGAGGACTGGAATGCTTGAGGTTTTAGCCAAGTCTTTACTTAAAAGAGTAAAGAGTACAGGCTCTTTGGTTGCTACAACCATTTTTAGCTGCATCGGAATGAATGCTATTGCTTCTGATCAGTTTATAGCGATTGTTATCCCAGGGAGAATGTATAAGAATGCATTTGAGTCAAGAGGCTTGCATCCCAAGAATCTTTCCCGCTGTTTAGAGGATTCCGGAACTCTATCTTCTCCGCTTATTCCCTGGAATAGCTGCGGGGCTTATATGTGGGCTACTTTAGGTGTCAACCCTCTCCTGTACCTCCCTTATGCTTTCCTTAACCTTGCCAATCCCATTGTTTCTTTATTTTACGGCTACACCGGAATCACAATGGAAAAGATTAAACCAAACAGCGAGAAAAGCGCGAAAGGGTAAGGATATTGTTGAGCCCGATCCCCGACGGGCCTTTATTGTCATTGCCAGCGAAGCGTGGCAATCTCATTAGTTCAGTTATTGTTTTGCAGTTAAATATTCTGATTAAAATAACAGACTAACTGACTAACAGGATTCAGCTTTGCGTTTTGAGTTATTATGTCTTGCCAGCGAAGCGTTGTCTCGCTATTTTCTATATTACGTTATATTTCTTCCCAACCTTGGTAAATGCCTCTATAGCTCTGTCTATGTGGTGTCTGTCATGGGCCGCAGAAAGCTGAACTCTTATCCTTGATTGTCCTCTCGGAACAACAGGGTAATAGAATCCGATGACATAGATCCCTTCCTCAAGAAGATCGCGTGCCATATCTTGAGAAAGCTGTGCATCATTTTCGAATTTTCCAAGCATGATAGGAACAATAGGGTGAGTTCCAGGTATTATGTCAAACCCAGCTTCTGCCATTTTTTTGCGGAAATACTTTGTGTTTTCTTCCAGCTTATCCCTCAGTTCTGTAGTTTCGGAAAGGAGGTCAAATACTGCAATGGATGCACCTACTACTGCAGGAGCCAGAGTATTGCTGAAAAGATAGGGTCTTGAGCGCTGTCTGTAGAGCTCGATGAGTTCTTTTCTTCCGGAAATGAATCCGCCTGAGGCTCCTCCCAGGGCTTTCCCAAGAGTACCTGTGATAATATCAATCCTGCCCATCACTCCTCTGTATTCTGGGGTGCCTCTTCCTGTTTTGCCAAGAAATCCTGTGGAGTGAGCATCATCAATCATGACTATGGCATCGTATTTGTCACCTAAATCGCAGATTTCATCCAGCTTTGCGATATTGCCGTTCATGGAAAAAACTCCGTCTGTTGCGATTAACCGGTATCGTGCTCCCTGAGCTTCTTTCAATTTTTCTTCCAAATCCGCCATGTCACCATGCTTATAAATGAATCTTTGGGCTTTACAGAGGCGGATACCGTCAATAATGGATGCATGGTTGAGCTGGTCTGTGATGATAGCATCTTCTTTGCTGAGGAGAGGTTCAAAAACTCCGCCGTTGGCATCAAGGCATGCAGCAAAGAGAATTGTGTCTTCTGTCTGGAGGAAATTGGTAATTTTCTGCTCCAGAATTTTGTGAATATTTTGAGTCCCGCAGATGAAGCGAACTGAACTCATGCCATATCCCCATTCTTCAAGAGTTTTGTGGGCTGCTTCGATAACCTTGGGATGGCTTGAGAGACCTAAATAGTTGTTTGCGCAGAAATTAAGAACTTTTCGGCCACCTTTAACTTCGATTTCTGGACCCTGGGGAGTCATGATGATTCTTTCATCTTTGTAAAGGCCTGCATCATGAATGGATTGAATTTCTTTTGTTAGATCTTCCTTTATCTTGCCATACATTTTATACCTCCTTTATGGATTTAAACTATGTCAAACAGAGCTTTAAAATATATCAAAAATGATACCCCAGGTCTATATTTAATTTAAAAAAGCGAGAAAAGGTGATGTAAAAAAGGTAAAAAAGGGGTCGCGTCTCAACATTTATAATCAGTTAATCAGTTTTGATCGGTTAGTCCAATTAATTAAGCTGGTGGTTTACTGTTTTTGGTATAGTTGTTATAATCTCTGGCATGAAGGATGAGGGCTCTTATTTTTCTGAGCATTTTACAGAAAATATCATCAGAAACATCAAGATCGATAAGCTTTATTATGAAGGGAAAACAAAGTATCAATTTGCACGATTTTATTACAATAAAACTCTTGGAAAAGTTCTTTTTTTAGATGAGAAGATTCAATCGGCTCAGATAGATGAATATATCTATCATGAATCCCTGGTTCATCCTGTGCTCATCACTCATCCTTCCCCTCAAAGAGTACTGGTTATAGGAGGAGGGGAGGGTGCGACCATAAGGGAAGTTCTAAGGCATGAGTGTGTTCAAAAAATCACAATGGTGGATATTGACAATGAACTTGTGGAGCTTTGCAAGAAATATTTGCCTGAGTGGTCAGAGGGGGCCTTCTCGGATCCCAGGGCAGAGTTGATATTTGAGGATGCGGACCGGTTTGTCGGGAGCACAGGGGAAAAATTTGATGTCATCATTTCAGATTTGACTGAGCCGGTTAAAGAGGGGCCTTCAGTCTTTCTTTTCACAAAGGAATTTTTTGAGAAGATTTTTCATGCTTTGAAGGCTGATGGACTGTTTGTTCTTCAGGCTGGTAGCACTGACTCTTTTTATCATCAATTTTTTGCTTCTTGTGTGAAGACTCTGGACGAGGTTTTCCCTTTAATCCGGCCGTACTGGACGTTTATGTTCTCTTTTGGTTTCCCCTGGGGTTTTGTGATCGCTTCCAGGAAGGAAGATCCCCTTGAGCTTGATGAGGAAAGGATAAAGGAGAGGATGAGGGAGAGGAAAATCGAAGGCCTTAAATATTATCATTCTGGTCTTCACAGAGGTCTTTTCGCTCTGCCTCTTTATTTGATTGACGGCTTGGAGAAGGGGAAGATCTTGACAGATCACGATCCCTATATTTGGGAATTGTGAGGATTAAAATATGAGCAGAAAGGAAAGGGAGTTAGGCAGAGTAGGGGGCGATTTTTTAGAGAGCAGGGAATACCATACGCCATCGAGCGGTATTTTTTTTAAGGTAAAGCGTCTTCTTTACAAACAGAAGTCAGCGTATCAAGAAATCGAGGTCATCGAGAACGAGTATTTTGGAAAGGTCCTGCTGCTGGATGGCCTGGTTCAGACTACTGAGAGGGACGAATTTTTTTATCATGAGATACTTGTTCATCCAGGTTTTATGGTTCATCCTAATCCTCAGCGGATTCTCATTATAGGAGGAGGGGATGGAGGGGTGCTGAGGGAGGCTCTTCGTTATCCTGTGGAGGGTGTGATTTTAGTGGAAATTGACCCTCAGATGATAGAGGTGTCTAAGAGATATTTTCCCTGGCTTTCGCCTGCACTTGAAGATGGGAGGGCAGAGCTTGTGATTGAGGATGGGAAAAATTTTCTTAAGGGGACGGATAAGACATTTGATATTATTTTTGTTGACTCTTCTGATCCTGTGGGGCCTTCTGTTGTTCTACATGATAAGGATTTTTATGAGATAGTAAAGAAGCGGCTTAACTTTGAGGGAATTGTTGTTGCACAGGTTGGGTCGCCTTTTTTTAATCTGGATTCTATTGTGGAGAGGAGTGGTTTTCTTAAGGAAATCTTTAGGATTGTTAGATTCTATGTGGGTACGGTTCCTACCTATCCTGGAGGGAGCTGGTGTTATGTTTTTCTTTCAGATGAGATTGAGCCTTTTTCTGTGAGGAGGAGGGCGCCGGAAGGGCTTAAGTATTTTAACCTAGATGTGTACGAAGCAGTATTTGCCCTACCGAATTTTATGAAAACCAGGCTAGACAAATGAAAAATGAAAAAGGGGTCGCGTTAATTTGAATAATGGAATAGACCGAACAGACAGAATTAGTAATTCAGTTTGCCTTCGGCGTGGCGCTTGGTTAGCACTTCGAGCATATCTTTTGTCATTGCGGCCAGGTCATAACTTGGCTGCCAGCCCCATTCCTCGCGGGCAGCAGAATCATCAAGGGAGTTGGGCCAGGAGTCAGCAATATCCTGTCGAAAGTCAGGCTCATACTCGCATACAAATTCAGGGATGTGCTTTTTGATTTCAGCTGCTAATTCGCCTGCTGAAAAGCTCATTGCAGTGACGTTAAAGTCTGAATAGTGTTTGAGCTTAGAGAAATCTGCTTCCATCAAGTCAAAGGCTGCTTTTAGGCAGTCGGGCATGTACATCATGGGCAGCCTTGTGTCTTCTCGCACAAAGCAGGTGTATCTTTTGTTTTTCACGGCTTCAAAATAGATCGCCACAGCATAGTCTGTGGTTCCTCCGCCGGGGAGAGTCTCATAGCTTATGATGCCAGGATAGCGGCAGCCTCGAATGTCCAGGTTGAAGCGTTTGACGTAATAGTCACAGAGAAGCTCTCCTGCGACCTTTGTCACTCCGTACATGGTTTTTGGACGGAGTATTGTCTCTTGAGGTGTGTTGTCGAGGGGTGTTTCAGGGCCAAAGGCAGCGATGGAGCTTGGAATAAAGATTCTGGTCATGTCATGCTCTATGGCCACTTCCAGGATGTTGTAGGTGCCGTTCATGTTTACATCCCAGCAGAGACGGGGATTTTTTTCTCCGACTGCAGAAAGGATTGCGGACATATGATAAATTGTGTCGATATTATATTTTTTTACGACTTCTTCGATTGTTTCCCTTTTTGTGACATTGATGAATTCAAAGGGGCCGGAGTCTCGAAGCTCAGGCTGGGGTTTGGTTCTATGTCCTGTGGCCAGGACATTGTCGTTGCCATATTTTTCTCTTAAAGCTATGGTTAATTCTGAGCCGATCTGGCCGACTGCACCAGTGACCATGATTTTATTCAATTCTTTTGCCATTTTCTTACCTCCATAATAATAATTATTTCCTGTTTTTATATTGGTTTAATTGCCGTCATTACGAGTGACCGCAGAAAGCGTGGTAATCTCATCCTGATTGCTATATAAAAGGAATGACATGGAGACAAGGAGACTGGGAGACAAGGTGAGAAGAAAAGGATTGTACACAGAAGGTATTCTACGCTTTTTTCTGTTTATAGCACGCATAATGAGATTGCTCAGCCTGTTCCGAGCGAAGCGAAGGAATCTTCTTCACTCCTCGCAATGACACAAAAGGTCTTTGCGTCTCGCAATGGCATTTTATCTTATAGCTTGCTGTAAGAAAGATGTCAACAATAAATAGTGAGGAGCGAGGAGTGAAAAGAACTCAAAACTCAAAGCTCAAAGCCAATAATATAGTGAGGAGTGAGGAAGAGGAAAGGAGAGTGGGAGATGGAGTGTAGTGCGATCCATTGGAATTTAATGAGGGGATATTGGTAGGATGTATATATAGGAGGGCCTTTGGAGAGGAACCTCCGCGAATCCTACCCCTTTTCCACAAGGGCAGGCCCTCCGTGTTTTTTCGAGGGATTTCCGTTGCTGAAATGATAGTGCTACTAAAAACTTATGGATACAATCGCCTTTTGGGGTGATTCTGGGGGGTATTTTTAAACACATTTTATGGCCTTAAAAGGGGAAAGACAGGAAAGGCAGAGGGAAATTAATTTATGAGATTGCCACGCTCCCTACGGTCGCCCGCAATGACACGGGGAAGAAAAAATTTTACACGTAAGTCTGATTTGGGATAGACTTTGAGAGAGGCATGAAAGAAGAAGTCGAACGGATAAACAAGTTCCCTCTGGGTATCGTAGTGATTTCTGTCATTATGTTTTTTGCGGCGTTGGCCACAGACATCTTTTGGCTTACCAAATTGGCGGGGAAAGCTTTCCCTTCGACAATGCCTTTGGATCCTGCAGTATATAGTGCCTTTGCTGTTCCTGATATTGTTTTGTCTCTTTTTCTTTATATTGGTGCATTCGGACTGATTAAGCTTAGAAAATACGGATTTGTTGTATCATTGGTTGCCATGGGAATGTGGATTTTTGATTCACTCCTTGTTCTTAGTATCACGAAATTGAATCAAATCAACATCGTTGGGCCCTGTTTGTTTTTTGCTTTCTTTACGGTTGTTTATCTCTGGACAAAGAAAAGGCTTTTTAATTGACCCTGTAAATACTATAATGATTTTTCATTTTTGCTTTTTCACAAATAAAAATTTTATTTCACAGAATAATTAAACTCATTATTTAAGGAGGCATTATCATGAGTATTACACTTGATGGGCATAACCTCACCATCGAAAAAATTGTGCAAGTTGCACGAGAAAATGAAGCCATAGCCATTCATCCTGAAGCTGTAAAAAAGATCCAAAAATGCAGAGACCTACTTGAGGACAAGATAAAGAAGAAAGAAATTGTGTATGGTGTAAATACAGGGATCGGCGAGCTTTCTGAGGTTGTTTTGACTCAAGACCAGGTCGAGAAATATCAGAAATATTTGATTTACTCTCATGCAGCAGGCTACGGTAAGCCTATGCCCATCGATGTTGTCCGGGCAGCGATTCTGAGCCGGATAAACTGCCACTGCCACGGCCATTCGGGCTTGAGACTTGTGGTGGTGGAGACGCTGAAAGAAGTGCTGAACAAAGGGGTTACACCGGTCATGTGTGAGAAAGGATCAGTGGGTGCGTGCGGTGACCTTTCTCCTATGGCGCAGATGGCTCTTGTGCCCATGGGAGAAGGCGAGGCATTTTACAGAGGGGAGCGTCTACCTGGGAAGGAAGCCATGGATAGGGCTGGAATCCCTGTGATTGTCTATGAGGCCCGTGATGGTTTAGCCACGATTAACGGAGCCAACGTGATTGCAGGTATGGGTGCGCTTGAGATATATGATGTAGAACGCTGGATAAAAAACTCAGAGATTTCTGCTGCCATGACTCTCGAGGTCCTCAATGCTAACATGATAGCCTATGATGAGAGACTCCATAAAGTTAGAGGCTATCCTGGGGCTATTGAATCGAGTGATAATATCAGGCGCATAACAGAGGGAAGCGAGCTTTTGGCTCAGAAAGGGAAAAAGATCCAGGATGCCTATAGTCTGCGGAGTACGCCGCAGGTGATGAGCGGAGCGAGGGATGCTCTTAAGTGGGCACGCTACATGATTGAGATTGAGCTGAATGGAGTGGCCGATAATCCCACTTTTTTTCCTGAGGAGGATTTGGTTCTGACAGGTGCCAATTTTCAAGGGACACCTATGGCTTTTGCACTCGAACTTTTAGGAATAGCAGTGACTACTGTCTGTGTCCTTTCTGAGAGGAGGATGAACAGGTTGATGAATCCCCATCTGAGTATGGGGCTGCCTGCTTTCCTGACCAAAGGGGCTGGCATGTTTTCAGGCTTGATGCTCTCTCAGTATACGGCTGGTGCTCTGGTTTGCGAAAACAGAATCCTTTCTCATCCGGCGGCAACGGGTTCCATTCCTGCTGCAGCAGACCAGGAAGACTTTGTCAGCATGGGCATGACAACAGCTTTAAAGACTAAACAGATAATCGACAATGCCCAGGCAGTGCTTGCTATTGAAATGATGGCAGGAGCACAGGCTGTTGATCTTCGCAAGCCTTTAAAGCCGAGCAGAGGGGTGCAGGCTGCTTATGATGTGGTCCGGAAATATGTGGATTACCTGGAGGAGGACCGGCCTCTTTATAATGATATCAACAAGCTCAAGGAAGTTGTGCAATCTGGGGAGATACTGGGGGCTGTGGAGAAGGCAGTCGGTCCGTTGAAGTGAGTGAGGAGTAAGGAAAGAGGACAGGGAGACGGGGAGAGTGGGAGACAGGGCGACAACAACAGTAAAGAACAAGATAAACTCAAAACGCAAAAATCAAAACTCAAAACTGATTTCGTAAGCCGTAAGCTGTAAGCAGAAAAATCAAGGGAGGAAAAAAGGATGGCCTTAGAAACACATACAAGAGCTTGGGTTAAGTCTATTGTTTGGAGAATATTAGGAGTTATTATCTTAGGAATTATATCCTGGTTTGCTACTCATAGTTTGAAAGAAATGACCATGATTACTATAATTTTTCATGGTATTCGAGTAATCCTCTATTATTTCCATGAAAGAGTCTGGGAGAGAATAAGTTGGGGCAGAGTCAAACATCCTCTGAGTGATTTACCTGTAAACAGAGAACTCAAACCAGAAGATCTAAAATTAATCAGAGATCAATTAAAAGAGCTAGGTTACATAGATTAGAGACAAAATGTCATTGCGAGCTCCCTCCGGGAGCGTGGCAATCTCATAGAATAAAAGATTCGATGAAAGATAAAATAGCATTGGTAACGGGAAGCAGCCGGGGAATTGGCAGGGATATTGCTCTTCGGTTGGCTGATATCGCGGTTGGAGTGGCGATTCATTATAAAAGCGATAGGAGAGCTGCCGAAGATGTTGTTAGAAGAATCAAAGAAGAGGGGAAGCAAGCAGCTTTTTTCTGTGCAGATTTAACAAAAGAAAGCGGAGCTTCGGGCCTAATCAGGGAGGTAGAAGAAAAATTTGGAAGGATTGATATTCTGGTCAATAACTTCGGCCCTATTCTGGTTAAGCCATGGGAAAAAGTAACAGCAGGGGAATGGGAATACATCCTGCGCAGCAACTTGGGAAGTGCATTGTGCTGCGCGAAGGCTGTTCTTCCTGACATGAGGAAAAGAAAGTGGGGGAGGATCATAAATCTTGGCTACAGCCGGGTTGAACAGCTTGTGGCTTTCAGCACAATTACTCCATACGCGATTGCTAAAACAGGCCTTCTGATTTTAACGCGTACTATAGCCGCTTCGGTGGCTTCTGACGGGATAACGATAAATATGGTTTCTCCAGGTCTTATGGAGAGGGGAGCTCTTCCCAGGGATAGAGATATCCCAAGTGGACGATTGGGCAAGTTTGAGGATATATCCGAAGCTGTCTTGTTTTTGGTTTCAAAGAAGGCGGATTTTATCACGGGAACGAATCTGATCATCGCCGGAGCCTGGAAAACATAAATCGGTCTATTAAGTCTGTTCAGTCTACTCCGTATAAATATGCGAGAAAAGGTTAAAGCGCGAAAGGGAAAAACCTAAAAAGCATGAGATTGCCACGTCGCTTCGCTCCTCGCATGTATGAAAGCGCTGCATCTGTCAATAGTTAAAATGGTTAATAATCAAATATATTCTCCTTTATTCTTTAGAATAAACATTTCGTCTCATATGCTCAAATACCTTTTCGTCAAATGCATGTATACGCCGTCTCTGCGGCATGAGCG
>Ga0209979_1005154_pt1 | contig 10420 bp, 8 predicted proteins | sample AnhtaG_FD_183114 | JGI IMG/M metagenome (GOLD analysis project Ga0209979, IMG submission 183114) | Deep subsurface microbial communities from Anholt, Denmark to uncover new lineages of life (NeLLi) - Anholt_01485 metaG (SPAdes) (version 2) | ecosystem: Environmental > Aquatic > Marine > Oceanic >...
AGTCCCGAAGGGAACTATCTGGATACATACGGCAGGAGAGGACAGGGACCCGGTGAATTTGAAAACCCTGTTTCTATTGATATAGATTCCGATGGAAATATTAGCGTCGCCGATCAGGGAAATAACCGCGTTATAGTGTTATCACCGGAAGGCAGAGAACTGCGAACTTTTAAATTCGGCAGCACTGTTACGCCTTTTAGATTTTTGGATTCGGGTGAAATTGTCACAGGTATTATTACATGCGGAATAGTCATTCAACCTATTCAACAGTACAGCTCATTACGCAAGTCGGCGGTTTTTATATTCAATGTTGAAGGAGAATTGATTAAAGATTTTTGTGAGCAGTATGATTTTGAGGATAACTATACAAATACAGTAGGAAATAGCATATACTTTGCATTGGATAATAATAACATTTTTCTTACTTTTGCTTATCAGAACAGGATTGAGAAATATACTGCTGATGGGGTGTGTATATTTTCGGCGGACAGACCATTGAACTTTGAGATTGACGTGACCCAAAGATCGGAGTTGAGAATATCACCGGATGGAAGCGTTTATATTCAATTGCCGGAAATGAAATTTGTCTCAACCAGCATCGGCGTTGATTATAATGACCGCGTCTGGGTTATGACCTACCGCGAACAGCGTGTCTTAGACGACCCGGAACCTTACCTCGAACTTGAAATTTACGACAGTAACGGAATCCTGCTGGGGGAATTTCCATGGACTGAGGACTTCAACCCTGATGTTAACAGCTTCCACATGTTCGGCGACCGCATCTTTTTCCGGGATGAAGAAGGCGTAAGTATCTACGAATACAAAATTGTCGAGAAATAGAAAAATACAAGATTAACATGGCGGTGTACGGGAAATGAAGTACGTTTGAAATCCTGCATAGATATCTGTGATATGGTTTGTAGGAACCCCGAGTACTCGGGGTTCTTGCGGGAACATGCTACTACTCCGTTAATCAAATTTTTATGAAGGTTTTTGCGCTTTCTTTTGTAATTTTAATATGACACTTAAGGAGGAATAAAATGAAAACCTTAACCTCTATAATAATAGCTTATTTATTGTTTTTTAATTGCAGCTCTGATTTTGATATACAGACTGAGGGAATGCCGCCGCCGTTAACCGATGTGCTGACGTTAGAACTTTCATTTGGTGATGAAAATACCATTGTCAAAGATGAATTTCTACTTGCACGTCCTCCATATTATGGTGTGGACGTGAATACAGTGGATGATATTTATGTTTGGGATGAAAACAAGATAAAGGTATTTGACAAATACGGAAAAGAAAAATTTATTCTGGGCGGTCCGGGAGAAGGTCCGGGTGAATTCAGTACAGGGTCTAATCATTTTTGGATTGCACCCACCGGATATTTAACTGTACTCGACGGCAGATTTTATAGTGTTTTCTCACCGGAAAATAAATTTATAGAAAAGCGTCAAATTCAATTCAGCGATGCTTATATAAAACTCGAACAAGAGCATAACTTGACTTTTTATAACGGAAGACCTGATGAGTACATCGCATTGAACACTAATGAGGCTATTATTTCAGGTATAACCGGACCCGAAAAAATAGGTGATCAGAGTTATTCGAATTACGATTTATTAGTATATGCACGACCGGGCTATCTGAAAATTCTTGCACAGTATGAGTTAGTAAATACATTTGTTGATGTAAGTGTCTACGAAGGAAGGGTCGTCGGCAGTAGCAGGTATGGAACAAGATACCTGGGCAATTTTTATTATGCGTTTTTGCCTGGAAATAAGTTGGTATATACTCATGCCGGTCACGACATCCATATTGACAAAAAAGAAGCATATTATACACTTCATATTGTGACCTATGACGGAAAAGAAATTTGTACTATATCAAAAAAGTACCTTCTTCAGCAAATATCTGATTCTATTATGGAGAGACCATTTGGGAACGTTGGTTTTTCAGGAATGGGACTTGCTGGAGAAAAGGTAAGAGAAAAACTGAGAGATGCGAAATATCTCCCACCGCTGCAAAATATTATGGCGGACGGCAGCTTTATATTCGTGTTCATATTCGGTGAGTATGGCGACGAAATGCAGGTGGATATATTTGAAGCAGATACCGGCAATTATCTTCGATCGGCGGTTTTTCCTTTTATTCCAAGAGTCATCAAGAATGGTTACGCCTATCAATTCGGCAGGTCAGAAGACGGTTTCCCCATAGTCGAAAAATACCGCATCGACCCGGCAGTGTATGGGAAGTGAAGTTCGTTTGAAATCCTGCATAGATATCTGTGATATGGTCTGTAGGGACACGCCGCGGCGTGTCCTTCCGGGAACATGTTACTACTCAATTAGTCGAATTTTTGTGAATGTTTTAGCGCTTTATTTTGTAATTCTAATATGACACTTAAGGAGGAATAAAATGAAAACCTTACCCTCAGTAATAATAGCTTATTTATTATTTTTCAATTGCAGCTCTGATTTTGATATACAGACTGAGGGAATGCCGCCGCCGTTAGCCGATGTACTTACGCTGGAATTGTCGTTCGGTGATGAAAAAACTATCGACAAAGATGAATTCTTATTTGCCCAGCCAATGGGAATAACGGTTAATGATTCCGGTGATATATTTGTTGTAGATGAAAACAGTGTCAAAGTGTATGATAATAACGGAAAAGAAAAAATGATTATCGGGAGACCAGGTCAGGGACCGGGAGAATTCTTGAATGCCGGTAATCCTATAATTACCCAATCCGGATATTTAACTGTTACGGATATAGGGATTTTCGGTTTCAGTGTGTTTGGTCCTGATTATAAGTTCATTTATCAACTTAACTCACGGACAAACCCACGGTATAGACGGCTTGCGCAGGATAATGAGTGGTCTTCCATTGGAGTTAATAGAGCATATACTTTAAGTGAAAATTATAGCATTGTATTTGTTGCAGGTTTTGAACCCAAAAGAGAGGCGGTGGAATATAGGTCTTCTTTACTCGTTTACGATAAGGGAGATACACTCATAGAAATTGCACGCTATCGCGTCAAAAGTCATGTCGGAGGCATGACTACTTTGAATCAGGGAAGTCTGTTGGGAGGAATGCTGACCGGCAACCGGGTAGTTTACAGTCATTCCTTGTATGACAGAGTAATCACAGGTAATAACGCGCAATATATATTGAATATTGTTTCGTTAGATGACTTTAAAACCACAAAGATTCACCATCGGTTTACGCCAGAAATAATTTCTGATGAAGCTATAAGTCTTTGGCAAAGCAGAGTGAGAACAGGGAAAAATTCACCGGAAGCTAAGTTGTTAAAAGATATTATAAAAGAAGCAAAATACCAAGAACCTATAATGTATCTATTTACCGACCGTCAATTCATTTTTGTATTTTCTCCAAGGAGGAATGAAACCAAAGATTATCTGGTTGATATTTTTGACGCCGATGAGGGCATGTATATAAACTCGGCAATATTTCCCTTCCAGCCGCGTGTCATTAAAAATGGTTATGTTTATAAAGTTAGAGCAGGCGGAGGCGAGTTCCCGGTAGTCGAAAAATACAAGATCGACCCGGCGGTGTACGTGAAGTGATAATAAAAAAAAGCTTACTGTTATCCCGCTTAGCGGGATTACCTTTTTATTATCAGAATTGTAACCATTTTCTGTTTTTGACACTCTTAAAGCAAGTCGTATTTTCAGGAAATAAATTGGTCTAACCCTTCCCGAAACTTCGGGATCAGCTTTTAAAAATCAAATCCTGCCGTTACTTTTATCTATCTGGATTATTCATAAAATTATAAATAGAATAAAATAAATTGTTTTTACTTAAAATACTTCTTACTTTTTATCCCGAGTACTCGGGATGAATAATCCAGGATAATCCCGCTAAGCGGGATGAATTATACAGGGTAAATGTCTAAAAGGAACTTTTATTATTTTTTTATTGTTTCGATAGTATGATAAAAAATTTGCTGATGATAACCATGATACAGGAGAGTAGTATTTACAATATATATGAAAGTTAGAGATGAAATAAAAAATATAAGGATTTATAAAAGAATTTAAGAATGGAGTAAAATTATGAGCGGACTTTTAAGTAATAAAGAGGATAAAAAGGAAATTTTGAAACTTCTGATAAAAAGACTGCATGAAGGTGCAGACCCTGAAGAGATGAAAGAGAAATTCAGGGAAGTGATAAAGGATATAACACCGACGGAGATTGCCCGGATAGAACAGGAACTTGTAAAAGAAGGGATGCCGCGCGAAGAGATCCAGAGATTGTGCGATGTTCACCTTGCAGTCTTCAGGGAATCGCTTGAAAAAGATAAAATGGCGGCACCTCCGGGTCATCCCGTACATATCCTTATGGAAGAGCATAAAATAATACTAAAATTTGCCGACGAACTGAAGAATATCGCAGAGGAAATGAAGAAGGCAAAAGATTTTAGTCAGGCTGGTGAGAAAACGAAACAGCTAAACCACATTGAAAAGCATTTTAAGGAATCGGAAAGCCATTATTCCCGGGAAGAGAATGTACTTTTCCCTTATCTTGAAAAACATGGTATCACAGAACCTCCTGCAGTTATGTGGATGGAACACGATAAGATAAGGGAAATAAAGAAAAATCTTTACGAACTCATTAATTCCTCAGATGAAATGACCTTTCAAGATTTTACAAAACAACTGGAGGAAGCGGCATTATCCTTGAATGACATGCTTTCAAATCATTTTTTCAAGGAAAATAACATTCTTTTTCCGACTGCGCTGAAAGTTATAGAAGGCAGCGAATGGAAAGAGATAAGAGAGCAATTTGATGAACTTGGATATTGTTGTTTTACTCCCGGACCAGCAATTGTAATAATAGAAAAGACAGAGATACCAGTCTCTAAACCTGAGATCGAAGGCGCTATTTCGTTTGAAATCGGTGAACTGTCAAAGGAGGAGATTGAAGCAATTCTTAATACTTTACCTGTGGAAATTACTTTTATAGACAAAGATGACGTTGTGCGGTATTTCAGCCAGACCAGAGATAAGATTTTCGCAAGAACAAAGGCAATCATTGGATTAAAAGTTCAACAGTGCCACCCTCAAAAGAGCCTGCACCTTGTTAATAAAATACTGGAAGATTTTAAAAGCGGCGAAAGAGATGTGGCGGAGTTTTGGATTAATTTTGAGAATAAATTTGTCTTTATCCGGTACTTTGCTGTACGGAGCAAAAACGGAGATTATTTAGGATGTATTGAAGTGACGCAGGATATTAAGGATATAAAAAAGATTGAAGGGGAAAAGAGATTATTATGACGGCGGCACTGCCCGAAAATGTATTTAACTCTTGACAGAGCTTTTGTAACCTGCATAATTCATAAAAGTGTTTAGGTGTTGACATATGTTATTGTTATTATTGGCATTATCACAAGACTGTCATCCTGAACTTGTTTCAGGATCTATTTTAGATGCCCCGAGTACTCGGAGCACAACAGAATTGGAATTTATGAATTAATTAGGGTAAAAATTTAATGTACGAACATTTTTGTTTTTTATTACAAACACGTACCCATTCCATGTCAGCTATGTGAAACATATTAATAATTCCCCCCTTTTGTAAAGGGGGGTTAGGGGGGATTTTAAAATTCGCCCCTAAATCAAAAAATCCCCCTCAATCCCCCTTTAATAAAGGGGGAAGGTATAAATCCCCCTCAATCCCCCTTTAATAAAGGGGGAAGTGTAAATGCATGAATCCCCTGTTTTTAAGGGGGATTTATTAAATCGATTCAAATGATTAAAAAATTTGCAAAAGTTTAGTCTTGTGTAATGTCCTAAACTAAATTCGTTTAGAACCTGACAGGATTATGCGGCGTTATTCTGTGCTTAAAAGAAATTGAATTTTGGTTTATCCGCACTTTTGTTTGTATAAAAGAATCAAGTAATAAAATGTGTCATTTCGAGAATATATTCATTAGAAATGACAATCAGAAATCTATTAATTATCAATTGTTTATCCCGTTTCAAACAAAATGTCGGAAGAACCTGAATTTTATACTATTGCATCCATCGAAAAATATGGATTTGTAATCATAAGCATTTTAACTTTATAAATGGAGGTAACAAAATTTGACAGAGGTTCATAAGCCCGCAAAATCTTTGGATTGTATAGGACTATATTGTCCGGAACCCTTGTTCCAAACTCGTGAGCAGATAGATAAAATCGAAGTGGGTGAAGTACTGGAGATATTCAGTGATGATCCTGCAGCAGAGGAAGATTTAAAGCGGTTTGCAAAAAGAGCCGGTCATGAATTAATCAAAATCGAAAAAAAAGAAAATATCTTACACTTTCTAATTAAAAGAGGAAAATAGGAGAGCAAAACTTTGGCAAAATCGAGCGCACACTAAAGTGTGCGGCTACCGAGTGTAGATCTGGTAGAACAGACATTCTTGTCTGTTCATCTATTGAAACAATTAGATTGGTAGCCGCAGTCCCGCTCAGCGGGACTGCGTTTCATACTTTTCAATAATGCATCTCAAAACTCTTTGGCATTTTTTGATAAAATAGTATTAATTAAAATTTGCCAAAGTTTTAAGGAGTAATAAAATGAAAGACGAGAATTCAATTCTATATGTACAAACAAGTGATATTCCGGAAAGGCAGTATTCGCCTTTGGTTTTAGCACAAACTGCAAAAGCAATGAATATTAACCCAAAAGTTTATTATTTGGGTCAGGGCTTAAAAATATTAATTCCCGGTGTAGCCGAAAAAATAAAACTCGGAAACTTTCCAAGTATTCTGGATATGATTAAAAAGACAATTGAAATGGGAATTGAAATCTATGCCTGTGAAGCATCAAAACAGATGTTCGGCTGGGAAAAGATTGAATTATTACAAGGAGTGAAGATAGTAGGCGCAGGAACCCTGAATGATCTTGCATTGGAATCCGGGGCAACAATGTGGTTTTAAGAAGAAGGATTTTATAATATGCAAATATATCTTGATTACCAGTCATCAAAACCAGTTGATCCCAGAGTAATAGATGCAATGGTCCCTTATTTTTACGATGAATTCGGAAATCCCTCTTCCCTCCATAAAGCAGGGGATAAAGCATCAGAGACTTTAGAGGAGTGCCGTAAAAGTATTGCTAATTTTATTAATTCAGAAAAAGAAGAAATTATATTTACATCCGGAGCCACAGAATCAAATAATCTCGCTATTATCGGTTTTGCATTGCGGAATATAAATAGAGGGAATCACGTTATTATATCGGAAATTGAACATATATCTGTTCACAATATTGCAAAGTACTTAGAAAAAAATGGGTTCAAAGTTTCAAAGATCCCCGTGGATCAATATGGAAAGATAAATATAAAGAAACTTGATGAAAGAATAACAGAAGACACTATCCTGATTTCAATCGGATACGCAAACAATGAGATAGGAACGGTACAATCAATATCTGAGATTGGTAAACTGGCAAAGGAGAAAAAAATTGCATTTCATTCGGATGCAGTCTCTGCTGAGGGATTAATAAACCTGGACGTTAATAGAGATAACGTTGATCTTTTAACTCTTTCTTCAAATGATATCTATGGTCCCAAAGGCGTAGGTGTTTTATATATAAGAAAGGGAATTAGAATTAATCCATTGATAATTGGCGGTGGGCAGGAGCGCGGCATCCGTTCCGGAACTGAAAATATACCCGGAATAGTTGGAATGAAAAAAGCAGTTGAAATAATGCAAAAAGAAATGGACGAAGAAGTAAAACGATTAAACGGGTATCGTAATAAATTGATTAAAAACATATTAGAAAAAATTCCTAAATGTTACTTGAACGGACATCAAGCAGAAAGGCTTCCAAACAATGCGCATTTTAGATTTGAAGGGATTGAAGGGGAATCGTTACTTTTATCTCTCAAAGATAGAGAGATTTCAGCTTCAACCGGCTCTGCCTGTTCTTCAAAAACTTTAGAGCCCTCCCATACTTTAATCTCTTTAGGTCTTTTGCATGAAGAGGCACATGGATCTTTAGAATTCACATGTGGAAGATTTAATAAAGAACAAGATATGGATAAAGTTATAGAAGTTTTGCCCGGTATTGTTGAAAGATTGAGGAAATTATCACCCTTATATAAATAGGAGGAGATATTTTTATGAAACCCACACAATATTCAGAAAAAGTGTTAGACCATTTCAGAAATCCGCGAAACGTCGGAACTCTAAAAGGTGAAAACGTTGCAACAGGACGGGTCGGTAATCCTGTTTGCGGCGATCTAATGGAAATTTACATAGAGGTAGAAGATGAAAAAATAAAAGATATAAAATTCAAGACATTTGGATGTGGTTCCGCCATTGCTACAAGCAGTATGATTACCGAATTAGTAAAGGGGAAAACCCTTGATGAGGCTTTAAAAGTTACCCGTAAAGATGTCGCTGATAAATTGGACGGATTGCCGCCAATAAAAATGCATTGTTCAAATTTAGCAGCAGACGCACTTCATACAGCGATCAAGAATTACAGAAATAGAAAAACTGTTGATTCTGCATTCGCTGACATAGAAAGTGGAACAAAAATAAAAGAGATTGTTGGGGAAAAAGAATTCGTTAACAAGGGGGTATTCCATAGTGTAAATGCTCTCTCGATGTTTAAGGATAAAAGAGTGTTAATATTGGATAGAGGAGATAAATCGATTGAAATTGCTGTAGAATTAACAAATCATACGGAAAGAATAATATTTATAACTCCTTCAAAAGATATCTACGTAAATCCGGATTTAAAGAAAAAAATAAAACAATCGGATGTTAAGATCCTGTATGAATCTGAACTTATAGAAATTAAAGGGACTAACGATGTTGAAAAAGTTCTCATTCATGATCTTAATGAAGATGAAGAATACGAATTGTTTGTAGATTCGGTAATTGTATTGTAAATTTACAAAACTTTGGCAAATTTTAAATTCATACTATTTATTTATCAAATAATGCTAAAAGAGTTTTTGATGACTAATTGAGAAGGACTAAACGCAGTCCCGCTAAGCGGGACTGCGGCTACCATTCTAATAGTCTCGATTCAAAAACTTGGTAGCCGCACACTTTAGTGTGCGCTTGATTTTTGCCAAAGTTTTGGTAAATTTATATAGATTCCTCATATTCAATGCTGTTTGATGAAAATATTTAACCGAGGGATTAGTGATATAGTGTACGGAGACTCCGCAACTGGAAAAGATAATGCTGTCAAAAGGATCAAGAAAATTTATTTCTATGTAAAAAACGAAATAAGATCAAGATTATGTGAGTTTGACCGGATATGGAATGAAGGGAATGAGCAAGATATTTTTGCTGAACTTGTCTTTTGTATATTGACTCCCCAGTCGAAGGCAAAATCCTGCTGGTCTGCTGTGGAGAATATTTTAGATAAAAATTTATTATTGGAAGGAGATACTCACCGGATTAATAAAGAATTAAACGAAGTACGATTTAAAAACAAAAAGGCAGAGTATATTGTCGAGGTCAGGAAACTGTTTTCAATAAATAATAGAATGTCTATCAGGTCTAAAATCGCTGAGCTTAGCGATGCCTTTTGTGCAAGAGATTGGCTGGCTGAAAATGTAAAAGGTATCGGTTATAAAGAGGCGAGTCATTTTTTGAGAAATATTGGATTGGGAGAAAATCTTGCGATCCTTGATAGGCATGTGTTGAAGAACTTGAAATCACTTGATATAGTGAAGGAAATCCCGAATTCGCTATCAAGGTGGAGATATTTTGAAATAGAGAAGAATATGAAGGATTTTTCAGATATGATTAGTATACCCTTGGGTCATTTAGATTTGTTATTCTGGTATAAAGAGACAGGGGAAATATTTAAGTAATAGTTTTAAAGAATGTGATGAATTCGATACTTGAAATAATAATAGGTTTATTAAAGGAGATATGGAGATTAACCAATGAGATGTCTCCTTATCTTCTATTTGGATTTTTGATTGCGGGTTTGCTGCATGTAATTATACCAAAGGATAAAATTTATAATTCTTTTTCAAGGAATAATATTTCATCGGTTTTGAAGGCTTCTTTATTTGGGATACCGCTGCCGCTGTGTTCTTGTGGTGTAATACCTGTGGCTGCCCTTTTAAAAAGGGAAGGAGCCGGTAAAGGACCTGTTATATCTTTTCTTGCATCTACACCTACCACTGGTGTAGATTCAATACTTGCAACTTATTCACTGCTTGGTCCTTTATTTGCAATCATAAGACCGGTTGCCGCACTTTTTGCGGGCTTTTTTGCAGGATTTATTACAAATTTATCAGAAAAAGAGACAAAAAGTCAATCTAATATTGGTTTTTCTTGTGCTGTATGTGATATATCTACTCCGCATACTCACAATTTAATTGAAAAAGCAAAAAAAATGTTCAAATACGCATTTGGGGATTTATTGGGAGA
>Ga0209979_1005155_pt1 | contig 10419 bp, 13 predicted proteins | sample AnhtaG_FD_183114 | JGI IMG/M metagenome (GOLD analysis project Ga0209979, IMG submission 183114) | Deep subsurface microbial communities from Anholt, Denmark to uncover new lineages of life (NeLLi) - Anholt_01485 metaG (SPAdes) (version 2) | ecosystem: Environmental > Aquatic > Marine > Oceanic...
CTTATTCGCAATATAAGTTCTTCTTTTGAGCCGCGTTAGACTTGATCGACTCTCTATTCGGTTCTATATCAAAGATCTGTGTCCCATTATACAATATTTTATACTTTATAGTCTAATGGAGCCTTCCGAAGGTAGGCGTGGCAATCTCATTCATCCAAACGAGAGATGTATCTGGACCAAAGTTCGCATCCTACACGAAACTGAAAAAGCTATATTGATTGATAATGGTATGAAAATCTGGATCCCAAAATCGCAGATATATGGAATAAGGCTAAGAAACAATATCTTTGAGATTTACGTCAAGGAAAGCACTGTTGGATAATACCCCGGATTTTATTCGGGGGATCGTACTTTATGGTTATGGCTTTAACCTTATGAATTACTATAATCGAGTATTGCATCTCTGGAATTGGTCGTCCTTACGCACAACGTTCTCGATACATAAGACATTGCGACCCAATGTCGAGATATCTCTGAAGGATAAAGGCGTAAGTCTGCAGGAATATGCTGCGTCATTTGCCGTGCTCTAAGTCCTTCTTAGATTTGGCCCCCTACCGACTTAAGAATCTCAATCACAGAATCGGGACGCTCCGCCCATATATATCTCTTTGCTATTTCCAGTAAAAAGTCATCTCGACTTATGAATAGGTCGCAGGCAATAGCAAGAGCTTCAGCAAGATGGATTGAATCCTTATCGGTGAGATTTGTTTTCCGCTTTATCTCTTCGACTTTAACCCAGCCAGTTTCAACGAGGCATGAGTATTGTGTGAAACCTTCATATATAGATTTCAAACGAGCTGTCAGACTTCTTGAGATGTTCCCTAACATACGAGTGGAAAGATCACGTTTATGCAATTCGCTTTTTATACGCTTATTAGACCAATTAACTTGTTGTTTTTCTCTTCTGAATTGATGGATTTGCTTAACTTCAAGCACTTCTACCTTTGCAAAGATTGAAGTCACACATTGCCATTTGCGTTGATACGCATAGCGATAAAGATTCAATGAATTGCTATCTCTATTGTCAATTATGTCCAGGAAGACATTGGTATCGAAATATAAAGTAGGAGGAAAAACCCCTTCAGGTAGGAGTCCTTCAATAGCATCTCTTAGAAAATAATCAAGAGAACGATATCTAATAGATTCTACTCTCACTTCCGTCGCTTTCCGCCCGAAGACCTTCTTGCCTTAGGAATATATGAACGTTTTGTGCCAGAAATGTTACGAACCGTTCCTGACACCCCGACTTTCCGCATTGCTTGTCGTGCTTTACTCATCGATTTCAAGGGCACCACAAGAACTTTATGGGATTTCCGAGAAGCTTTTAATCGTTGTGCTGCTTTTTCCAGTTGAGAAGATCCTCCTCGTTCTATTTCTATGGCCTTGTGCTTGGTCATTACATCGAGGCGCCGTCCACCCTTAATAGGAACCTCTTGGCGGCCAGTCTTGCCCGCAACTCTAGATTTCACTCTTTTGTGGGTTGACTTCTCAGTCACGATGTTACCTCCTTCGCTTTTCATCTTTTGTGTTGGATTATTTCAAGCCATTTTACCAACCTTCTTATAAGGACACAACAGATGATGTTATTCGTTGACGTAAAAGACTCGCAGCGTGAGCAAGTGCTCTCACAGCTGGGCGAGACGTGCTACTGCGACTGTGGCCGGCACGTATACACCTTGTGCACCTTCGGCAACTTCCTTAATGTCCTTCAGCACGATCGCCTCGTCCTCATATTCCCAGTTTAGACGCATGCGGTGCCGGTTCTTGTCCCACCACCCTCGCGAAGGCTCGAACGTCAGTAGGATGTGCACCATCGGACGCAACAGGTCCACCGTGTAGCCCAGGTACCCCAGTTTGCCTCTCAGAAATCCGAAACGCTGGATCAGGGCGTGGAAGTCCGTTTCTACGTTAGGACCGCCGAACAGCTCCTCGTCGAACTCCTGCAGGAATACTTCCACTACGGACGGCTCCCCGCTCAATAACGGCTCCAAGTGGCCCCAGGGAACGCAGGTGTACCGGTTCGGATAGATCCCGACACTCCCGGCACGACGCTTCATGATCACCTTGTCAACGCCCAAGTCCTCCCTCGCATGGGTGAAGGTCAGAACCGTCACCATCGGCCGTCTGCATCCCAGGAACTTCCACTTGCTGAACTCAACAGGAGAATCTGCGAGCCAAGCCTCGAGCAGGTCCAGGTAGGCCATCTCACTACATCCGAGCCCCGCCCGACAGGGGGCTTCCTTTACGGTGATAGCGGGTGCCTCTTTTTCTGAGGATGTAAGCAGAGAATCCAGATTGTTGACGATGAAAACCGGCGACTACGACGCCCGGCGAAATCGGGCAATATAGGGACCTGCGGCGATGCTCCTAGCGTCGAACTCCGGCAGCAGCTCGGCCGACCGTTTGACAATGGCATCGTCGAACTCAGAACGTTTGTCCTTGTTTTCGATCGATTCCAAATCGAGTTCGAGCGGCTTCCTTGCTGGCACCACGAGAAGCGGCCAGTTCTCTTATGGCACGGCGTCTTCGCTCAATTTGGCCCGGGCAGACTCTGTCAGAGCATGGAAGAAGCCGGGCGTATCAAGGGATTGGCTGACTCCCGGCACGTCCCACACTAGCGTTGATATGTGAGCCGGGAGCGGAAATGGCTTTCCGCTGTCCGTGGTGCACCAGTGCGTCCATTCAACCCGTCTGGAAAGACAACGTACAGCCACCTCGGCTATGATCACCTCCTGATCGAATTTCGTGCGAAGATTGTCGACCAGTTTGTTCAATTTACTGATCTCGAGTACACACTGCTTGGGCTCCGGGCATTCGTCGTTCGGGAACTCCTGGTGGATCTCGATAACCGCGGACTCTTCACTTTTGCCCTTATACCACCCCTGGCAAGGGATGACCGTATACGCGTCAATGTCCGCTTCCTCGGGGGTATGCGCTATGTCCTTCAGCGCAATCGGCTTGCCACTCATGGCCTTCCGGCCTACGAATAACCGTACCGAAACCAAAGTCTTTTTCATGTGGATACCCCCTCTCTTGTTCGCCGTTCCAGAAAACACGCAAGAATTGGCTCGTAGCTATTTGGGTGTACCTCTACGTGCTGACTAATCTTCAATTATGTCGTTTATTATCTCCGCAAAACGACAATACATGGCGTCCAGGTTCCGGCGGCACAACGACCAGGCTGACAGGTGCGCGTGTTTTTTTCGCGCATCCTTGTCCAGCCCGATGTTATACGCCGTTAAAATTTCATATTTTTGATATAAGGCATTAAATTGAAAAAGTTCATATTAGCTTGGTTCAATATCACACTTATAAGTGCATAAAAAAGCATAAGAGGCTTTGAAGTAGAACTTGCAATAACTTTTGATCCAGGCTCTGGCAACGCTGAAAACATTCCATCTGGCCTTTGGTTCAATATTACTCCTTTTTCAAGAACGCAAATTGCATCTATTCTTTTATAGATATCATCGGCTTCTTGAATATTGTTTAAATTATCAAGTATTAAATCAAGACCTGTAGAGTCATATGCAAATACAAAATGATGGATAGGCCAAAAATCCCATTCTTTTCCATAGAGAGTATTTGTATGAAAGATTACTCCTTTTGGCGTAAAAAAAGCCTTTTTCAAGAGTGATTTAACACTTTTCATATTTTCATAGGATTTTTCTAGCTCAGATTTATCTAAAAACGCTTTAACTTCAATTACGGCATATGCACATTCTACCGGTATTACTCTTGTTTCTCCTGATTGAAAAAAAATAGGCGTCTTGACTGTGTCGCAAATAATAATATCAAGTTGTCGAGATTGATTCCCGTCAGAATCTACGAGTATTCCAGTGGTTATATCTAGCGTTTTTGGAAAATATTGTGTTAAGAACTTTCTAATGGTTTCTTCGTTTGCTTCACCTTTTAATCCCGCATGAGAAAGTGACTTTTGTACTTTCACAAAATCACTTTTCATTTGGTTCGATACTTCGTCAAATATTTCTTTTAGGTCCATTTTTTTCACTGTTTTTGCGTATAACGGCGCGGCTCACAGGCCGCGAGGTTACGAGCGGTCCTTGTGCAGCCGCTGGTATAGATTGCTCTCGTAGTTTCTGAAAACGATTTAATGCAAGCTTTGTATGCTCATAATGAATAATGTCCTTATAACTTGGAGGAAAACAACGTTGGATCATATCAAGCCCGCGAAAATAAATATCTACTTCATCGCTTCCAATATAACATAATTCGTGTTTAATCTCGCTGGGGCACTCTCCTTCGATTTCAATAACTGTGCTACCTTTATGGGGAGGATGACCACCTTCTTCGTATCCTGTCCAGTCTCTCACTGGAAAAACTTTGAGGCCTTTGTGTGTATCCATTAAGGGTTGTGCAGCGCTAGAATGAACAAAAACTCGAAAACCTTTGAGCCCACAGCGCTCGGCTTGGTGAGCCCTAACGATCGATGAACCATAGAAGGATGCCTCTGTAGAAGAACTGGTGCTGTCTGCGATGTGTATCGTATGATCTAGGCCGAAATTGCCTTTTCCAACTCCGCCCCGAACCGGCACAGAACCATTGAATATTGTCATTGCAACATGAATTGCCATAAGAAGGGAGTCCGGCTCTTCATATATGAGATAGGCACAATCAGAAAACGATGCGCGAAAAACTAAACCTCCCGAGGCTATTCTTGTAGCTGATGATATTCCCTGGTGAAATGTTTTTCGAGCCAAGTTATAGCTCGATATCAAAGGGCGATTTTCTTGTTCGAAATCGTAGTTATCAGGAAGACTTGTGAAAAATCTAGTAGTTCCAAGAATATCCAAAAATACAGCGTATACCAAAGCTAATTCCTTCTAACAAAAATGCAATGGAAATATTTTGAATGGGAAATCTTCATTTTATTCAATATCAATCTAACGTTCGAAATCAGCGGTTTTGCGGAGACGCGAAGCGGTGGAGCAAAATCCACTGCATTGAGTTGTTAGAAAGTTATTATTAAATATTCTTAATCCCAATCAAATTCTAGGTTTATTAGCTAAATCAGGACCAGGAGCTACTAAACGAGGTCGTGCTATTTTATACAATTCATCGATTGGGATTTTTTTCCCTTCCTCTAACACTTTTTCTTCCGTATTTTTAGCCAAAGAGCATATTTTATCCTGAGCTATTTTTGAGAGCAAACCTAATTGATGAACTCCTTTTTTATCAGAAACAATATGCCGCATTGCTAAAGTTGAAACACCAATTATTTTCTTTTCCGATTCATTTGTAGAAGATAAGACAAGTCCGACTTCCATTTGTTCAAACGGATTAACTGAATGAGCAATATGCTTATTTCTTAAATCAATATAAAACTGATGAGCTTTAATAGGTTCTCCTTGTAATTTTTGATAAATATCTTTTGATAAACCGAATCTTTTACCGCTTGCAAAACATCTAGCATATTTAATTAAAGCTGATACCCATAAGCTTTCAATTAGAATAGTGTCTTTTGAATTTTCATCTAAGAGGTTCTTGAGACGTGAGCAAGTTTGCATTATTGCCCTAAGATCTTGAATTATGGCTGCTAAATCAGCTAGCTTTTGAGCATCAGAGAAGTCCACTTTAGCTATTGGAAGCTCTTTCGGTTTTTCTGTCATAATTTTTTCTTTCTAACACCCATCGCATAAGCTGTGGTGGCCTACTATCGGGGTTTTGGACATCCACGTAAGTTCGCCTCCGCATATTTCTTCGTACCAGCATACCATGACCGCCGTCAGCTTCATGCAGTTATTAGACAATCAATCCTACTTGTTCCTTCTAACCATCCAAGAAGTTGTTTTTCTGTCCGACCTTTCATACATACTATTTTTCCTTATTCCTTGGATAGTCTCCCTATACATTGAACCTCTATCTAGTAGTGGAATTTTTCTGGCACGCCTGCGTATTCTGAAAAAGCTAAATGCAGGCTTTATCACCGGATGAAGATGATGAAAATGAAATAGTACTGACCTTTCTTCTGGATGAGTCCCATCCGCTTTTGTTACCGTGGTTTTCCTTATACCCCGGTGTTTTCTTGCTTTTGATAAAATAGTCTTCATATCTCGTTCAGAATACTGGGCAAAATAGTAAACGTTTTCTGCTGCGTTGACCATTTGGAACAAATTAAGCCACTCAACATCTTGTCTGTGCGCTTGGATGACTATATCATTCCGCCCAGCGTTCAGTGCATATATTTTACCATCGAACATACAAAGTGTTGTATTTGGATCTAGAGGTAAAAACACTTGCAGACCCGAACATACGGCCCCTAGTACACCTATTCCCTTAACATCTTCGCAGTATTGATTGTAGATGAATACTGGATTATCTGAAGTAAAGAAGCCCTTTCTTTCTTCCGTAGTAACAAGCCTCGCCTCAAGGTCCGAAATGCCAAAAGCAAAATTCGGCACCGCTGTCAAAAGCATCTGAAGAGAGTATTTGTTCTTAATAACCACTTTCTTCAGCTCTTCTCTGTCAATTCGCGAATCTTCTTCCAGAACGGCCTTAGCAGATAAGTCAATAAAATCATCAGATTTCTTCTTTGCTGACTCAGTTCTCAAATGCTGAAATGCGATAAAATATACGAGAGCTATCCACTCTTCTGAATATCGCTCTGGGATTTCGCGATTTCCGATAATCCGCTTAACAACTGGAGCAACTTTCGTTTCGAACTCCATAAACGCGTTTTCTAGATCGTCGTGTTCACCATACAGTTTATGCCGATAACATTGATGCTTGATACTCGCTCCAGAGATGATTTGTTCTCTGCCAATATTAAAAAGATTGATCTGTCTTGTGTTCCGCGAGAACAATCGTAAATAAAATCTGGGGACAAAGTGATGTCTAGACTTCTTCATTTATTCATCGTTTCAATATTGACTGTTCTTGTGACATTGTTGCCTAACATCTTGGCGTTAAGCTGCAGGCTGAAGTGGCGCTGACCTTGCAAATGCAAGGGCTGTGACACGAAGGACTGTCAGCTTCAACGGCTTGTTAGGCGTGCCAGTATAATCTATATAATGGTATTGATCCCTTAGTAGGTGAATCATAAACATAACATGAGATATTCTCATCCCTATAACCATAATGAGATATAGCTTTATTTCGTTCAGAAGAAGAAGTTGTATAAAAATGATCATGGGTTGCCGGATTATAAAGCCTATATAACGGTACAGAGCCCTGATGCTGGGTGCTGAAAACATAATAAGCTATATTTTCATCCCTGTAGTTATTAACATTAATAGCTTTAGTGCGTTCAGTGGCAGAAGTTGTATAAAAATGATCATGGGTTGCCGGATTATAAAGCCTATATAACGGCACAGAGCCCTGATGCTGGGTGCTGAAAACATAACAAGCTATATTTTCATCCCTGTAGTTATGAATATTAATGGCATCGTTGCGCTCATTTCCAGATGTGGTGTAAAAGTGATTTTGGCCACTTAATCTTGGCGTACCTATCCATATCACTCTTGCAACGTTTTGAATGCTTTTATCAGTTTGACCTAGTGTCTCAAGTGATTTAAAGGCTCTTAGTACAATTGTTACGAATAAAACTCCTCCTAAAAATATTGCAACAATACCAATATTCGTGGATTCAATTGATTGCCCAAAAAAAGACAACTTCACATCACCTGTCGCACCAATACATATTAGAAAAATTCCCAGTATTAGAAAAATAAAGCTGAATATAAAAGTGAAAATGACTATGAATCTAATGATTGGAGTTGTTGCCTGAGAAGTACTTGACATGTTTTTCTCCTATGTCGAATTATCTAAAGCACGCCTAACATATTATTATACAGAGTTCTATCATACACACAGAGTATCAATACCCGATCAGTAGACGGGTCAAGAGATCGTTACTAGGGAACCCTTAATAGAAATATAAAGAAGAGAAATTGGTAATACATCCTCTTTTAACCTTGCCAGACCCCCCCCTCTTTACCTTATTGATCCAGAAAATAACCAGCTGGTTTTTTAAGAACTTTGGCAATTTTAACTAAGGTTTTTATGGACGGCAGCGATGCCCCGGTTTCATAACGAGAGATGCTTTTCTGTTTGGAATTGATTCTTTGGGCAAGTTGAGTTTGGGTTAAATCAAGTTCTATGCGGGCTAGCTTTATGTTTTTGCCAAATTTTCTTACCTCTATTGGCTTTCTCATTTTGAGAAGGGCCCGAGAAAACACGTGCCAGACTATACCCCTTGCGGTGTCATTTCCTCACAAGAGGACCATTGTCCTATACATCTCATGCTAATAGATAGTATATATCATTTTATGATAAAGGCAAGGTTTTTCTGTTATGGAAGGTGCAGAAGGTAAGAAAATACCGGGACAAAAGATTCAAAGCCTTGCTCTATTAGATGAAAGGCACAAAGGTTCGAATTGGTTGCAGTGGCGGAGAGGGAGGGATTCGAACCCTCGAGGAGGCTTTAACCCCCTACACGATTTCCAATCGTGCACTTTCAACCACTCAGTCACCTCTCCCACAATTTTGGTCTGGCGGACATGGTTGCAACCAATTCGAACCGCTGCCAAGATAACTGCACATATCAAAGTGCTTCCTGTTCACCAACCTTATTTATACCAGAAACTATCCCAAAAAGCAACCCAACTGCGCTTGCTCAGAATGACCTGCGAGCAAATAGCCAAAAGCTTAAACATCAATAGGAGAACTGCCACAAAAGCTTGTAGGTATAAAAGGAAGTAGCCTTATGTTCTGGCCTAACATTTTCCTATCATTACCAGGAGCAAAGCGGAACAATTTGGATGAGTGAAGCGAGGCAGAGTTCTGAACCCCGCCTCAAATAACGAGTCATAAAAAGCAGCTCTTAAAACAGGCCTTTTTGACAGCTCTCACCTTTTTGCTAAGATAAAGGCGAGTTATTCAAGAGTAATCAATCAAAACAGGAGGTAGCACGATGAACAAAGCAGACCTAGTAGAGAAAGTAGCCAACCAGACAGGGCTAACAAAGAAGGCCTCCAGGGAAGCGGTTGATGCAGTAATCTCAGCTATAACCGACTCCCTGACCACAGAAGAAAGAGTTACCCTGGTCGGCTTCGGCACATTTCAGGTTAGGCAAAGAAAGGCAAGGAAAGGGGTTAATCCTCAGACAAGAGAAGCAATAAATATCCCAGCTAAGAAGGTTCCTAAGTTTGTAGCAGGGAAGGGTTTGAGAGAAAGGGTAGAGTGAAAGGGGACGAGATATGGAAGATAAGGAATTAAGAAGAATTGCTCGGGAACGGGTAGAATTTAAGCGTCATTTATTGATCTACATTGTTGTCATTTGCTTGCTTGCGCTCATAAACCTTCTCACCTCGAGGGATTTCCCCTGGTTCTTGTTCCCTGCTGGGGGATGGGGTATTGGAATAGTTTTTCACTTTCTGTCTGCTTATGGGCATAGAGCAATGAGCGTGGAGAAGGAATACCAGAAATTAAAAAAGAAAGAGGAAAAGAAAAAATCTACTTAGGTTGCCAAACTATCTCAACTGGATGCTTACAGATGTGGTTCGAGAGAAGGCGGGGTCTTTTAAGCGCTGTCGTTATACGAAGGCCTGAGCCAATGCAATTACAGATCATTATAAAATCTTATTCATAATATTAATGAACCGTGTTTTACTTATTGGGTGGTAGGCAATCACTTTTCCGTTATATATTATACAAAAGGTTCCAAACGCGCATGGACTATTTTGTGCATCCTCGCAGCTTTTTAATTCAATTATATTTGGTTTTATACCGTATGTATTCTCCGCAGTCTCACTTATTTCTTTAACATTTTTTACTGAGTAAGGACATTGATCTGCTCTAATTATCGTTAGGCTTTTGCCATACGGGCTCAGTCTTTTTTCCCAATCTCCTTTGAATTTCGGTGTAGGTACGTTTTTATTGAACTTTTTCACCAGTAACTCAAAATCAGGTGGTGCTTTATCCACAACTTCAAAACCATTTTTTAAAAATAATTCCTTACCCGCCATAAATGACCCTTTACGAGTTACCACAGCAACCCCATGTAAATTTGCCTTTTTAGCATCTTTTAAGCATTCATCCACTTGACGACATTTCTCATCCAAGCGGTTCTATCTTCCGGTTTAGTCCAATATGCCATATTTAGTTTCTAAAAGCTTTTGCCTATGAATTTATACCCCAAAACTTGATGAAACCTCCTCGAAAAAAGCCAAATGGTTCGCAATTATAACTTGGGCACCATTTTGTCTAACGTTTAGGTATGTCTGATGCCCCGCCGAAACGAAGTGGAGGCGGGATATATGGGTGGAGTGAGGCAAAGCCAGATATACCTTGTTATACGCCGTGTAGCCTATTCATCAATCTCGGCGAAAGCCCGCACAGGGAATGAGGCACCACGCACAATCCGAAGAGGTATGGCATAGAATCTAAAACCGGTCCGAGAAA
>Ga0209979_1005156_pt1 | contig 10419 bp, 6 predicted proteins | sample AnhtaG_FD_183114 | JGI IMG/M metagenome (GOLD analysis project Ga0209979, IMG submission 183114) | Deep subsurface microbial communities from Anholt, Denmark to uncover new lineages of life (NeLLi) - Anholt_01485 metaG (SPAdes) (version 2) | ecosystem: Environmental > Aquatic > Marine > Oceanic >...
CTACTGGGCAGAGACGAACAAGAACCTTTCAGCTTTGAGAGAGGAATGTTCAGACGCCCTTTACAAGGCGGCATTCCATAAACAGACAATCTGGCGAAAGCCAAAACCGCTTTCTTTTTGCGCCGAAGGATTCGAGAAATCGCTTCCTAATTGCTTCAGGAGTGATGCATTCGAGAGTGATTTACCGCAGGTAAAGGGCCGAGGCAATTTTGCGCTTCCTTATTTCAGCGATATCGATTGGGTGTTCATCATTTCTACTGTTCTAAGCTTTGTGGCACTGGTTCTCACCTACGACAGCATGAGCGGCGAGAAAGAAGCGGGAACGCTGCGTCTGATGCTGGCAAACACAATCCCAAGGTATAAGGTGCTCTTGGGCAAGTATTTTGGCGCCATGTTCACATTGGCCATACCCCTGATTGTAGGGCTGCTCGTGAGCTTAATCATAGTGATTCCTTCCAAAGATGTGACCATCGACGCCGTTGCGTGGTTGAAAATTTTCGCCGTTGCAATTTTGTCTCTGTTGTATCTTTCCATCTTTGTGTTCATAGGGATGTTTATCTCCAGCAGGAGTGCTCATTCGTCCAATTGCATGGTGCTGCTTTTAGTGGTGTGGGTCGTGCTGGTTATCCTGCTGCCCGGCGGCGGCAGGATATTTGCAGAGCTATCCTCCCAGAGTCCCACTCAGGTAGAATTGGAAAGGCGCTTAGATGAGGTAGGGTCGCAGATTTGGGACAATAGCGAGAAATTCGGTAAGAACGCAGGCAGCATGGGTACTGATCTGAACTCGCCTAGTAATAATCCACCTGCACGAGCACGGCTCAAAACTGCCTTGACAAACGCCGCAAATCAGGTTCGCGACGACCACCACAACCGACTACTGGCCCAGGCACTCGCCGGACGAAACTTCACGTGTCTTTCACCGGTTGTGATTTATCAATGCGCGTCTGAGGCGATAACCGGCACAGGGATTACTCATTGTGCGAACTTATATAAGCAGATCAAGCAATATCAGGCTGACCTCAAGCAATATATACGTAGCGAAGATGCTAAAGACCCGGATAGCTTACATTTGATATTTCCTGAGGAACAATGCGCGCGGAGTTGGAAAACAATTTCTCATAATCCTGTTGATTTTGACACTGTGCCGAAGTTTCAAGAGCGAGACCTTGCGCTTGGAGAATTTCTAAAATTGGCCATCTGGGATATTGGCCTGCTTGTACTATTCAACCTGGTCTTCTTTGCAGCGTCTTTTGTATCATTCTTGAGATATGACGTAAGGTAATAGAAAATGGTTTTAAATTTAAAGAATACTAACTTTTAACAAGAAAGGACCAAAAAATGATTGAGATTAACGAAATGACAAAAAGGTATGAGGACGGCGTTCTGGCCCTGGATCATGTCAGTTATAGCGTCGAGCCGGGTGAGATATTCTGCCTGCTGGGTGCAAATGGCGCGGGTAAAACAACCACCATCAACATCCTGCTGGATTTCATCCCGCCAACCAGCGGCTCGGCCACTATCAACGGACATGACTGCAATAAATTTCCACTGGAGGCCAAGAAATATGTTTCCTATGTCTCCGAGAATGTCCAGCTTTACGGAATGTTTACGGCGCGGCAGAACCTGGCTTTCTTCGCAGAGTTGGCCGGTAAAACGGGACTCAAAAAGAAGGATTATGACGGTGTGATGCGCACCGTGGGTTTGCCGGAAAAGGCGCTGAGGATGCGGCTCAAGCATTTCTCCAAGGGTATGCGCCAAAAGCTGGGCATTGCTATCGCGCTGCTCAAAGACCCCCCGGCTATCCTGATGGACGAGCCGACCAGTGGGCTGGACCCCACAAGCGCCCAGGAATTCCTGGCTCAACTGCGGCTGTTACGGGAGCGGGGCAAGGCTATTCTGATGACCACCCATGATATATTCAGGGCCAAGCTCATAGCAGATAGGGTCGGCATTATGAAGCAGGGACGCCTGGTCGCCATCCGAAAGAAGCAGGATTTCAAGCACGCAGACCTCGAGGAAATCTACATGCACGAGATGCAGGCCGCCGAGACGGCATGATGCAAGAGGCTGTTTTATAAGCAAAGGTAACAATTGTGGAAATCGAGACGATTGTTGGAATTTTCAACAGTCGCGACTGCCGGTCCATTAAATTGTGAAATGAGCCACCCTGCAGCAAGCTGCTGGGTATGTAAAAATTTCAATAGGGAAAAATACGTTGTTTTTTACCCTGTGGCAAACCACAGGGAGTTATCGATTTTAAAAAGTTATTAGAGGAAAGACTATGCTTAAGTCAATAATCAGAAAAGAGATACTTAGTAACCTTTTAAGTTACAAGTTTTCGATCATAATTATTCTTTCCACAATATTGATTCTCGTCAGCATATTCGTTATGTATCGCGATTACTGCCTGGCCCTGGAGAATTATGAAATCTTGCGGCGGACGAAATCCGATGATCCTGTTGTAGTTATTCCGCCAACACCATTGGGCATCTTTGCCAAGGGGCTGGACGAAAATTTATGTCGATCTTATGAAGGCGGATCTGGTGGACGAATCAACGCCAGCAGTAAACAGCAGTCGCTGAACAATCTTTTCAAGCTATTCACAGCGCCGGACCTGCTGTATGTCATCAAGGTCATACTGTCTCTTTGCGCGATGCTCTTTGCTTTTGACATAGTTTCAGGTGAAAAAGAGACAGGGACACTGCGGCAATCGCTGAGCAACAGCCTGAAAAGGCCGATTCTGATTATTGGCAAATGGATCGGCGGATTCACCAGTTTCATCCTGCCCTTCTTCATAGCTGTGCTCCTGGGCACAGCTTTCGTGAGCCTGAAACCTACAGTAGATATGAGCCCCCAGAACTGGGCAAAGCTGGGCCTGTTCCTCTTGAGCAGTGTGATCTATTTATCCGTTTTCTTCTCCTTAGGCTTATTGATTTCCTGCCTCACGCACCAATCCTCCTCATCGCTGGTTGTTTCTTTATTTGTCTGGACCATTCTTGTATTTCTCATCCCGAATCTTGGTAATATTCTGGCCCGTCAGCTTGTCCGGATTCCAACGGTTCAGCAGCTTGAGCTAAAACGCGAACAAATCCAGATCAGGAGAGAACTCGAGGTCTACGAAAGACTGCGGACGCGGACCTGGCCTGAGAGAATGGAAGCCCATAAACGTTTTAACTTAGAAAATGAAATGCTCGGTGAAGATTACCGCAACCGTTTCAATAGCCTGGCAACAATATCTGAAAATATCACCCGAATTTCCCCTGCTGCCGCATTTACTTTCCAGGCAACCGACATTATGGGAACCGGTATGTTAGAAGAACGAAACCTAAAAAGGGCAGTTTTGCAATACATGCAATTTGCAGGGGATTGGGATGATGAAAAGGGCAATCGTCCGGCTTTTCGTTATCAGCGCAGTTCATTCAGAGAGGTTTTAGACCAGGGAGGCCTGAGCAATTGTTTAATTCTCATTTTGTTTAACGTACTGTTTTTCACAGGGGCGTATGTGGCTTTCCTGCGGTATGATGTGCGCTAATTTAATCGAAGGAGAATATCGATGTTAAAAACAATTATTGCAAGAGAGTTTTTGAACAATATCCTCAATTTACGGTTTATGATAGAGCTTGTTTTGTGCATCATTGTCACCATAGCTTGCATTATGATTTTGGCCCATGATTACCGGCAGGAACTGGCCGATTACAACATTCGAGTCAATTTGCAGGATGAATTCCTGAGCAACTATGCTACCCGCGGTCGAATGTTCCGAATGATTCCGCAGCAGAAGCCGCCGGAACGGTTTCGGCCGTTAATCATTGGCATTTCAGGCAATGAGAATTCGAAGTCTTTTGATGATAATCCGTTACCAATACTCTTTCCTTCTCTTGACTTCTTATTCATCGTGACGATTATTATGAGTTTGTTGGCGATTTTATTTTCTTACGATGCCGTAACAGGAGAGCGCCAGAGGGGTACTCTGAGATTAGTGATAGCTAATTCCATATCCAGAACAACAATTCTCTTTGGCAAATTCATCGGGGGCACCGCCAGCCTGCTAATACCATTTATCCTGGCGCTTTTGGTCGGCGTACTTTGTATCAACCTTAATCCTAACATCCAATGGGATGGTTCCGCATGGGCAGAACTTGCCCTATTGACCGCAGCTTCGATTACTTTCATCACGTTGTTTTATCTCCTGGGGCTTATGGTATCTGCGTTTTCCAAGTACTCGGCCATCTCAATTCTGAACTGCCTCTTCCTTTGGGTACTGCTGATTCTGGTGATTCCCAATGTATGTCCCTATATCTCCGCCCAGCTTCGCCGTGTTCCATCGATTAGGGAAACTCAAAGACAGGAGGAAGAAATCGAGCAGGCTGACAACGAAGTAAAGCGGCAACGTAGAAAAGCGGTTGTCAGCAAATTCAGGGGCGATTATGGCGGACTCTTTTCCAAATTAGAATCGTTAGGTTTTGGCAAGATACTGGACGACGAGATTGGTGATCGAGAAAAGGTAGAAGCATTGGCCGCCGCCGACCCCGACTTTAAGGCCATGGTGGATGCCTTTCGTCGTGAGATCGACCGGGCGTGGCTTGAGTCTCAGGGCGTGAGAAAGGACGCAATTAAAAAGCTTTGGGGAGACTTGAATACAAAAGCTGCTGCCCAGACGCGGCTTGCAAAAAACCTGGCCTGCATTTCACCTTTTGCGAATTTTGTTTATGTTGCCAGGGATCTGACGGGTACAGGCTTGCGCAGTCTGGAGTACTTCGACCGAGCTAAAGCCGAGCATTATCAGCGGTTTTGGCGACATGTGTACAAGAAGGAAAGGGATGCGAAGAAAAATGATCCGACATTTAGAGAAAACTCTTCTTTTCTTGATTTAGGTGATTACCCACGCTTTGTGTTCAAGGAGGAATCCTTAAGGGGCAAATTGAATGCAGTGCTGCCTTACTGGGGGATACTCGTTTTGTTTAATGTCGTGTTTTTTGTAGCGGCGTTTGCGGGGTTCATGAGATACGACGTACGATAAAGAGAGGAAATCCGCTATGATCTGGAAAATTGCTAAGAAAGAGTTTCTGCTAAATGGTCATTTATTGCATCAGTGATTTTGAGTTTTGCGGTGCCGCTCTTCCAACCCCGGCAATCCGTTCCTTCCAGAGCATGTTTCGGGCGCGCGCTGGCTCTCGCAGGCTGGCAGGACTGGTCCGAAAGATTCTGGTGGTTCGGGGGCCGTCATAATCAATTCGGCAAATTATGCCTTGACTCATCCAGGCACCTCTCTGTAAGATATAGAGTGTTACTATATTGGAAACATCTCCGGATTGGTCTTTACGGTTGGCGCTCAGCTTCATGACCGATTTGAGCCTAATAGATTGGTGCGTTTGCGCCGCGTATCTTGCGGTGGTCTTTGGCCTGGCTTTCAGAAGCGCCAAGGGACAGCAGGATAACGAAGACTTTTTTCTCGGTGGCCGGAACATGAACTGGTTCGTGGTCGGGGTGTCGATGTTCGCCACCAGTTTCAGCTCCATCTCCTTCCTGGGACTTCCTCAACGAGGGGCCTACCAGGACTTTAGTTTCTACCTGACCATCCTGTTCATCCCGTTTGTCATAACTCCCATTCTGTGGTGGATTTTCGTACCGATGTTCGTGCGACTTAAGGTCAGCAGCGGATACGAATATCTGGGCCGACGGTTTGGTCTGCCCGCACAGCGCATTGGCTCGGGCCTCTACTGCGTGTACGCCATAGGCTGGATGGGCACCATGCTTTACGCAGTGGCCCTTACCCTTCAAACCGTGATGGGACTCAACGAGGTTCAGTATTTCTGGGCGCTCGTCGGTATCGGGACCTTCGCTACCCTTTATACGGTCATGGGCGGTTTGAAAGCGGTGATTTGGACCGATTTCTTGCAGGCGGTCGTGATGGGCACAGCCATCGTGGCGGTCTTGTTCCTGGCCGTAGGTCGCATCAGTGGAGGCTGGTCGGGTTTTTGGGCGACCGCAACGGAACACAATAAATTTCAAATGTTCCACCTCAACGCCAACCTCCTCGCACCGGAGAATTTCACAGGCAGAAATACCGTTTTCACAGCCGCGGCTTTTGGGCTGTTCATGTACTTGCCCGGCTATGCTATCTCTCAAAACATGATCCAGCGTTACGTTTCCGCCGGCACCCTGGCCGGAGGACGGGGCGTGGTGGTCCTTAGTGCCGTTATCAACACCGTGCTCGGCCTCCTCTTTCTATTAGTCGGCACGACCCTATTCGCCTTCTTCAGCCAGCCGGGGGGTGTCGGTTTACCAGCTGCCGGTGTCGAGATCGCAAAGGAGGATCAAATCCTGCCCTATTTCGTAGCTACACAACTGCCCGGAGTTGGGCTGGTCGGGCTCATCCTGGCCGGGCTGTTTGCGGCGGCCATGAGTACCATAGACAGCGGAATCAATGGAGTAACATCAGTCATCGTCTACGACTGGCTGTCCGGCAAGGAGCTGCCCTTGAGGATCAGCCGGATATTGACCACTGTACTGGGTATAACGGTCATCGGTGCGGCCCTCCTGGTTTCCCTTTTCGGCAAAGACGTCTTTGACAACATCGTTGCAATCGCTGGTACCTCTCTTGGCATGCTGTTGGCCATCTTTCTTCTGGGAATGCTGATTCCCCGCGTGAATCTACCGGGAGTGCTCATAGGGTCCGCTGCAGGACTTTTCTGCTTCGCCCTGGTCTTGATTTTTACGGATATCCCCCAGTGGTGGTTTGGAGCCTTCACCATGGTACCAACCTTTCTCGCGGGCCTTGTGGCCAGTCTCTTCTTTCCACGGCCCCCTGAATCTGCGTTGGAGGACACGCTGTTAAGAGGGAAAAAGGAGCAAAAAGCATGAAAGTCACGCGAAGAAAAAAAAGAACAGCCAATATCGGTATTTTCGGAGTTGGTTTTCATACATACTGGTCCCAGTTCGACGGTCTGCTTGAGGAGCTCAGTCACAAGCTGGACGTCTTCGTCGACCGGGTCGAGACCCACGAGGTGGAGGTCACGCATTTCGGCATCGCAGACGACGCTGCCTCTGCTTATGCCCTTTTGCCAAAGCTCAAGGCCGCGGATCTTGACCTGGTATTCTGCCACATGCTCACCTACGCCACGTCGGCATCATTTGGCGCGATTATTCGCGGACTGGACATCCCGTTGGTCTTGGTTGCGCTTCAGCCCTTAAAGGCTTTGGACTATTCCAAGGCCTCCACCTACATGCAGTTGTGCAATGATGATTTCTGCGCTGTCCCTGAATTCACCGGCGTGGCCATCCGGATGGGGAAAAAGCCCCCGCCCGTTATCTTAGGCACCATTGAGGGTGATCCGACGTCGGACAGAGAAATCGCCCAATGGTGCAACATCGCAATGGTCCTGCATGACCTTAAACGGGCCCGGATCGGTCATTTCGGTCATCCCATTGAACATATGCTGGATATGCAGACGGATCATACTGCGCTCACCGCAGCGTTTGGTTGTCATATCGTACAAACAGAGGCCGATGAGCTCTTGAAGCTGGAACGCACAGTTACTGAAAGCCAAATAAAGGCCAAGAAAACACAGATTCTCAATCTCTTTGACACGCCTGACCCGAAATCCGACCCCATTACGGAAAAACTGACTAAAAAAGACCTCCAGGTTGCCGCTCGGGTGGCAGTAGCCTTAGACAAATTCATCGACACATACGCTCTGGATGGGCTGGCCTACTATTACGAAGGAGAAAAGGCCAGTCCGATGAGGGAATTGGTTACTAATCTGATTGTAGGCAATTCTCTGCTCACCGCCGCCGGCTTTCCCATGTGCGGTGAGTCTGATTTGAAGACCTGCATTGCCATGTTGATTATGGATCGCCTGGATATCGGAGGAAGCTTTGCGGAATTTCATCCCATCGATTTCAACGAGGGCTTTGTCCTGGTCGGTCATGATGGACCGCATCATATCAATATCGCCGAGGGCAAGCCCGTTCTTCGCAGCCTAACCAAATATCACGGAAAACCGGGGTCCGGCGCCAGCGTTGAATTCAAGATCAAGGAGGGGCCGATTACCATACTCAGTATCGGAGTCACAGCCAATGGCCGGTTCAAGTTTGTCCTCGGAGAAGGCGAAAGTGTGCACGGTCCCATACCACCCACCGGCAATACAAATACCCGGGGGTTCTTCAAACCGGATGTCCGGTCCTTTCTTAAAAGGTGGGTGGCCGAAGGACCAACCCATCATTTTGCGCTGGGTGTGGGTCACCATGCCCGGACCATTCAACACATCGCCGAGATATTGAATTTAGAAAGTGTGATTGTTACATCGGAGGATGATTGAACATGAAATACATTAACACTATTAATCTATTGCTTTTACTTGTAATCTTGTCAATCCCCGTACAGGCACGAGCGACTGAACATAAAGATTTTACCAACCCGTTAGTCCCGAAAGGGACGCTGCGCGTTGCCGGATTTCTACATCCGCCTAAAGCCGCCAGGCCATCGATATACTGGCTTTGGCTGAATGGATATGTAAACCGTGCTTACCTGGAAAGGGAGCTGAAGCAGTTCAGTGAAAAAGGTATTGGTGGCCTTTGCATCTTTGACATGGGGGCACGGGGTGATAAGAAGGCCGCTCCTCCACCAGGGCCGGCGTTTATGAGTGATGAATTCTTGGAGAACATTGCCTACGCCTTGAAGCTCGCCGGCAAGTTTGATTTCGATGTTCAATTAGCGGCCTGCAGCAGCTGGGACCTGGGCGGTTCCTGGGTACAACCACGCCACGCCAGTATGGGGCTCTACTACACGGAAATCCGGGTCAAGGGACCTGCCGATTACGACAGAGTGCTTCCGTTTCCAGAACTTCCTCCTGAGGCCCCAAGGACTCCGGATGGCAAACCCGCTTTTTTCAAGAACGTTGCAGTATTGGCCATACCGGAGACTAAAAGGCAGCCGGCCCATGAATTCATCTTCGAATTGCCGCGGACCGATATTCATCGGATTGACCATATCATTCTCTATAACGCGAAAAGCGATAATCCTAATCGCTATGGCAAACTTCACCTTTTCGCTAAGGATTTTTCTGTAGCCGTGAGCACGGGTCGTCTCGACGAACAGTCTTTCAAAGAAATTCTCCGGGACTCGTTAAAGCCTAATACGAAACCCCAACGTTTTAACTTCGCACCGGTTGACGCACGCTATGTCCGGCTTCGAATCTATAACGGTCATAATCCCGATTTTGACATGGTCCAGCTCGCTGAATTTGAAGTCTATACTACTGGTGGACGCAATATAGCCGGCTCAAAAGAAATCGATCGAATAAAAGATTCGGCACATATTATCCGCTTTAATTCCCAGCGGGAATCCGGCAGGAAATGGTCTGCAGCCAATCTTCATGACGGGAAGAAATCCGGTGCGGATGGGTCCTGGGCTTCGGCTGGATTACCTCCCCTGATTATTGAAGATAGTTCCAGAATCGTGGACCTGACAGAGCGGATTAATCCCGATGAAAAGCTGACATGGAAAATCCCGCCTGGCAAATGGACTATCATGCGGTTTGTCTGCGCCAATACCGGCGAGCGGCTAAAGGTCCCCAGTCCGAATTCGGATGGACTGGCTACTGATCACTTCAACCATGAGGCTACCCGTGTCTTTATTCAATATCTTACCGATCGCCTGGAACAAAAATTGGGCGATTTAAGGCTAACGGCCTTGAAACAACTCTACCTGCCGAGTTATGAGGTAAAGGGGGCTACCTGGACATCAGACTTCATCGAACAATTCATGAAATACCGTCATTACGATATGACGCCCTATCTACCTGCCCTGGCCGGTTGTCTAATAGAAAATGAAGACGTTACTTATCGGTTCCTTTATGACTATCGGAAAATGCTGGGCGATCTTCTTGTAGATGCTTATTACCGTACAGCGAGCGAAACCGCCAAACGGGCGAACCTGGGAATTGAGGCCGAAGCAGGAGGTCCCGGCCCTCCTGTACACCAAGTCCCTGTCGATGCACTGAAAGCTCTCGGAGCCATCGACGAAATGCGTGGCGAGTTCTGGCCCTGGAGGCCGGACCGAAGCCAGATTTGGATTGTAAAGGAAACCGCCTGTGCCGCCCATACCTATGGTCGCCGACGGGTCCACATGGAGGCCTTTACAGGTTTTCGCCATTGGCAGGATGGCCCTTTTGACCTCAAACCTTCTGCCGACCGGGCGTTCTGCGAAGGAATGAATCATATCGTCTGGCATACTTCTTCCCATCAACCCCCCGAGGCTGGAAAACCCGGTTGGGTCTATGGCGCCGGAACCCATCTGACCCCTAACCTAATATGGTGGTCCAAGGCAAAGCCTTTTATCGATTACTTGTCTCGATGTTCCTTCATGCTGCAACAGGGGCTATTTGTCGCAGATGTATGTTATTACTATGGAGACCA
>Ga0209979_1005158_pt1 | contig 10417 bp, 8 predicted proteins | sample AnhtaG_FD_183114 | JGI IMG/M metagenome (GOLD analysis project Ga0209979, IMG submission 183114) | Deep subsurface microbial communities from Anholt, Denmark to uncover new lineages of life (NeLLi) - Anholt_01485 metaG (SPAdes) (version 2) | ecosystem: Environmental > Aquatic > Marine > Oceanic >...
CGGAAACCTTAACTCCTGTGTTGCCTAATTGTTTATATTCCATACCTTCTGCCCCTTCCTAATTTCGTAATGGCCGTTATTTGATACTTGAATCTAAAGATGCAGCCAACCTTTTCTCCTTATTTAGATAATCATTTATAAGCTTTCCCCATAAGGGCTATCTTAATTCCCTTGTTATGGGGGTCTCTAGCTAAACTAAGGGCATCTTTGATTTTCTCTATAGGAAACTTGGCCGTGACAATGCGAGCAAAATCAAAACGGTCTCCAAAGGCCTGGATTGCCTTCAAGGATTTGGTAAAATGCTGAGGAGACTGAGATACAACTCCGTATAAAGTGATATCTTTTCGAACAATCTGTTTAGCTATATTCAGAGGGACAGTCCTTCCATCATCTATAAGGCATCCCAGCTCTACAAAAGTTCCCAATTTTCTCGTCATCTCCAGACCTTCAAGGAAGGCATTGGGGACACCTGCAGCCTCAAAAACTACATCAGCTCCATACCCTCCTTGAGAAATTTTTTTCACTTTTTCTATACGCTCCTCAGGAGTAGTTTCAAAAATATCTATTACCTCATCCGTGGCTCCTACCTCCTGAGCAATTTGTAGAGTCCTTTTTGGTCCTCCCGATAAGATGACTTTTCCAGCTCCAGCGATCTTGGCAGCTATAGCTGTGAAGATACCCATAGCTCCTGAACCGAGGACTACTGCCACTCCTCCAAAGCTCATAGTTTGAAGGTTTTTCCATGCGGGTAAAGATAAAGCCTTTTCTACTGCTCTAATACCCATAGAAAAAGGCTCTGTCAAAACCGCTACCTCGAATGGAACATCCTCTGGTATCTTCCAAATCCAGGTGCCGGGCTGAATATACATATATTCTCCCCACCCTGCCACAAAGTAAGGCCATTTTTCTGAATGTGAAAAATAACCAGGAGGTGGGTTTTCACAAATCAAAGTGTGGTCTCCACCAAACTTCCTATCCCACCAACAGTTGTTGCAGGACAAAAACACATAAATAACAACCCTATCTCCCTCCTTTAAAGGAACATCACACATCATACTTGCATTAGCTCTTTTTCCTATTTTGCTTATTATGCCGGTAACCTCGTGTCCTAAAGTCATGGGTAAACGATCTTTAAATCCTTCTCTATCTGCAATCTCCATAATGTGTATATCCGTACCACATATACCCCCTAACCCTACTTCCATGAGAATACCGTCATCCTTAACTTCTGGAAGCTCCTCTTCAAAGACTTCAACCTTATTTTTACCTATAAGTCTTGTTAATTTACCTTTTTCTGACAAAGTAACTCCTCCTTAATATAGTCTTGCATACTTCTAACCGCCAGTGAACCTCTTTGCTACCCCATAAAGCGCACTCAAGTCAAGCAAATCACCAGAGGCAACCTCCTTTAAATCAGGAATAGATTGTAGTTCTTTTTTTAAAGGATCCATAAAAAGAGAGAAACCGTTGGAAATTTGACCTCCAAGAACTAAACACTGTGCTCTGAACTGTGAAACAATAGGTTTTAGTATTTTCCCAAGTACCAGGCCAAATCCCTTAAATGCCTGCAAGCTAATCCTATCTCCTTTTGAAGCTAGAGAGGATATCTCTTTTACTCCCAGAATTTCCGAGCAATTTCCTCCCAGTTCTTGATATTTCTTGAGGATACCACGTTGAGAGATTTTATCCTCAACTATTCCATCTTCGTATGGCAAACACCATATGGCCCCATTAGGGGGTATCCCTGGGCCCGCCTTTACAATTCGGTCATTGATCATAAAGGATGATCCAATGCCTGTACCAAGAGTAAGTCCTATTATGCGATTGTAACCCTGAGCAGCACCACGCCAGGCTTCTCCTATCAAAAATGCTTCACTATCCAGTTTAAACTGAATAGTGAATTCTTCTCCTAATTGTAAAAGTTGAATAAGTTTACCCTTCAGGTCTATTCCGTAGATTCCTCTAAACTTATGCCTCATTAAGCTGATACTTTTTTCATAATCAAAAGGTCCAGGCATGCTTATCCCTATCCCAACTGCTTCAAACTCTAGTGCCCTTACCTTTTGAAAAGCCATCTTTATTGTCTGGATAAAGGTTCTCATTATCACTTCAGCAGAAGCTTCCGAGTCAATTGAGATCTTCTGAAAACAATTTATGGAAATAGAACTATCTGGATTATTAAGGTCAATTAAAGTCCACTTTAAAGATGTACCCCCTATATCCAGAGCTATAACACACTTATTTTTTCCAGTATGCATTGGCTTTATTTTAAGAGAGCTTTCGTAAGTTTGCAAAACCCCTATGTCGTACTGTATTTTTCGTCTGTACTCTGGTTGAAGAGGTAGACAACACAAGATAATTATACGTCCAAGCGTAAAGTTTTGATTTCGTATGCCCGAATTTGCGAAACTAAACCATTTAAAGGTTTTGCGTTTTCCTCGAGGAGATTCGTTTCCTCTATGCCTTTTAAGGCTTTGAAAAAGCTTATTCTTGCCTCCGCCGCCTTTCCTTCAGTCTCGTAGCAGCGCAAGATAGGCCGCTCGTCCTTCTCGCCTTTTTTGAGAACGGTAATTACCGTATTGTCTGAAGAAATGCTACAAAAACTCTTACTGGGAGGCAATTTTTTTTCAGCTACCGGATCACTAACGGGCACACAAATCAAAGGATTTACAAATTCCCAACCTCTGTGATACGACTTTGCTTTCTTCCAATCCCCTTTGTGAGGAATCAAGCTGAATCTGGAAGTATAGGTACCTTTTGGTACTCTCCATTCGTATTCTGGTTGTTGTCCCTCTCGAATAATACAGGAGAAGGGAGTTTCTGTTCCCCGTAGCAGATTAAACTTTACTTCAGACCCCTCTATTTCTAAAAACCGATAATTGCTTGTAATAGTCACTCCAAAAGAGGGACCGCTCACATCAATCCATTTCTGAATAGCTCTTGAACATTTCCATATATCTTCAGGAATCTCATCTTTACCCTGAGGTCCAGTTCCAGGCTGTATATTCTCATAGGAGTTAACCCCATAGGGGATGCCGTAGTTTATTTGAGGATTCTCTACCTGTACAGGAAAGACCTGCTGTAATCTTAGAGGTCGATGACCTTCCCATTCAATGGTATTCACTAGATCAATTTTGCACAGATCCTTGTAAAGAAGCACTTCTTGCGTTACTACAGATTCGCTAATTTTTCCTCTAATGACCACTCTTGTACGCAGGGGACCATTCTCTGATACAACAATCTCATCGACGCTGATTCCAAATATCCTTCCTGTAGTTTCTCCTCTGAACCCGTAATTCCCCGCTCTTTCTTCCACGGCGCACAATTTCACACCACGGGCCAGGGGCCGATTTGTCTTTTTATCAGTAATATCCAAAGTTCCTGTCGTTTTGTTCAGATAAATTATGAAATACTCATTTTCTATGCGCATTATCTCTTTTCGTAGAGGAAACCAATCATTCGCTGTCTCCTCTATCTCGGATACCTGGCAGGTCTTTTCGTAACAGGCTGTCTTCTCACTGGGAACCAGATAAAATGTTCTATACCCTATCGATGGTACATCCTTAGCCTGGAACAGTATGGTAACGCCCCGGGCGATGCCTTCACGTACATCTATGTACTGAAAAGGAACTTCCTTTCCTTCCTCATCTTTGAGCACGACATTTCTGAATTTAGCAATATCAAAAGCCTCAATGTTTCCATGAAAGGTTACATGTGCCTGAGCTATATCATTTCTGGACCATGATAGAGGATTGAAGACAACGATGGGATTGCACTCCGGTCCATGTCTCACTTCAATATTTTCCGCTATCAAACTGAGGGAATTCCTAATAATTTCCTCGCCTGTCAAAATAGCCATTTCATGGTATTCTATCTTTCTTTTATCACCATAGACCCCACCTTGTCCATCGTAGTTATGATCCATAGCCTGAAGCAACCTTTGCCATGTCTCTTTCAGTTGAATTTCCGGATATTCTGTCCAACCCAAAGCAGAGACAATAGTGGCAAACTTTTCTGCCGTTAATAGAGTGTTTGTAGCAGGAATATCCAAGACAGCAATATGGGGAGCCTGCGCATCCAAAGGAGCCCACACCGAGGGGACTTCTCCAGATAGTACGGGGAGATCCGAGGTATCTTTTACCTCTTCAAAATATTGAGTAGGAGTAACTATTTTCAATTCCATATTGTGAGTCTCATTCCATTTCTTTATATTCTCACACAGCTTCTCTGTAGGCAAAATGAGATCAATCCCCCAGTGCATTAAAATAGGAGCAGGGGTCAAAGAGGAAATCTCATCTACTTCCCTCTTCAGTGCATCCTCCTCTATACTCTTATGGAGCTTTAAGTCTTTACCGACCGCGTATGTCTTCACCGTATACCAGGTCAGAACTTTTGACCCGTCAGGAGACTGCCAATAGTAAAGAGGGATACGTCTGGGACCCCCTCTTGTCATAATTGCATAGGATACATCTGATTTTAACAGTATCTGGGGAAACTGGGGAGTATATGCTGGAAGGTCTCCCAGATGAATCGTCTTGGTATCCACAGCAAGTGTCTCACGTAGGAACTGCTTGGCGTAGAGTGTATTTCTCACTAGATCTTCGCCACTCTGAAAATTCTGGTGAATCCCGGCCCATTTAGGCCCCACTTCTATTTTTCCTTCCTTTATGAGCGCTTTTAAATCCTCAATTTTCTCCGCATGGCTGTCAGTAAAATGTTTCACAAAAATGACATCTTCTAAGAGAAAACAAAAATCCTCACGCTCTTTGGCAATACGAAGTGCCTCACTTATTACTCTATTTCCTCTGGAAAGGCACTCTTCCTGAGAGCCAAGCCAGAAGAGATCTAAGTGCGAAAAAGGCATTATATACACCGGCTTTTTCATTCTAATTCTCCTTTTTTTCTTTAGTGGGGTTTTACACTGACTTACTTATATGGATCAGCCGCATCACGCAGGCCATCCCCTAAGAAGTTAAAGGCTAAAACGACGACCACGACGAACAATCCTGGGAGCAAAAGCCAGGGATGAAGGGCAATCGTTCTTACATTTTGGGCTCCTTTCAAAAGAACACCCCAGCTAACCACGGGAGGACGAAGTCCCAGGCCAAGAAAGCTCAGGGAGGTTTCTCCTAAAATCATGTAAGGTACAGCTAAGGTTAAACTCACTATAAGATAGCTTAAGAATGACGGGAGAAGGTGTCTGGCTATTATCCTGCTATCAGTTGCTCCAGCGATCTTTGCAGCCATGGAAAAATCCTCCTCCCTTAGCTCTAAAATCTTTCCTCTCACCACCCGGGCTAATCCAGCCCAGCCGGTAATGGAAAGAATAATGACGATACAAAAATAAACCTTAATAGATGACCATTCTGGTGGTAAAGCTGCGGACAAAGCCATCCAGAGGGGAATGGTTGGTATCGACATTAGAAACTCTATAACCCTTTGGACAACCATATCCGCAGCTCCTCCATAGTAACCAGAAATTCCTCCAAGTATGCATCCTAATATAAAACTAAAGGCTACTCCTACCAGACCTATGGATAAAGAGATGCGGACAGCATAAAGATTGCGGGAAAATAAATCTCTGCCTAATTCATCCGCTCCAAATAAAAATAGCACTCCAGGCTCCTTTACTCCCAAAAGATGAATATCCGTCTCGAATAAACCCCAGAATTCATACTTATCACCACGGACAAAAAAGTAAATGGGATATTTCTTCGTTTTATCCTCGGTATATGTCCTGCGCCAGGTTACCGGATCAAGTTCAAGCTTCATCCCATAGACAAAGGGACGAAGATGAAAGCCCTCTTCATCAAAAAAATGTATTCTTTGTGGCGGGGAATAGATGTATTTTGTATAGCGTTTATATATATTATAAGTGGAGAAAAACCCACAGAATATAGCTATAAGGTAAAAAATGAGCAGTATGATGCCTCCAAGAATGGCCAACTTATGTTTTATAAATTTTCGCCACATAAGCTTCCATTGTGAGGCTACATACCATCTTTCTTCGGCCCTGATCTCTTTTCTTTTATCCTTTTTATCCTTCATTCTCTAAAACCTCTTTTATACCGACTTCTCATACCGAATGCGAGGATCGAGCCAAACTAAGAGGAGGTCAGAAATAAATGTTCCTATTACAGTTAAAAGGGTTAAGAACATAACGATGCTTCCAGCTAAATACATGTCCTGGTTCATTAATGCTCCAAAAAGAAGAGGCCCTGTAGTGGGGAGACCGAGCACTATAGCGGTAATGGTCACTCCGGAAATGATATTAGGAAGGAGCCAAGCTGCGCTGCTAACTATAGGATTGATAGCTACTCTCACCGGATACTTAAATAAAAGAGTCCTCTCTACCACTCCTTTACTGCGGGCAGTAATTACGTACTGTTTCCTCAGTTCGTCCAATAAACACCCTCGCATAACACGTATAAGACCAGCCGTACCAGCCGTGCCGATGACTACTACGGGAATTGGCAGGTGCTTTAACATATCGATAAATTTGCCTATGCTCCAGGGCTCCAATATATACTGAGATGAGAAAAGACCACCTACGCTGAGATTGAAATACTTATAAAATATAAACATTAATACTAGAGCGAGGAGGAAATTAGGTATAGCCAGACCAGCAAAGCCGAAGACAGTAAAGGTATAGTCGCCAGGCGAATATTGGTGAGTAGCCGAGTAAATTCCTATGGGTATGGCTACAGCGTAGGTAAAAATAACGGTAAAGAGGAAGATGATCACCGTGAGGGGCAACCGCTCAGCTATTAACTCATTTACAGGTGTCTCCCATTGAAATGATCTTCCAAGGTCTCCATGAAGCATCTTCCACATCCAAAAAAAATATTGCTTATATATCGGCAGATCCAGGCCGTACTGTTTTCTTAATGCGGCAATCTGTGCGTGATCGACTTGTACCCCGGCCGCTCTTAAGTTCATTATATAAGCGCTCAAGTAGTCACCAGGGGGAAGCTGGATAAGGATGAAGGCAACTACGGATATCAGCAATAAGATAATGACCATATACAAAAGTCGGCGCATAATATAAGATATCATTTCCACTCCTCATAGCTGGCCAGGGCCTCTGCTCAAAAAGCAGAAGCCCTGGCCATTCTTTAAATCAGGCTATTTTCTCATTCCTTTAAGAACCACTGCATGGGAAACACACTCTTCTCCCAGTTTGTACCATCAGCAAAGTAAGCTGTTTCTGCGACATTTCTTAAATTGTTCTTGGCCACTACAGGACGAGGCGCGTAACCTACAGTGCCAATACAGACTAACTGCTCAGCGAAGAAATCGAATATCTCCTGGGCTAAACGTTTGTATTCCTCAGGATCTGTAGCCGCGTACCATTCCTCCATCGTCTCCCATTGTCTCTTCCATTCCTCTGGTGGCTCCTCTCCTTCTTCTCCGTTTGTATCGCGCCACACGCCCCACTGAACCGCCCAGGCCATTTCTGAACGAGGATTGAACTTCATCATACGGGGCGTCCAAGCGCGAAGCTCTTCCATCCGATCCGAGGCCCACATACCTACATCAAGTAGACCAGCCTCTATTCGTTCTTGGTGGAATGACCGCTCTACCGTCTTAAGAGCTATCCTGAGTCCGAGGTTCTCCCAATATTCCTTTACCAGCTCACAAATTTTGAACTGTCCTATTCCCTCAACCGCTTCCATAATCACAGTTAGCTTCTTGCCATCAGGTCTCAACCGATAGCGGTGTTTTGAGTCCCATTCTAAGCCCATCTCGTCTAATAACGCATTTGCTCTTTCCGGATCATATTGAGCGTAAGCCTCACCCCATTCCTTCTTATAGAAACTGGCATCAGGGGAAATCGTGGACTGAATGGGGACAGCCTGTCCGTAATAGACAACCTCGTTAATTTCGTCGCGATTGATGGCTAAAGACATTGCCTGCCGGAACCTCACATCCTGGAAGATCTCCCTTAGAACGGTATCTGGATGATTCAGGTTAAATGAAAACTGCATCATTTCAGCTTGGGAAGCTTTCCATGTCAGGACACGGTAGTCACCTTTCTCAGTATTTTCCATATAAAGTGGATAATTCTCTATTTCTAACATCATTCCAGAAAAACTCAGTTCTCCTGCTATTGTCTTCATATTGACCATTTCCCGGTCTCCGCACGTGATAACAAATATCCTATCAATATAGGGAAGCTGATTGCCAGCAGTATCTACGGCAAAGAAATAGGGATTTCTTACCCATACCCGCCCAGTAGGTGTAACTTCCTCCAGCATCCAGGGAGAAACTACAGGAGAGTCCTGCCTCCATGCGTCTGAACTCCAACCCACAGTCTTATGACGTTTAAACGCTTGCCACCAGTGATCGTAACCTTCTTCTTTTGCCAACTCATCAGCATTGGGATTATACTTAATGTGCCACTTTGAGAGGTAGTGCTTGGGATAGAAAAAGAGGTCCTGTATGGTTTGCCAGTTAGCTATCGTACCGAGAACGCCTGGAAATGGCTCGGCAAAATGCAAGCGTAGTGTATAGTCGTCCACCTTCTCAAAAGTTGGAAATTCCCCACCTATCAACCACCAGTTGGGCGGACCTTCTGGAGAAAGTACCTCGTTATTCGCGTAATCTTCCCACCAAAACAGTATATCATCCACAGTAAAAGGCCCTCCATCTGACCACTTCATTCCCCTTCTCAAGAACAGGGTAAAGGTTTTGCAGTCCTCTGAAATCTCCCAACCTTTGGCTACATCAGGAAGTATCTCTGAAGCGCTATTATTTACCATAAGCATAAAGTTTTCGATCTGGCCATGCTCAGGATCCCACATTGTACCAGGCCCTAATGATGCTCCCCAGAAGGTTCCTCCATATTGCCCAATCTCCTCTAGCGGCTGAATCACTAAGACGTCCTCAGGAACAGGAAGTCTTTCCTCTACTGGAGGAAGTATCCCTGCGTCGACCATCTCTTTAAGCATTGGAACTTCATTATATTCCTCTGGCACTTCAGCAATTATCACTCCTTCTGTCTGAGTAACTACGGGACCTGTCTTTGCCGCCGCTACCGAAGTTACTACCAGCAGGCATATTAGCCCACTTAACAATATCATCGTTACTTTTCTCATCATCTTCTCCTCCTGTTATGAGCTTTTGTTGTAGGTCAACCAGCCTGTTTACCTTCTTCACCTCCTTTCCGGCCATATTTTAGCTTCTCGCTTGTGACAAGAATCTACCTTCATCACTAGTTTCTAGTAAATTTTTTGCCGAGTAATCACTTTGCATGAGGTAAGCAACACGTAAGCGGTAAATTCTTTACTACGTTATTACGATAAAACTTTGATTTAGGTGACTTACGTAATTTCAAAGACCGGACCTGTGTTTTGCAATCGTTCCCAATTTTTGAGAAAAAAAGGGGCCCTCTTTATCCCTTCAGTATTTTAGCCATCTTGGAGCCACAAGATTCTCTGATTATCAATTTTGTTTCTAACATAACTTGAGATTCTTTTACCTCTTCGTCATTAATAAGCTTGACCAACATTTCAGCCGCCATAGCACCTTCCTTGTAAGTAGGCTCTTTGACGATAGTAAGAGACGGTTCAATATAGGAGGCAAATTGAGTATCGCCAAAACCAACTATAGGCTTGCCGGTGTTCACTTTCACTATTACTCATAACCAAATGTAAATTAAGATTATGAAGATTAAGTACAGTGGTAATGCCTTTAATGAGCTCCGGGAAGAAGGGGTCAGAGAATACATATTCTATTCCGCGGGGAATAATTACCCCAACCACATTGGATTTTCTTATCCTCAATGCCCGAGCTATAGAATTCGGAGTATACCCCAATTCTCTCACTGCCCTAAGCACTCTTGCCTTGGTCTCAGGTTTTACGTTGGAATTATCATTTATGACGCGAGAAACCGTTGTCTTTGAGACCTCGGCTAATCTGGCAACATCCTCGATAGTAAATGCCATCTGCTTTTTACTCCCTGGCTTCTTGTTATCGTTTTCATTTACACATCTATTATATAAGAAAATTTCCAGCTGTCAACCCGTAACTTCCATTTCGGTTACCTCGTTAAATGATTTGACGTGTTCTGTTTTGACTTCCTTCTGAAATACTTACTAGATCTTAGTTTGGAAAACTTTCAATTTCTCTCGGATGATTTGTTAATAATAGAAGCCTTTTCAATTTTTGCATTTCGTGGTAAAATATTTCCACAGACACAGATTGAGTTATAATAATTTAGCAGAAACGGTATAGAATATAAATAAATGTATTAGTTATTCTTTTGAAAGGAAAATTCTTAATGAAATATAAAGCTGTACTATTTGATTTAGATGGTACACTAATAGACTCACTTGAAGATATTGCCAATTCTATGAACACTGTACTTACCCGATTTGGATATCCTACTCACCATATTCAGTCTTACAAGTATTTT